>Ga0222673_1000458_pt1 | contig 18881 bp, 29 predicted proteins | sample AntAcemetagen801_FD_179845 | JGI IMG/M metagenome (GOLD analysis project Ga0222673, IMG submission 179845) | Saline water microbial communities from Ace Lake, Antarctica - #801 | ecosystem: Environmental > Aquatic > Non-marine Saline and Alkaline > Saline | place: Antarctica: Ace Lake...
ACAACCAAGAAGAGCAGGAGAGAAGGTCAGAAGAGATTAAACGTTTGTATGCGATTCATAAATTAAAGTGGAAAACTTCAAATGGAGAGGTGATCACTGTTCAGGATTTAGAAATTGGACACTTGATAAATTGCATTGATCTTCTTAAGAGAAACAACGAGGAGGATTATCTACTAACTCGTGCCACCACAATTGAAATATTTGAATACGAATTAAACAAAAGATGAGAAGGTTCTTTTTATTGGCATTTATTCTTATTTTCTCTGTCTGCACCAAACCCTCAAGTAAAGAAGTTTTCGAAACTGGGGAAAGTGCAGGAGAGTATACTCCAGAAGCTGAAATCTCAAAAGTGAAGGAAATTGAAAGGCTAAACCTCAATGGGTATAGGTTTTTTTTGCTTGAAATCGAAGATCAATTAGTTTTTGGCTCAAACGATTCTTGGGTGGTTATTGAGCCAAAAAAAGAGTCGGATTGTATTTCGGATTGAAAAAAACATTATCTTTGTTTTATGTTAAAAATAGAAAACCCAAAGATTAAATTATTTCATCCTTCAGTTAATTATCATTCAGGTGTGAAAAATGCAGAGACTCTTTACAATGAGTGGGTTGAGCAGTTGGAAGATAACACGAGGGTTATTGACGTTCAGTTTCACTCAATGGGGTCAAGTAATTCTAATTCTATTATAAAGGTATTATACATAGAACACAATGAGAAAACCGAAGATAATAAACCTTCCTCTTGAAAAAGGAAAAGTCTACATGACTCGATTTCAAGTCCCTGAGCCGTTTTTGCTAACTGATATAAGTTATAACAAAAACAAAGAAGTGACTGGTTTAAGGGGTGTTTATCAAAACTCGCCACATTTAGGTGTTTGCCCGTTGGGTGCGGATCGTCTTCAGTGGGAAACAAAACAAGAAGGGTGGATTGAGGTTTGTCCTCACTGCAAAAAAGAATTAGAATGATATATTCAAAAACATTTGAATCTCACAGTATTAGCAAGGTATCTGACAGATACAACCGTTGGATATTGGGAGATTACAAGAAAGATGAATTGTTTCAAGGTTATGAGGACAATGTTCCTGATTTGGTAGTTATTCAGTTGGTTAAAGAATTGTCAAAAACAGAACATTTTCTAACAGTGTTCTTTAAAATAAAAGAGAAAAAGAAATGTCAAAAATGAAAGAGATAATACAAGAAGTTAAAGAAATCAATCAACTTGATCCAACATCGGAAGATTTGCGTTTCACAAAAACACTGGAAGAGTGGGGTGAATTGGTTCAGGCAATAAATATGTCTCTTGGAAGAAAAAAAACTGATTTGGATAAAAGTCAGATGCTGGATTTAATCTTAGAGGAATCAGCTGACACTGTTCAGCGTCTTTTATCTTGGGCTGATACTTTGGGTATTAAAATGAGTAGTGATTCTAATGGCTACAATTTTAGTACAATGGAAGTTGCAGAGGTAACTCAAGAGGTGAGGCAAATGCAATACCTCTTGGCAGATTTATCGAAGAACCCAAACGCCACTCTATTTTGTGAAGCTATTCAACAAGTTTCTTTGATTGCTTACATGTATGGTTTTGAGTTCTTTCAAATTCTGATAAAAATCAGAGAAAAAAACAAAAAATGGAGAAATTTGGTGATTCAAAAATCGAAGAATGAACACCATAGAGAAGCTGCTCAAAAAGTATTAGACAACATTAATTCCATGACATCTGAGCAGAGACGATTTATTGGAGGTTCTGTTTCTGATTTAGAAGATTTATCAAAAAGAATTATAGAACTAACATCATAAATACATGCTTAAAATAAGAATGTTTCAACACTTTGATGCAGAGGGTTTAGAAAAAGAATTTGATCTTTGGGTAGAAGATTTAAAGAAAGATGGATATAAGGTTATTGTGGAAAACACAACACAAAGTGTTGGTGAGTATCAAATCATCTTATCCATTCTTTATCGTTTACAAAAAAATGACATAGAAGTGACTCCTGAGATTCCAACCACAGTTGGAGAGTTTCAAGTGACTGAATATGCAAAAGGGAAAACTCTTAACTTTAAACTGTTTTTAACACAAGAAGAGTTATCTTTTCTTGCAGATGAAGGAGAAGAGTTGTTGTTAAACGGTGTTCCTATAATGGAATATTCTGAATCAATAGAACATCTTTCTCATCTAAAAAATATTCGTGTAAAAGGGATTTTACAAAACTTCACAAACGCTGAAAATGAAGAAATATTTGTGGGAACGGAACTTGGTAAGTACCTTTGGGAAAGCTTTTTAAAACTACAAGAACAATGAGAATACTTGAATTAAGTGGCTGGGATGATTTTTCGGTGTTGTCATTTCAAGATGCGCACAGTAACGTTACAGCAAAAGAAGTAATGGACAACTTGGATAAATTTCAACCAGAAGAAGAAGGTGAGTGGGTGTTGAAAGTGCATGAAGTCGAAGGTGAGTTGTCAGCGGAAGTTTCTGAATTTATAAAAAGAAATTTTATTGATTACGATGATAAAAAACATAAATGTTTTTACGTGGAGTCAGAAATTATTAATTAACCCTTAAAACCCAACATTATGAGCTTTTTAATTGGTGGCGTGATTGGATATCTTCTCGGAAGGTATATCACAAGAAAACAAATCACAGGTGATGATAGATTCTTCTAAAATTGTAAAAGAAGGAAATATTACCATTGATAAAGAGTTGTGGAAACAACTCAACGAATCTATGGATAAAGAGGAGATCAAGAAATTGATCTCTTCTGCCATTGATGATTATGAGATACCTATGCCCATGAAGGTCATTGGTTTGGATGATGCTGTTGAATCTTTTAAAAAGATGACAGAGACTTCATTTGAAGATTTAGTGGAGGAAAAAAAGTGGTTTACTCGCTATGAGTACAGCGATAAATTTCCTTTATCAAATGTATTGTTTAAATCCAACACTGTTGGGAACAAAGCTTCGGACTTTTTTATGCAAGAGAACAGATGGAAATGTGATTCAATTAACTCACCTTCTCCTTATCGTTCTTGGACAATTGAGAAATTCCGTTTAACTCTTTTCAATGCTATTTGGTCTCTAAAATTAGAAGAGGTCAATATGGCAAAACTAAGAAGTTGTATTGGTCTTAGAAAGTATATTGCTTCTCAATTCAGACCAGCAACAGCTATGGCTGTTTATGATTTGTTCCAAGCTAAAAATGTATTAGACTTCTCTTCAGGTTGGGGTGATCGCTTGGTTGGGTTTATGGCATCACAAGCTGAATCTTATGTTGGAATTGATCCCAACTCCAACCTTTTCCCAGAGTACAATAAAATGATTGATCTCTACAATGTAGAAGGTAAGTTAATTGAAATGGTAGAAGGTTGTGCAGAAGATGTGGACTTGCAAGAAAAAACTTTTGATTTAATTTTCACTTCCCCTCCTTACTTCACAGTGGAGAGATATACTCAGGAAGAAAATCAAAGTTGGAAGAAATTTAAAAACCTTGATCAGTGGCTTGATGGTTTTATGTTTCCAGTGTTGGATAAATGTTGGAAACACTTAGAACAAGGTGGTCATTTAGCTATAAACATATCAGACTGTTACGCCAAGCATACAATTAATGAAATATGCGACCCTATGAACGAATACCTATCCAATAAGGAAGGTTCTGTCTATGTGGGGTGTTATGGGTATGAAATGAAAAAAAGACCCAATAGTGGGGCTTTAAAAGGAAAAGAAGGTAAATTCGCTGAACCTATGTGGGTTTGGCAAAAAATATAGATTATGAAATTTCAACAAATTTTAATTGTTGCTTTAGGTTTTTTGTTTGGTGTTATCATCACTCTTGTTTTAACTTCAATTGATATTGAACAGATGAAAGAGGAACAAGAGATTCTTCAACAAGAAAATATTCAATTAAAAATTGAGGCTGAATCCTCAAAAGAAGCTCAACATCAAGCTGAACAAGATTACCTTCAGTCTGAGTCTTTATTGATTGAGCAAATGAAAATTAACAAGGAAATTATAACAAAGAAATGAAAACTTCAATTTTTTTAAAAAACAATGAACAAGTAGATCATCTTTTGTCTTGGTTTAATGAACAAACAGAAGATGATTTAGAAAAGTTCTTTGAAAAAACTGATGTTTTTTACAGCACAGATAGCATTTACGTAAGCACAGTTATAAGAATGTTTATGAGTGAGGGGTGGATTCCTGTCCATAAAGATATTTGCAATATTGAAAAATTATATCAATTAACTCTCATTAAAACAGTACCGATTGAAATTGAAAACCTAAAACTAAAGGAAACAATTATTCAATAATCACGTTAAAGAAACCATGAGAAATATACTTGAAGAAATTGCCAGCGAGAGTGGTACGAACCAAAAAATGGAAATCCTTAAAAAATACAAGGATATTCCCGCTTTGGTTAAAGTACTTTATGCGGCTAAATCGCCAAGAGAAAAGTTTTATATCAAACAAATTCCTGAATACACTCCTGCCGAAAAGAGTGAAATTTCTATTATGAATGCTGTTGAGCAAATTGAGGGAACTCTTGGAAAAAGAGTATTGACTGGACATGCCGCTCAAGGGTTTTTGAAAGATATTTTAGAAAAACTTTCAGCAGATGATGCCTATGTCATTGAGCGAGTGATCGATAAAGACTTGAAGTTTGGAATGGGAAGAACCAATATCAACAAGGTGATTCCAGATTTGATTGAAAAAACTCCTTATATGGGAGCAAAATCTTATTCAGAAAAGCTTGTAAGAAAACTTTTTGAAAAAGGAAAGAAGGCATACTCCCAAGTTAAAATGGATGGGAGATACGCAAATGCTATCATTCACGAAGAAGGAACAGTGGAGCTGGTGTCAAGACAAGGTGAGACCACCTATGTTGGTGACGCTCCTTTTTTAAAGGAATTAGGTCTTCTTCAAAACGTGGTTCTCAACGGGGAATTGACTATCGATTGTTACGACCGCTACACTGCCAATGGTCTTATTGCTTCTATTGTTGATATTGAAGGAAAGAGAGCTAATTGCGAAGTAACTTTAGAAGAAACTCAAAAGAAAATTGCTGCATTTGAAAAGAAGCATGCGCCTTACCAAGAAACAATCAATAAGATTCGTTTCACGGTTTGGGATTGTATAACTTTAGAAGAATACTTCGAAAAGAAATCATCTGTTCCTTATGAAAAAAGGCTTTCTAATTTAGAAGGGATGCTTCGAGGAAATGAATCTTTGGACTCAATGCTTTCTATTGTAGAAAATGTAGTTGTTTCATCATTTAAAGAAGCAATGGAGCATTTTCAAAACGCTTTGGAGCGTGGTCTTGAGGGTACAATTTTAAAATCATTGGAGGGCGCTTGGAAAGATGGGAAACCAACTTGGCAAGTGAAGATGAAACTTGACATGAACCTTGATCTTCGTATTGTTGGTTTCAAATATGGGTCAGAAGGATCAAAAAACGAGTTTGTAATATCAACACTAATTACGGAATCTTCTTGTGGTTTATTGAAAACCAACCCTTCAGGGATGAAGGAGGATATGATGAAATACGTCACAGAAAACCAAGAAGAACTTTTGAATACTATTGTGGAGATTCGTTGTTGCGGTTTATCTCAAAATTCAAAAGGCGACTGGTCAACACTTCATCCATCTGTGGAGAAGTTAAGAGATGACAAAGACACTTGTGATTCTTTGGAAAGTGCTAAAGAGATTGAGGAAATGGCAAAAAGTTTAACTTAAGCACAACAATTCACAACAATCCACGTTTAAACTATAACAAATTCAACTTAGAATGAACTTAAAAGGTCTTATTTTTAAATCCGATGACGAGGATAAAAAGCCGTCAAAAAAAGAAGAAACAATAAAGTTTCCTCAACCTGCAATGGCAGAAGAAAAAGAAGAGGTCAATGAACCTTTTTTTGCAGATTTTCCAACTGACAACCCAATCTTCGAAGGGGAGTCCACAGAAAGTAATGGCGTACCTCTATCATGCCAACCACATATTGATAAGGTGGTAAAAATGTATGAAGATGGTTTTGCAAAGCTTAACCAGCAGGGTTATGATTTTTACGAGTTCTTTCAGGCGGTGGTTGTTGCGGGTATCAATAAGTCGGATGCTTATAAAATGGCATTTTTGATGGGAAAAGGAATGCTTCCAACTTTAACTCCCGCTACTTTGGTCAACCAAAGTCAGTTTTATTTGGATGAAATTAACAAGGTTTATAGCCATTACCTTTCGCAAGGTAAAAAGCATGAAACTAAACTTCTTACACAGAAAGATCAAGAAGAAAGCACTCTTCGTTCTGATGTGTCAAGATTGGAGCAAGAGATTGCTCAGAAGCAAAGAGAGCTTCGTCAAGCAAAAGATACACTCAGTGGTATCGACAATCGATATAAATCTCAAATTGAAGATTTGCTTTGCAAAGCGCAAGCAAATCAGATTGCTCACGACAAGTTGGTGAGTAAAATTGAGACGGTTGTTAAAGGAATCGGAAATAACGTAAAATCATAAATCAATTCAAATCTCATGAGAGAATCTACTAAAGTTAGAAATCTTCCAATTTTTGAGAACAATCATTTTGATGTTTCAAAAGTTGGGGATTCATTGGACAACTTCCGAAAGGGAGAAAAGGGGTGGTTTAACATCCTAAAATTAGTTTTATTTGGAGGTCTTGCATACCTATCTTGGGTATACATTCTACCGCCACTATTTATTGCCTTGGGGCAAGTAATCGCAATCGGAGGAACAGTAGCTGCTGTTGTCGGTCTTGTGCTGTTAGCTCCTGTAGTCTTCAAAGCACTTCGAAGATTTGCACGTTTTACACATAAAGCTGTGATTCGTCACGATCCTTTTGGTGAGCTGTACGATCAAGAGCGAGAGATGTTCAAAAACAAAGAGCGTTTTATCTCTTCAAAAGGTACAATCCACAAGCTTCACCAAGATGCTGAGGGTTCATCTGTAAATGCTGAAAAAGAAGCGAAATCTTTGGAGAAGAAAATCACATCATTAAACAAAGATGTAACAAAACTTCGTGTGGCTATTGAAGAAGGGCTTAAGAATGATAAGAACTACAAGTCTTCTGATGAATATGTTCACTTTTTCACGCAGTTAAACAAAATGGCTGCTGACGTAAGAAGAACCCAGCATCAAATGGAACAAGAAAAGGATTTCATCCGCAAGTACGGAATGAGAGCTAATACTTTGAAGAAGTTCCTTCACAAATTGATGATGGTAGACATGGCTATGGAAATCAAAATCGCTGACTTCCAAGCTACAATTAGAATTCTGAAAAAGGATTACGACTTTGCTCAAAAAGCAAGGGAGGCTACAGATGCTGCTAAAAAAGCAATGCTCTTTGATAAGAGTTGGGAGCTTGAATATGCTCTTGATGTTGTAACAGAGACTATTGCTCAGGATATTGCTCGTACAACAAGCAATTTGAATGATATTGATCGTTTGACTGCTTCATACGATTTGGACAATGATTCTATATTTGATGAGTTGGATCAACTTGCAATTGAAATCGGAAATGGCACTCACGCTATTCCTGAGGCTAAGGAGTATCTTAACCCTGATTACATTCCTACACAGGAAGATAGAGCAGCTGATTCAAGTGGTTTCGGACAATTGTACTAAACAATTGCAACAAATCTAAAGAATCAACGTTAAAGAACATAAGTAAACAATTTTAATAACAATTTAATTTAAAAATTCATGGCGAATTTCTTTTCAAAAATGACTGTAGGGGCAAAAATTGTCTTAGGTCTAATCGCAGTAGGACTGCTTGTATGGGGGCTTTCAGTGTTTGCTCCGGGACTTATTGTGTCCGAATCCGTAACCGTTGACGAGTTTCAACTCGATAACAAAAACATTGATAACCAATCAGACGCAGCTTTTATTGAGCTTCCGTCAACAAGCCCTTCAACAGCTGTTGCAGGAGAACCATTGATTCGATTTGCTGGTTATGCTTGGGATTGCGAAATGCCAATGATCACTGGTAATGGTGGTAATGTAACAATGAAAGGCTCTCTTATGGAAAGAGAGAATATTAATTTCGAGTTTGTCCGTCAAGACTGGCTATCAGAGCTAAAGACTGGACAGCTTAAATTCCTTGAAATGTTTGACAAAGGTGTGGCAAATCCATGTGAAGAATCAGACAAAGCTTATGCGGCTATTGTTATGATGGGTGATGGTGCGCCTTGGTATTTGGCAACCGTTCAACAAAAGATCAATGAGGTCTATGGTGAAGGTAAGTACCACGCTAAAGTAATCGGTGCTATGGGTATGTCAGATGGTCAAGACAAGTTGATCGGCCCTCCTGAATGGAAGACCAACCCACAAACAATGCGTGGCTCAGTAATTTCGGTAGTTGTAGGTGATGGTGACTGGGTGGTTCTGCTTAATTATGCAGCTGCTAACAAAATTCCTGTCAACCCTAATACAGATACTTATGATGCCAATGCTATTAATATCTATCCTTCTGAGAACGATGACTATATTAAATCTGCCGAAGAGCTTATTAAGTCTCAAAATGGCGATTTCGTTGTCGAACTGAAAGAAGTTGTTAACGGTAAATTAACAGGTAAGACTGTTGAACGTAAAATTGATGGTTGCGCCACATGGACACCAGGCGATGTCATGGTCTTTGATGCCCTCACAGGTTTTACCGACATTGCATCTACAAAAGATTTTCCAAATCAAATGGCAACCACAATCATCGCTATTGATGAATGGTGTCAACAAAACTCTAATGATGTATCTGCAATCCTTCGTGCCACTCTAACTGCTTCTAATCAGTTAAAGCAATATGATCAATGGAGACGAAGAGGTGCTGAGGCTCTTGCTCAAACCTTTAAGCTTGATGCTCCTGCAAATGAAGCAGAATATTGGTATAACATTTTCAATGGACAATCAGCAACTAAAGCGGGAATCACTTACAACATGGGTGGTGGACGTGTTTTGAACTATGATGATGTTCTTCAGTATTATGGATATGGGGCAGATAGAACCAATAGATACCGAGCTGTATATGAGCAAGTATCAGGTTATATAACAACTCTTAACCCATTCAACTTCAACGAGAATGTACCAAATGGTGTTGTGCCTTACAAGGAAGCTGTAAATCTTTCTTACCTATTGGCTGCAAATGTTGAAGAGGCTGATCGTGGTGTGGCAACAACTTATGATTACACAACCACAAAGACTAACGTTCTTGCAAAGGCTGATTATAGAATCAACTTCACTTTAGGTAGTGCTGAGATTCAACCATCATCTTACGCAGAGCTAAATGGTCTTTACAACCAACTTCTACAAGCTGAACAATCAACCTTGAAATTGGTAGGGTATACTGACGTATCGGGAGACGCAAATAGAAACCTTTCTCTTTCAGAGAGACGTGCTAACTCGGTTGTACAATATCTAAGTAAACGTGGAATACCTAACACTCGTTTTCAAAGTGTAGAAGGGTTGGGTGAAGATTCAACTTATCCAGTTGCCTCTGAAAACAGACGTGTAGAGATTACTCTACTTCAATAACAAACATTTATAAGGGGAGGAGTTTCCTCCCTTTTTTTTATTAAACAAAAAATCAGAAAATGAATAAAGAAATTTTTAAAGGAAGCCCGTCTCAATTAGTTAATGTTGGATATTTTTTTGTCTGCTTATTAGTAGCTTTAATGGGGTTTTCACATTGGTTTTTTATTATAGTCTCTATCTTTATGGTTGGGTGGAGAATTTTAAAAACTAAACTTCACTCTTTTTATATTGATCAAGAAAGAGTGGTTGAAAAGCAGGGTGTCTTATCTTCCGTAACCAACACGACTGAGCTTTATAGGGGTAAAGATGTTCAGTTGTTAGAACCTCTCTTATTAAGAATGTTTAATCTTTCGACAATAGTAATTAAAACATCAGATAAAACTTCTCCAATCATTACTATTAAAGGTGTTAAAAATGGTGAGGAACTTCAAAAATCTATTAGGGATCAAATAGAAAAAAGAAGGGATGTTAAAGGAGTCGTAGAAAGAGATTTTTCTTAAAACACAACATTTTATCTTTTTATTAAACAAAAATAAAACATGAAAAAGTTTCTTTTAATTTTATGTGCTGCTTTGTTCTCAGTAGCCATGCAAGCACAAGACGAACAAGAAAGCCCTTACAGCTTTTACGCTGGCGCTGGACTTTCAATGGCTAACTATGATAGCTCAACATCATTTGAATCAACATCCTATGCTTCTGCTGAAGTGGGTGTGATGAGAGAGAATTTCACCTTTGCAGGTGTTTTTGGAATCTCTTCTTTGGATCAAACAGATTCATATTGGTACGAAGCAAAAGTAGCTGTATCTCAACCACTTGGAGTTGTAGATGGTTACGGAGTTCTCGGTGTTGGTTCTTACGTAGATAATACAAGTTTGTTTTTAGAGTATGGAATAGGGATTTCCAGATCATTCAATGGTTGGGGTGTATTTACGCAAATTAGCAATTGGGATCGAATCAATTATGTTTCTACAGGTTTCTCTGTAAACTTAAACTAAGAAAATGAAAAGTCTTTTTATTCCATTTGAAAAAATAACTAAGAACTCCAAAACAATGATCACTTTAGGGTGGTTTGTTGCGGTGGTGGGATTTTGGTTGTTCTACAGCGTCACGTCAGATAGGCATTTATTTCCAACCTTGGAACAAGTCGGCACTGGTTTCGTTGGTCTTTGGAGTGAAGGCTTAATGACACACGTTTTAAGTTCCCTTTGGCTCTGTGCCAAATCGGTTTTTCTCGCTGTACTACTATCATTGCTTCTTGTTTACCTATCGCCTTTACCTTTGCTAAAACCTGTGGCTACGTTTCTTTCTAAACTTAGATTCTTACCATTAACAGGTATCTCTTTTTATCTTGCAATGGTTGTTGACTCTGGAAGAGAAATACAAGTATGGATTTTAGTAATATTCATGTCCACTTATTTGATTACTTCACTTTTGTCAATGATCAGAGATATCAAGGAAGAAGAGTTTGATCATGCAAGGGCTTTAGGCTGCTCCCGATGGGAGGTTTTATATGAAGTTGTTATCAAAGGTCGTTTAGATTACGTCTTTGATATGATTCGACAGAATGTGGCAATTGTTTGGATGTTTTTGGTAACTGTAGAATCAATCCTCGCTGCTGGCGGTGGTTTGGGTTTTATCATCAAGAACTCAGATAAATTTTTGAACCACGGAAGAATTGTTGCACTTCAAATCATTATTCTTCTCATCGGTTTAGGGTTGGATTACTTTGTTAATCTAATGCGTAAATCATTATTTAGATACTCAAAAATATGAGCTACCAAGAAAAAGATACGATCATCCATTTGGATAATGTCGAGCTGGGTTACGGCAACGGATCGGAATACAAATGTGTTTTGAAAAATGTTAACCTAACAGAGAAAGATGTTATCAGAGAGGGTCATGTGACTGGTCAGGTCATTGCTGTTGTTGGTCGTTCAGGTCGTGGAAAATCCACATTATTCAAAGCTCTTGCAGGGCTTGTAAAGCCCAAAGAAGGAAATGTTTTAATCACCGAATTGGATTCAGTAGATTCAACCGATGCAAAGCATGTTCAAGAGGGTGATGTTGGATTTGTAGATCAAAGATACACTTTGTTTCGCCACAAGACTGTTGAGCAAACTTTCCTTTATGCCATGCGAAAGCTTAAAGTTAGCAAAGAGGAAAAGTTAGAGACAATTGAAAAGTATTTAACAACATGGGGGCTTGAACATCAAAGAAAGCAATACCCTTGTGAGCTTTCAGGTGGACAAAGACAAAGAACAGCTATTATTGAGCAAATTCTATCTTCGGGTCACTTTATGGTCTTGGACGAACCTATTAGTGGGTTAGATTTAATTAACATCGATGATGTAAAAAGAACATTTCAAAAAATACAAAATGAACATGAATTGAATACTATTATTTTTTCAACCCATGACATTAATTTTGCTGTTGAAATGGCAGATAGTATCTATGTAGTTGGTCACCCACAAGGAGTCACTGATTATTCCACTATTGTTAAGCATTACGATCTAAAAAAGTTAGGTCTTGCTTGGTCTAAGTTTGGTGTTGATCACTTAAATCTTGTAGAAGATATAAAAGAGGTCTTTAAGAATTCTTAAAGACCTCTTTTAACAACTCTATTTATGTAACTGCAAAGTGGCTGATAATTAGAATAGTGACTTAATTTTAAAACATCTTCCCTACTTTTTGCCGAAGATAAAGGAATGATATGATCTAAATCCCAAGTTTTACTTTTTTCTAACAAACCATCGCTGGGGTTACCATAATTTTCCCAAGTCATCCAATTTTCAAATTTATTTTCAATATATTGTTGGGATTCTTTAAGAGAACAGCCAAGAATATCAACGGTCTTTGACATTTTACTTTCATTTTCTGAATGAGCAGATAAATCCGTTTTCAGAATTTGAAGTAGAAAATTTTTATTTGATCGCTTGCGTTATTTCAGTTATTAAAATCTAAGCCATGAGATTTGATCTAAAGCGGTTAAAAAGAAAAGGGTGATATTCAAAAGAATTCACCATTTTCCTTGTTTCTAATAATATTTATAAGAAACAACCGAACCATGCCTTTAACAGTAATCAACGACAGCCTCAACCCAAGATGGATATATTACCGAGTAGGTGGTATGTCAAAAAAAATGTGGTTTCAACCAAACGAGACCAGAACTATTCCAGATATAAATTCAATGGAAAGTTTGATGAACGCAGTATCTCTTCGTAAATATGAAATTGCGGAAAGACTTCCTGAGTTTAACTTAACAAAAGATTTGTTTGATATTGGTGGGAACTATTTTAGAGAAATAACACAAGACTCATGCTCAATTTTTGTTGTGCCAAATACAAAAAGTATTCAGTTTAATGATTCAGAAACAAACCAAACTGTTCAAGTCCCTTACAACGCAGCGCAAGATATCGGAACAAGCGATTACACACTAAGTATGTGGGTGAAAATGCCGTCAAGCGCCACAACAGACCAAGCTATATATTGGCAACGTAACACAGTAAATAATTCTGGAATAAATGCTACATGGTTAAATAAAGATGGCGGTAGAGTGAAGTTTCAATTCACAAAAAACACAGGTTCGCCTACAATTTCTTTCACGGCAAACGGGATATTGAACGATGGGCAGTGGAGACATATTGCTATCACAAATGATAGAGATGTTGGAGTTAGAGTTTATGTTGATGGGGTTAACGGGTTTCTTGATGTAGCCGCAGTGCCATTTAGTGGTTTTAATTTAACCCACGCAACACAGCCTATTGTTATTGGAAACAGCACCGTTCCCTCTATTCCTCTTAAAGGTCAAGTTGACGAAGTTATTCTTATGAAGAGAGCTTTATCTGAATCTCAAATGACTTCACTTTATAATTGCGGAGAAGCAATCAACCCAATCAGTGCATTTGGAGATGTTGCCCTTTGGCTTCGAATGGGAGATGGAGATACATTCCCAACAGTAACTGATCAATCAGGAAATGAAGACGGAACGATGACTAATATGAGTGCTGGAGATATTAAAGACGACACTTCTCAAAACCCAGTTTAAATATATATTTGATATCAAGCGGTTAGAAAACTTACAAAATCGTAAACACAACAAAAAAACTATTTTTCCGTTTAACTTTAAAAGGTGTAACTAAAAAATAGTTAATGGAATATTACGCAACAGTATGTGGTAGAAAAGTCTACAGAGGTTCTGAGAATGGTCTTATTATAGAAGAAATTTATGAAGGCGATATTTTGGTTGAAAAAAGGAAAGAAGTTTCAAGAGCAAACTCCGCTTACATGGAACAAAGTTTACCCGTTCAACCCCATGAGATGTTAATGGAAATTACATACCAAAGAAAATAACAAGAAAAGATGCCATTGGCATTTTTTTTATATCTTTGTTTTATGATAAAACTTGATAGCACCATCATCTTAGGTGATGACGATTTACTTTATGGCGCATTAATAAAAGATTAAAAAAGTGTTCATGATTTCAACATCTCTCAACAGGAGATTAATGAAAGCGCAAACATTGTTTACATAAACAAAACTGGAGTTATCAAAATATTCAAAAGAAAATATGGAAAACAAACTTAGTGAGCTTTGGATGGAACTTAGAAAAGAGATCAATGATATTAACTGATTTATTAGAAGAATCAAAAAACCTGTCTTCTGACAGTAAAGTGTTTATCCAACAAGGTGATAAATCTTATCCAGCTACTATGAGAATTTTTCAAAGAGGTCATGGAAGAAAAAATCGTGAGATGCATATTTGCATTGAAGAAAATTCTGAACCGATTGATTTTCCAGACGGGTTTGCAGGAGTTAGAGAACTAAAAAAATTCAAATGAGAAGCAAAGTACTGAAAGTATCATCTATTGTATTTTTCATTTCTTTATTAGGGATGATTATTTTTTCTTCTCCAATTAAAGAATTTTTCTTATATTTGTTGACCATATCAGGTTTGGTGGCAAACATCATTGTTCTGACAAAAACAAAAAAATAACACAATTTATACTTATTAAAATGACAGGATTTACAATTTTTATGCTCCTTTCCATAGGGGTGTTGGTCTTTCTACAAATTAGAAGCGATTATAAAAACCTTTCAGAAGAAGATCAAAACGAAACTCAAGAAATAAATCTTCCAGACCCACGATGCGGAATTGGATGTGACAATAAGTTCTGCGATTTTGTAGATGCCAATGTTACAGTGGGCGAGTTAAAAGATTGGCTAAACAAGCCTTGTCCAAAATGTGATTCAAATCTTCTCACGGAGGAAGATTATGCTCGAAGCCAGAAGGTGTTGGATGCTTATAATATAGCGCAACAAATGACACCTGAGCAACAAAAAGAGATTTTGTCTAAGATTGACCCAGTGCAGGTATTGCAGTCTCCAATGTTTGCTAATTTGACACCTGCGCAGAAATCTCAAATGAAGGACTTTTTATCAGGAAACGCATCAGATGACCCTTTTTCAAATGCAACGACATATATCTCTACTCAAGACGAAATTAAGATTGATTCTGTTGTCAAAGATGAAGACCATAAATACAAAGTAATTCGTGATGTCAATATACAAGAGTGCGAATGGTTGGAAGAAGATATCCCTTTTGGAACAGAACTTTACCGACATTTTGGAACAACTTGGGACAACGTAAAAGAGGGTTGTGTGGCAGTTGAATTTGAAAAAGGATCAAGAGAATTTTTTTCTATTCCAATGGATGCTGTTAAGATTGTAAAAGATGAAACAGTTTAATTCACTTCCTAAAAAGGAAAGTAAATCATGGAGCTATGCAGGTGTGGGGAGTCGAAAGACACCCTTTTCTGTTTTAAAGAAAATGGGTGAAGTTGCCCAAAGATTAGAAAGAAGAGGATACCTGTTAAGAACAGGAGATGCCAAAGGAGCTGATCAAGCTTTTCGTGATGCAGTAGAAAAGAAAGAGGTTTATTGCGCCAATGATGCCAATGATAAAACCGTTTCTATTGCTCGTGAGATTCATCCAGCTCCAGATTCACTATCTGCTTATGCTTTAAAATTACAAGCTCGAAATTGTTTTCAAGTATTCGGAGCTAAATTAGACGATCCTGTGGACTTTCTCATCTGTTGGACAACAGACGGCATGGAACATCACGATAATAGAACCAGACGTTCTGGAGGTACAGGTCAAGCTGTTGACATGGCATCTCGAAAAGGTATTCCTGTGATCAACATGAAAAACAAAGATTGGGAGGAAAAATTGGAATCAATCCTAAACCCAAATGAACAAGGGAGTTTGTTTTAATGCAACAAAATTTTGAAATCAACGTTAAAGTAGATAATGAAATCAAAAGAAAAAATAGAAGTGTTAAAACTTGAGAAGGAAACACTCCTCGCAAATGCTTTTTCTTTTGGAGTTAATATCCCAAGGGAGGATTTTGCTAAGTTAATGGAAGAAGCAGAAGAAAAAGCGAAACTAATTGATAAAGAAATTCAGTCTTTAATGGAAGAAATACACATAATATACGAAGTTGATTGTGAAATATACCCAATCGGGTTTGTTGATAATGAAGAGGAAGCTGAAATTTTTGTTCACGAGCAAAACGTGATTGAAAAAAGAGCTTATGATATTTCTCGCAAAATTGAAGAAGACATGTTCCAATCAGAAGAGTGGAAACCGCCTTTGACTCCAAAGATTATTTATCCAAAATGGAAAGCTGGTATCAGTGAAAGTGAAATCACTGATGAAATGAGATCAGAGCGAGAAGCTATCAGAAATCAAAATAAAGAAATTCACTTAAAGAATCTTCAAATAGCAAAAGAGGTAAGAGAGAGAAAGTATAAAGAGAGAATCCGAATAGTTGAAGAAATTAAACCTTCTGAATTGGAATACAAAGACTACAATCACCTTAATGAGAAAATTGTTGATCTTCTAAAAAAAGAAATAAAAGAAAAAGAGTATGTTTCTTCTCCAAGAAACTTAAGCTTTATGAAAATCGAAAGACTTAAATAATGGAAGAACAGAAAACAACATTTGATACAGCTAAGTTAGCCCTAAAGAAAGGTTTTGTCGAACAATGTAGAGATGGTTATCTTGATGAAGAGTTTCGTGAATCTTGGGACTTATATCTATCAGATCATTATGTTAAAAGATTAAAATCTCAAAACGGTTTCGGATTACCAACCCAAACTTTACTTCAAAAATGGTTGAGGGAAGTTCATAACATTATTGTTGTTGCTCTGCCTTACACAACCTCCGTTGATGGTGTTGAACCTGTTTATATTTGGATGATATATAAGTTAGTGGCATCTACTAAAGAAAACAAACCTTATAAGTCTTACGAAAACGCTCTGGAAGAAGGGTTGAAAGAGGCTTTAAATCTTCTTCCAGACGTAAAACAAAAATAATGGAATTTATATTTTTACTTATATCGATAATCTTCACTCTGTTAGTGGTTTACCTAACAGGAAGATCATTATATTCTCATCAAGGATTAATCAGAGCTTATAAAACAAGCGATTTTCTTTTTCCTATTCATCTTTTTTTTAGTATTTTGATGATAATGCTTATTTTTATAACCCTATGCGCATTTAATAACACTTTTTGGGGATTACCCTATTTAACTCAATAATATGTCAAAAAAAATAAAAGGATTTACAGTAACTTTGGATCAAAGCGTTTCCGAAGAATATGCTGAAAGAGTAAAAGAAGCAATCGAAATGATGGCTCATGTTGTATCGGTTAAACCGTCAAAGGATAATGTCGATGATCAAATAAACAGAGATCGATTGAAGCATGAATTTACAATGAAGATTTTATCTTTCGCAAAAGAATTATAATGAAAAAATACGCACTATACTTCCTCGCTTTTGTTGCAACTTTTTATTTGATTGACTTTCTTGTTGATCAAACATACGATCATTGGTTCAATATATTATTCCCATTGTTTGGTATGGTTTTTCTTTATTTTTCTTCTAAAAGAAGTCAAAAAGGAAGTCCAAAACCTAACTCTTCAACCCCTTGACCCAAAACAGCATCGATTGACTTAACTTCTTTCTTAGTTTCTGGAGATTTAATTTTCCACAACTGTAAAGGCTCATTCGAATCTTGCCTTTCATTTTCAGTTCGCTCCAAGCAAATGTCGAAACATTTTTGAACTCTTTTCTTATATTCATCAGGAACACTCTTGTTGTGATACCCTCTGAACTCGTAAATTTTATTATTATTGCACTGGCAGTCATATATTTCACCTTCAACATAAAAGCTGAAAAACACATCAGTACCCATATATCTTGTTCGAGAGGATATACAGTGATCTGATCTACAACCAGCCAAGAAAAGCTCTCTTTCAGAGGAAAGGATATCAAACTTAAGACCCTCTTTTTTAAACTCATCCATTAAATCAGACTCAATTTCATATTTAGAATCTGAGAAATCCGCTGCTTTAAAGTAGTTGTATTTATATGACATATCATCGTGAATCAAACGAAGCTCTGGGTGTGAAGATGGAATTCTAAAAAACGGAAAATCTTCTTCACCTTCTTTTTCCCTAATCTCATCCCACTGGTTAAGGGTGTCATTTATATACCTTTCACGACCAAGCTTAATATGGTGAACCAAAGCCAATCGATCTTTTTTCTCTAACATAGATGCATAAAAAAACAACTTGTTTTGACTGGTGTTAGAGAAATGTTTTTTAAAATCAGCATCACCCATAAAATCATATCCAAAGAATTTTTTTACCTCTTTTAAAGAAGTAAAGTTCCCAAATATGGGCATGTGAAGGAAATCTCTATTTGTAGCCAGATACTCTGCTTTGCGACCTTTAAAATAAAAATGCCACAGGAGATCGTCAAATCTTTTTTCTTTATAAATTGGATGATCTTTTATACGATCATTAAACTCTTCTTTTATTTCTCCTTGTAAATGGACAACAATGTTCGACACCTTTTTTAAGGTCATTTTTGTCCACCTTCCCCTTCTTCCCTTCATCATCTGAAGACCGTTTTTGTTTACCATTAAAAGCATTTGAGGAGGAAGTTTAAATGTTCTTTTCTTCCCAAAATCACGGAAAAAATTACCTTTTCTCAAACTTTTTTCATCCAGTTTAATTGTTCGCTGTTCCTCTTTGGGGTATGAAAGAGGAATTCCATAATAATTTCCTTTTTCTGATATTTTAACCTCGTGACAAAGAAGTTTAAGAAGCTCCACTCTTTGTTCGATTACTCTCTTTCTAAGACCCATATTCTATTTTTCTGTCCACAAATGTGAACTACCCACCCACGCCAGAGGCGATGGGTTGGGCTTCATGAGTCAACACTCCAACCAACGTTGGCAGCTCTTCATGATTTTTCCTCTCCGTCCCAGAGAAGATATTCTTTAATGCAAAAGAT
>Ga0222673_1000464_pt1 | contig 18470 bp, 27 predicted proteins | sample AntAcemetagen801_FD_179845 | JGI IMG/M metagenome (GOLD analysis project Ga0222673, IMG submission 179845) | Saline water microbial communities from Ace Lake, Antarctica - #801 | ecosystem: Environmental > Aquatic > Non-marine Saline and Alkaline > Saline | place: Antarctica: Ace Lake...
CTTCTATACAAAGTACACAAATTTATACACATATTAATAAAGATCAGTTAAAAGAAAGATTACAAGAGTAAAAATTAATTCTGTACCATAAAAACACGCCTAAATTAAAACTTTGAGATAGTAGGCCATAAATGACCTACCATCCCCCTAATACACTAATTTTCCACAGATTGCGAACCTTTGATTATTAATGTGTTATATTGGTTACAAGAAGGGCAGATAGTATCTTGTATTTCTACTCCTTCAATATTTGACCTTTCATATTTACAACTATCATTATCACAAATTATTTTATATACCATTATTATCTTAATCTCCTTTTTGCATCTGCCAATTTATTTTCCATAGCTTCAATCTCTTCTGTTGCTTTTCTTTTATCTACATTAGCTTTTTTATATTTAACACAAGCAGATTCTACAATATCTTGACTATGCATCTTCTCTAACTTCTTAATTTTTGAAACAACAATACTTACCTTTCTTGCTCTAACTTCTTGGTCAGTTAATCTTTTTCCCATCTTTACCTCCTGTTTTATTTAAATTATTCCCATTTTCAATATTTAACGAACCGAAGATTTCATGGAATAAAGCTGGAGGAATAACTGACCGTTCCATATTACCTTTTAATCCTTGAGTTCCTGTTTTTGATCCCCTTGGTGCTGATTCATGATGACAGTGTTTAGGTTGTCCTTTCTTAAAGTTATGACAAGTCTTTGGATTCCAATTCTTTAAGTTAGTCCAAATATCAGTAGGCTTAGCCCTAGTATCTCCATATTGACAATACCATGCAGTTTTTCTATATTCAATAGGTAAGAACCATCTTGCTCTTGCTCTTGGATTTTCTATAAAGAATATTTTATTATTATCAATACAATATTCTGCAACTAACCAACATAACTCTAAAAGCTTTTTACCTAATTTAGCACTTTCAGTTTTAGGAGTTCTATCTTCATTCCAATGTGTATTTCCAGCAGCCATACTAAAAGTAGTACAAGGAGGTGACATCCAAACTATATCTGCATTTTTTAATTGTTTATTAAGGGTTGTAACAATTAAATTAATATCTATATCAGATGTTAAATCATTATCAAACTTAGGATTATTATCAACACAAAAAGTTTCATGTCCTAATTCTCTTGCTACTTTACTAAAGCTTTGAGTTCCAGCAAATAGTTCAACAGTTTTCATTGTGAGGACTCCTTATCGTTATTAAGTGTCGTTTGTTTTTTAGTAAGATTCTTTTCCTGCTTATGAGTATCAATTCTGGCATTAGCAATTTTATTATTCATCTTCCACCTCGTCTTGTTCATGGAATGCGTCGTAAGTTAATTCCCTTAAAGGAGTTTCCTGTTTAGGGTTAAGTAATTCAGTGATCCTTTGGTCTATTATTTTTGCCCGTTCTTCAAATTCATTAGTATAAAAATTTCTATCTCTAATCAATAATTGGTTAGCTTCAAGAATTGTATCAATCTTTTCTTCATTCATTTTTTACACCCCTTTCCTTTTTTATGTAGATCCATATTAAATATTACTTGTCCCTCACTATACCCTTCAATTTTCCTACCACAATTTTCACAAGTAGCAATATAAACTTCTAGAGTTTTTGTTTTTGTTATTTTTGTTATTCCTTTTTTCATACTATACCCTATACACTATACTATATAAACCCTTGTATTATTACTTAGAAATTAATAAAAAGACTTATAATAGCTCTAACACGAATAACGGAATGGGTAGGATTTGAACCTACAACAATAAGGCCAAAGGTAAATACAAGTAAACCCCCCTATTTCCACTCCACAAAATTAATTATTCAAAAATGTTAAATTTGAAATATTGATAGTATTATATTTTTCTGGTATTATTATAGTAATCCCAGTTTCATTAAAGGAAAAATCAAAAAGCCCAGGATCTAAAGACCTACAAGAACAAAGGTAATTACCACCACTTTCATTTAATCTTATAGCACTATATTTAAAGGGATTATCAATACACTCACCATTTTTAGAAATCATATTAACCATTAAACTAATAAAGCAAATAGCTATAATTGATGTTATTATTATGGATAAATAGAGTTTATTTTTATATTTCATTTTTTTTGTTGATAGATAAAATAAGCCCCCAATCCTATAACAATAATACTAACAATCCAGGAAATAGCATTAGCACTCATTTTTCTTTTTTAACCTCTTTAATATTATCTTTCTTTGTTTTCTTTACTTCATCTACTTTTTTAACTTCTTTAACATTCCCTTTAATTATACTATTTAAATCAAATTCTTTCCCATCACTAAAAAACTTATTATTTTGTAATTCTATTTTATTTGCTATATCTTTTAGTATTTTCTTTTTGTCATAATCCAATTTTGTTTTAAATATTACAAACCAAATTATACAAAAAATAATCATAGAAAAAATTATTTCCCCTATCATTGTACTATTACCCCACTTCCTGCCTTAGTCCCTGCAATTTGTATTAAATTATCTGCATGTTCAATTAAAACACCTACCTTATCAATTAATGTTCCTACCTTAGATATAATAAATATAAAAGATAATGTTAATACAAAGATTAATATTACTAAACTAATAACTTCTTTATATTCTCTCCACCATGGTTGGGATTTATCTTTATAATTCCTTTTAATAAGGTCTTTAAGATTTGTTAAGGCATATCTCATATCTGTATGATCATATTCTAAATTTGCCTCTTTCATTTCTGAATTAATATTTTTCATAGTGAAATTTACTATTTCTCTATTATTTTTTATAGCAAACCAGTAAGCCTCTTTACCCATTCTTTTTACAGGCCTAGGTAAATACATATCTTTTTCTTTTATATAGAATACAGTTATATTAGTTCCAGGTATTGTTAACTCACAGGCCTTATTATCACCTATTGGTACCATTTCACCATGTATTTCTTCAAACCAAAATATTTTTTTATTGTATAGTTTTTTATTCTTTTTTACATAATAAACACCATAGAAAATACCACCAACAACAAGGAATAAAAGAAAAAGTAAACTGAATTGCCCTATCCCACTTAGTGTATCCATACTAAATAGATTATTTAAAATTCCTATATTTTCTGTACCCGGTACCCCTAAAACCATATTAAATAAGAGAGGTTTAAGTTTATAAAACTTTGTTTTGTTAACAAAAAAGAAAAAAGAAAAAAAAGAAAAAAAGATAGACTAATAAATTAACCTATCATTAATTAATAAGAAGTGTCATAACCCGAAGATTTGCCTTTCCTACCTTCTGCAATCATCATTACTATATACAATAATCCTACTAACATAAAGATTAATAGTACAATAGCTGCGATTGTGAAGAATGTGTTAGAGAAACCGAAGAATGTACTAAAACCACTAGTAATATTAGTGATAACACCTTCTGTATCGTTATAGCCCTGTGTACCCGTAGCAAAACCTAAGTTTCCACTTAAATTACCATAGATCATTAACCAAACAACACCAATGAAACCAATTACACCTAACGCCCCTAATACTAATCCTGCCTCTTTAACTTTATTTGCAATACCCATATTTATTATATCCCCCTTTCAGATCAAAAATCCTTAATAAGGATATATTTAGTTGGATTACCATAAAAATAACAGCGTTAACAAATATTTAAAGGTTTGTTAACAAAGTTTTTACTTCTTTATTAGCCAAATTGAAACAAAAATCATTCCTACTACTATTATTTCTATAAATACATCTGGTTGAACCATATTTAAGAATGTCATAAATAACGAAATAATCATTGTTGCGATAGCACTAACACCCATACAACTTAACATATCCGGTTTTAAAACTAATTTATCTGTCCTATCCCTATAATAAAGAATGAAAGATAAAATTATAAAAAAAGCCCCCATTATTTTCCCGTAGAAATAGTAATCACAACTAGTAGGAAAGGATAATATACCTTTTATTGTATTATCTGTTAGTGTTTCTAATCCATTACATACCATTTTAACCCCCTAATTTATATATACTCCATAAACCAACTATAATAGTTAATATCAATAAAGTACTTATTACAGATACTATTATAGGATCTAGGCCTAAAAAGACTATGAGTAATTTAATTAAAGTGTTAAATATGCCTATAACCATCCCATTAAATACTTTACCGGCCGATACTATGGAGAATAATAAAATAGTTCCAAAACCACTAGTAGGATTTTCACTTTCAAATAATGTTTTTTGTGCCTGGCCTTTATCTCTTAAACCACCTAAATCTTCACTTAAACTAGAATAAGTTGATTCTATTAATGAATTTTCTATAATAGGATTATCTACATTATTTTCTTCTTGTGTTGTAATAGTAAAAGCAAATAATGAGAATGAAATTAGCCCAATAAACATAAACTTAACAAATAATTCAAAGAAACTAGCCATTTTTATGGGTTCCTATCCTTATTTAATTTATATATTCCTAATAATATAATTACTATTAACCAAATACCACTAACACCTACCCCATATAAATCTCCATTCATTAAGTTTAATCCTAGGGATCCTACAAATGTTAAACCTAATGAAATAAGAACACCTGTTTTAGATCCACTAAACATTAAAACAAGACTTATAGCCATAACAAATATTATAAGGTAACCACCATCACCATAATTACTTGAATCTAAATCTACACTATCTACTACTGTTAAAACATTACTTACATAAATTTCAGTTTTTAATGTACTTTCATCTATATTAGGATCTATACTACATGTTAAAGTACCACCAGAAGATATTAAAGAAGAATTACAAATACTTCTATTACTAAATATATCATTTCTTGATACAGATAGGTTTACTAGTTTTGTTGTACCATCAGTAGTTAAAAAGTTAAAACTTATAGTGTTTTCTGTTCCATTATATTCCGGGTTAGTATAAGTTATACCTAAATCATCATCATAACTAAATACTTTTTCTACTGAATCAAAGGCGTTAAGTTCTATATTACAATCTCCTATGGTGAAATCATCACAGAAGGCTACTAGATTTTCAAAATTCCCTAAGACTACACCATCTTTAGTTATGATAATATTATAAATTAATTTATTTCTTACTAAGTGTAATACTGTTTCACCGTTATAATCTGTTTTTGGTAATTCTACTGTTTTAAACTTATCTTCTCCTATATATTGCCTTTCTACATAAACTAAGGCATTTTCCACAGGTAAGAAATCAGAACCTGTAAAAGTTAACTGAAAGTCTGTTGAATCGGTTAAATTTAGATCATATAATATTATATTTTGGGTTTCAGATTCATTATTAAGTGTACTGTTTACAATATTATAATATTCATTAGCATTTTCTGTATCTTCATATCTTACAATAACATCCATAGAGTAAACTGAACTATTACTAAGATTTATATTCATACAAATTGCTAAGGGGTTTACACCTACATATTTATTAGAATGATTTAATATTAGATTTGTTTGTGAACTATCATATATATTTACAGCTATTTCTATTGTTGCATTTGGTAATATTGTTTGTTGTTCTTCATCTACTACTGTAAAATTTAATAATTCATTTGTAAAAGATGAACAATTATCTAAACCTAAACTATAAACTGTTTGGTTTTGTGTTGTTAAATTTATAATTGTTAAATCAGATAAAACTAAACTCCAATAAAAACTTAAATTTTGATTTGTTGCTACATTTGGTACTGAAAAATCTGTTTTTCTTAAAATAATATTATCCCCACTAGAAAAACTTTGACCAATATTATTAGATCCATCATAAACTAAAATAGCACTATCTACTGAATAACCAGGGCTTAATATTATTGTTGCTAAGTAATCTTCTAAATTTCCTTCTGTTGTTTCATTATTATATGATTGGTTTATTTCTAAAATCTTTACTACCCATTCCCTAATATCACATATTTCATTACCTAATGTATCATTAACACAATATGTTAAATTATTTATATTTGCTATATAATTAAAAGTTGTATTTACATTACAATTTATAGTACTATTAATATTATTATACTCATATTTACAAATATCTAAAGTACCATTAGTTATAGATGTAACATTTAAATCTATGGATTGTCCATTAGATAAAATATTATAACTTATTATAGGAGATGTTATTATTATAGATGGTAAATCTTTATTAGTCAATAGTGTATCATTATTTTCAGCAAAATAACAATTCCCATCATCATAACAGGCTTCAACGTTCCAAAATAAATTATCAGTAATATCATTATAAAATAAAACCTCACTATTATTAATTTCTCCAAAGATTGTCATCTCTGAAAAATAGCAGGGGTCTGAACCTGTACAACGCAATCTTATTGCAGAATAAGAATTATTTAAAATTGTTTCATTTATCTCTGCGGGTTCTACATTTAATTTTGTCCATAAGGTAGTCCATGAACCATCATAAACATCTAGATTAACGGTTACTCCTCCATAAGAAAATATTTTTGAAATCATTTTTGTCATATTAACATTATTAGTGAAATTTTTTCCAACATAATCATCAGGTTGTAATTCAATACCTGTAGATAAATTGTTATCAAAAACATTTCCTGAACTTCCACATTGTGCTCCTGAACATATTGTAGAACCTGTTTGTGTAATATTTATTCCGTAAGTATTATTATATGATTGACTTATATCCCAACTTCCACTTTCATTATTATAAAGACTAACATTAGATACATCATTTCCACTTATAGTTGAAACACTAACATTAAAAGTAACGCTTGTATCATTAATTAATAAGTTATCTACTGGTGAATTTAAAGTTACATATTGTAAATTATATTCAGTAGAATTATAACCAATATTATCTACATTATCTTTACAAGTAAATAAAACGGTATGATTACCTGTTGATTGAGAAATATTATTAGTTCTTGTCCAAGTTAAATTATCTGAAGTTGTCATATTATATTCTGTACTATCAAGTTCAAAATAACAAGTATCAACTAATTCATTAGTAGTAACATTATAATAATCTAATTCACTAAAAGTATAAGTTTGATTTAATGGTTTATTAATTGTTATTATTGGAGAAGTAGTATCAACCTCTAAAAATCTTTCACTTGGTGTTTCAGTTAAATTATTAATATTATTTCCATTACATGTCCAATTATGATTACCATCAGATAATATTTGATTAAAATCTATTGTTAAATTTAATCTTCCACTTGTAGAATTAGTTATTATTATTGAATTATCAATAATTAAACTTAAATTAATTATATTTTCTGTTGATGAAGTATTACATTGAAAATTGATATTACTTAGATTAGATTTCAAATTATCTTCTGGTGAATTTAAAGAAATATTAATTGAATTAAAATCAGTTGTATATTGTATTCCCTCAGATAATAAACTTATTTCAGCAATATTTAATGTTCTATTATATATTGCAATTTCATCCATATTATCATAATTTTCTGCTGCAGATCCTCTCCAACCTGCATATATACTACCCCCAATATTAAACATAGTTTGTGTAGTAATATCTGAACCATCATCTCTTGTCATTGTTATGCTTGAATTATCTATATAAACTTTAGCTTGAGAATTAGTTTCACTCCTATCAAGCATCACTACTAAATGGTGCCAATTATTATCACAATAATTTGTGTGTGTTCCAGCAGATTTATATTGAAAACCTTGTGAACTTCCCCATCCAATATGTTCAACAACTTTATTATCTCCAGCACTACCACAATTATACATTATTTGATAATCTCCTGTGTTATAAGTTCCACCATCATAATTTCCTAATAACATTAAACCTGTTGATGAACTTCCTTTAAACCACATTGATACAGCAAAATCACCATTAGTAGTTCTATCAACAGCATCACCTAAATTAATTCTATTAACTTTACTATTTGTATAATATGCTGTATTTATTGCTCCAGATATGTTTGAAGTTCCTTCATTTACTCCATTAGTATTTCCTACAGCATCTATAATTGTCCCTGTTCCTGTTGTATCTTGTTCATCTAATTTATAATAATTAATTAATCCAACATTTAAATCTGCTGTCCATTCGGCCCATTCTTCAATTCTAACACCATAAATTGAAGGTATCCATTCCACTTTATCCTTATATTTAACATCCGTAAAAATTCCTATTGTTAAATAATCATCCTTTTTTAAATTTGTAACATCCAATTTCTCCCACACTTCTTTTTGTTCTGTATGATTTCCAATAAGAACATTTTCACAAATCTGTGTAGTATTAGTTTCACCAATTATTTTTGTTTCACCTTTAACTATTTCTTTAATTATTGGAGTTTCACATTGAACCTCATAATCATTAATAATTAAATTTTCATAACTTCTATATTTAAAATCATATTCACGAACAAATTCTTTAGATTCCCAATCTTTAAATTTTTTATCATAAAAATTTAATTCTTTTAATATATTATCATAATCTTGATAAGCTTGTAAACTAAACTCTGCAACCTTTTGATAACCTAAACCTACATGATAATCTAAAGGAGTATTAAGTTTAATCTTACCAATTTCACTACCTAATCCAAATGCGTTAGTAATAATAACCTCTTTTGTTATTGGATTATAAGATTTAACATTATCAAATTCAAACGCACTTACACTATTGGCCATAATTACAACAAAGAACATTACTATAAGTGAAAGTACTAATCCCCTATTGAATATATTTTTATTTACCATCTTAATAACCTAAAACGTTTGAACCGTCCCCCCCTTGATCATCTTTTCTTATTCCGGCATAACTTAAAATCATTGTTAAAATCCCAACAGTACTAATTATTAAAGGTAAATTTAACATAAATTTAGAAGTCTTTGGAATAGTATCTATAAATGTACTACTTAAAACATCTGTACTATTAATAAATAATTCATATATCTGTGAAACATAAATTGCCGGTATAAAGAATAAAATTAATAAGAAAATATCAATTACCATAAACATTTTAGGATATTTACTACCTACATAATAGCCGTTAAAAATCATCAATAAACACATACCTAATAACAGAATTATACCTATTGTATCTGCATTATTTATCATTCCTGTGTTAAGTTTTCCAAAAGTTAATTCTGAAACATCTTTTAAATTTACTTGGCCTATATCTACATCCTGGCTTAAAACAGTATTTATTAAATTAAAACTAAATACAGTTACACCTAAGAATATTGCTAAAAGTAGGGATACAAATATTATTACAAATCCCCATATTACAGCACTCCCTTTTTTATCTTTCATTCTTTGTTACCTAAATTTAATTCTATTGTATCTTTCTTTATTTTTTTCCACGAATTATGTTTTGTAATTTGATTTGTTAATTCCCTTGTAGATTTCTTCTTTTTATCTATTCCATTCTCTAGTCTTTTCTGCCTAATATCTTCTATTTCATTATTAAAAATATCACCTATTCTAGCTGTTATATTTTTATTTCCCATTATGGAGAACTCCCAAATTTACTTATATTCTCTTGAATATTTGAATCTCTTATTATTTCAAAGAAGGCTATTACTATTACAGTTATACCTACCCATAATGCTAATCTATTCATTATACTAAACATGAATCCAAAAAATCCATAATACATAGTAAGACTTACGAAATTATCAGATAATCCAATTAAAATATTTAATACCCATGTAAATAAAACCCATGTTAAAAGAATAAGACCTAGTTTAACATATTTTAATTTTGTTAATTGAATTACTACACCTTTTTCATCTATTTTATTTGAATAAGGTACAGAAATCATAAAATAAAAACTTAATGCAAATAATAAAAAAACTCCAAAAAATAATATAAAATAAATTAGTGATTCAGATGTATTAATTTCTTTACCTGTTTTAGTTACATCAATAGCAAATTCAAAAAATCCCCCTATTACTTCTTCTACTTCGCAATAGAATAAAATTGAATATTCCCCTATCTCTGAAAAATTACCCCCTAAAACTATATATCCCCAATCTATACCGTTACTATCAGCTGTCATATTATCTTCTATTATATGTTCCCCATTACTAGTATTATAAATATGAATCATACAATAATAAATATCACTTTGTGGAATTAATAGCCCATCACTTATATTATATGGGTGTGTATGAAACTTAAAATCCTCATTTTGTTCTATACTCATTATAACAGGTACTTCTAATTGAATACCTTTATTACTTGTAACTGTTGTTTGAAATGGTGGGGCAGAAATTACAAGATTTAAACTAAGTATAAACATAAACATTATTATTAAAAATAAATTCCCTTTTTTCATGTTATTTATAAGATTTTCTATTTTAAATAAGTTTCTAATACTGTTTACATTTCACAGGTTTTAATTTCAAAAGAGATAATCTTTTCTTTTCTTAATTCTATCTCCTCTAATCTTCTTTCTAATGCCTTTTTACCCTCACCAAAATAACTTACTTCCCTATAAACCATATTACTTTTTACTAAAATATTCCTTCATTTCTTCAAAGAATTTAGTTTGTTTACTTAAATTTTTATCTATACTTTTCATAAGTCTAACATGAGAGGCCATATTTTCACCATAATAATCTAAATTTTTTGCATTCTTTTTTATTTGCTTAGCAGATTCTTTAAAGTTCTTTAAAATAAAGTCTGAATCTGTTTTAAAATTATTTTTCTTATGACTATTCCAAAAGTTTTGAACTTTCCTACTAATATGTGGCTCTTGTGTTTCTAATTCTCCTAATCCCTTACTATCATCAATCCATAACCAGGTACTACCATCTTCACTTTTTATTAACATCTTTTCTTTATTATTGTTATATTGTCTTGCTAATTCATTCTTAACCATCCCATAATGTTCTCTTGAAGTTGAAAATCTATAAGGTTTAAATTTTATATTCATTTCTTTTAATAGATCTTTAATTAATCTATCCATTTCAAAAACAGCCGTTCCTTTAACTTCAAAAGAAGATTTACCCATAAAATCTAAAGGTTCATAAATTATTAATCCTTTTTTTGTAAACCAAATCTTACGATTATTAAATATTGTTCTAGGTACTTTCCCATTACAAACTAAACTAAAATTTAATTTCTTTTTTCTATAATATCTTATAATCCTATTCCAATCATAAGGAGAGGTAAATTCTATCTTCCATATAAAAGCGTGTCCCCTAATTTCCTTTAAGTCCGAATCACCCTTAATACTGCCCTTAGGCACTTTTGGGACTTCCTTAATTACATTCCATGTACCATACCCGGCCTTTTCAATACACCCTAACTTTTTTAACTTACTAAGGCTGTAATCTAAAGTTTGCTTAGAAATATTATATTTCTTTGAAATTTTTGAAGGATTTAAACCCTCTTTCATTTCAGATATTATGTTATTAAGTCCCAATTTCATACTAGGTTAAAGTAGGACTTCTTTATATAGTTTGTGGTAGGTTAAAATAGGACTTCTTTTTTATATAATCATTGTTAAATGAGATATAGCTATTAAAGTAATATTTCTATTTACTTTCTTTATTGCTTTATCTTCTGAATACCCTAAAGAGATATATTTATTAATTAAAAATGTTTTTTCATCCTCTGTTAACTTTTTCACCATCAATAATTGATATGATTAAACTATTTAAGTTTTACCATGTTCCCGGTTTAAAGAGATTAAAACCTTTCTTTGATCCCTTAGGTTGTCTATTACTCATAGAATCCATTTGTGTAAATATTTTAGAACTATTTAAATCATCCATTGTTTTCCCTTTTAATGCTCTTCTATACGCTGATTCTACAATATGTAAGATATTTAATACTGTTAATTGGAATCTTGTTTTTTTAAAGTTTGTATCCATACCCATATTCTCATAATTACAAAAGATAAAATTTGCTAATTCATCTCCTAAATCTCCTAAAATTTCGTTAATTCTCATTTCATCATAATATGAAAGGATTGTATTTTTATCTATATAATTACCCATTACTGAAAGAATAGAATTAACACCATAATCATTGAATAAAATTAGATCATCATTTATAACTTCTTGTGTTTTTCCATCTCCTAAATCAACTGTTATCATTGGTTTAGCCCAATATTCGTTACCGTCGTTATCTATTGTTATATATTCCCCCCTTAAAAAGTGTTCTATCTTCCCTAACATTTCCCCCGTATCTATTTGATATTGAATTAAATTAGGATCTTCTTGGCCTTGATATGAGGCATTAGATAAAGCCGTATTAAGTTGTGTATTTTTATCCCTTGTATCTTGTACTTCTTGTTGTAGGGTTTTTAAAAAATCATCTCCTTCCATACTATATTTTTGTTAACAGAACTATTTAAATTTATCTTTTTCTTTTTTTTGTCCTTATAGGCTTTCTAGTTGTTTTTTTATTCCTTTTAATATTATTTCTAGCCTTAGCCATCCTATTTAGCATTAATTGTCTTTTTTCTCCAGGAGTACTAATAACACCCTTACCTTTTCTTTCTATATAAGTATTAGGTGTCTTAATCCTTTTACCCTTAACTATTTTATAATTTCTTAGATTCTTCCTAGATCTTCTAAAATATCCTCTTTGTGATTTAGGGATAGATCCAAACCGTTTAACACCCTTAACAGGTACTAATCTAGCTGTTCTAGATATTTTATTATCTAGTCTATGTGCTAATTTATCTTTTGCGTAACTTTTCTTTAATGGTTTTCCTTTAAGTTTTACAAAACCTCTTTTTCCCCTTTTCTCATAAACAACATAACCTATATTCTTCTTTTCTTTCTTTGCCTTTCTTTTTACTTTTTTTAATCTTATTGGTCTTACTGGTACTAGTTTTCCTGCCCTTGGCTTAGTTGGTGAAGGTTTTGATGGTTTGTATGGTTTATATGGTCTTGAAGGTTTAGAAGGTCTTGAAGGTCTTGAAGGTCTTGATGGCCTAGAAGGTCTTGAAGGTTTATATTTTCTTGAAACTCTTGATAATCTTGATAATCTTGAAGGTTTTGATGGTTTGCTTATTTTTTTACTTATTTTAACTTTTATTGAAGGTTTTTTACTTATACTAGGCCTTTTACTCACTTTAGAATTAGGTGTCTTAATCCTTTTACCCTTAACTATTTTATATTTTCCTTTTCTATATTTAATTACTCTTGCTTTGGGTAATGGTTTCTTACTTGTAATAATTTTCTTACCTTTATATTTTAATAATTTCCTTTTAGAAGTAATAGGTTTTTTCTTCTTTATTTTTGATAAGACACTAACACCATACTTTTTTACATCTACATATTTTGCCGATACTTTCTTAGAACTTGATAATCCATAATTAAATCCTGTTGATTTTTTAAGTAATTTATCTAATTGTTTTGTTTGTGCTTTTGTTAATTTACCTTTCTTAAATTTATTAAGTAATATTTTTACTTTACCTATTGGTTTATATACACCAGTTTTTATTATTGGAACTCTTTTACCATCTACAATAGTTACACCAACTTTTTTAATTTTCTTTAATATTTCTCCAGGTGCTAAGGTTATTTCACTTTCTCCAGAAACAAAGCCTAGGGGTTTAAACTTACCGGATTTCTTTAATTGAAATTGTAATAGTTTATCTGCCTCTGATTTTGTTAAGGCCTTTCCTTTCTTTAACTTACTAGCTACTGTTTTTAATGCCTTAGGAAAACTTTGAACTTTAATATCTTCAAATAAAAGAATTTGTGGTTTTGGTTTCTTAAAAGTTATATCATCTGTTAAGTAATTTAAAATGCTTGGAGATTTACCTTTTTTACCTATCCCTAATCTTGAAGGCCTTATTTTACCTGTTGGATCTGCGAAAAAAGATCTTTCTAATAATCCCTTAGCCCCTTGTTTCTGAATTACTTTATCTAATTTAAGAAGATTACTTTTACTTATTTTACCTTTATCAAATTGTTCTAATAATTCTTTTGTTGCTTTATTAAACCCTGCCTCTCCTGGTATTGGTTTTCTTATTACTTTACCTTTTTTTATGAATCCTAAAAGTTCATCTGCTTGTGAAGATATAGCCGATTTAACCCTTCTTCCTGCCTTTCCTATTTGAGATTTTATAGCCTCTTTAGGTATTTTACCAACAACTTTTAACTTAACAGATTCTCCAGGACTTGTTTTAATATTTAATGTTTTTCCTAATTTTGCCTTACCAACATACTTAGGGCTTAATTTAGTTAATTGTGCTTTAGACATAGTACCTATTTTATCTAATGCTTTACCAGTTCCTTTCATTAAAAATACTTCTGTTCCTACTTGTACAAAAGCCTCTCCTGGTGATGTCCTTAATAGGGTTCCAAATTCTCCACCGGCTTTTTCAATAGCCCCCGGTAATTTTTTTAATATACTTGGATCTTTAATTATTTTATAGGCTGTTTGTGGTAAATCCACTATACCCTTACCAAAAGTTATGGCCGTTCCTAAGGCTGTTAATCCTAATAATTCTGCCTCTTGTAATTGTGTTATTTTTCCCCTCTGTTTAGCTATGTTTAAAACACCCCTTCTACTTCCTACCCTTTCCCCAATACTTCCTAAACCTAAACTTTCTGATAATGAATCTTCTTTTGGTCTTTTATATGCTGTAAATGTCCCTGTTGATTCTCTTCTTATTGGTACTTGTTGTGTAGAAACAGGTATTTTAATAGATCTAGGTAATGGTTTTAGTCCTCTTTTTATTCTCACTATATCTTGTAGTTCTCTTTGGTTTTCTGTTATCCCTACCCTTCCACCTTTTGGTGTTACTTGTCCTGGTTTAAATTGCTCAAAAGCCCCACGTCTTACAATAGCCCCACTAGGTGTTACACCTCTTTGAATTACTTTAACCCTTGTACCACCATATCTAGAACGAACATCACTTAAAGAACCAACCCTTTTTATAGTTTTTATCCCTCTACCCATTAATTAACTAGATGATTGAACTTTAAATAATTATCTTTTCTTAAATTTTCTTATAATATAATTAGCAGAAATATTTATTATTAAATGTACTACCCAAATTATAGAATATAAGGCTAAAACTGAAACGAAAGATCCTATTAAAATACCAATATATTCAGAGAAAAATAGAGTATTATATATTTTAAGATCTCTATTAACATTAATTATAAATGTTATAATAACTGGTAAATAAAACCACCATGCTTTGAAAACATTTAAATATTTCATTCTATTTTTACCATTTTATTTAATCATATTTACTTTTTTGTGATATTAAATTACCACATTTCGGACATCCTACCTGATCTGTTGCCCTTCCCTTTTTACCATGTCCTAATACTTTATTTACTTGCTGTTTAACTATTGTTCCACAGAACCCACATTTATATTTATTATCACCTATTTTCATTTTTTAATTATCCACTTTATTATAAAAGTATTAATTACTACTACCTTATAAATGTTTCTTTTTTGTTAACAAAACTTATAAACTTACTATTCTTAATTATTCTATGGGTAAAGAGGAAGGGTATAATATATCTGAAACTGGTAACTGGAATGTTGCTAGTGATTATTCAAGAATTAAAATAATGAAACCTTTAGATTTTGTTGATCACTATGAGAATATAGCTAGGTTTGGGTATGATACATTAATAGAACAATTAGAAAACTTTGGTATTCCGTTAGATACATTAAAACTTATTGGGTTTGAGAGGCTAATTAATGAATTAATTAAATTATGTGGTAATGCAAAATTTGCTATGAAGTCTAAAGGTACTAAGACAACACTAGAAAATATAGAGGAAAAACTAAAAAATATTAGACAATATATGCCTTTACTTTCTAAAACCATTACAAAACAAGGGAAAAAGGAAGTTAAGTTAGAAAATGAGAAATATTATAAATTATTAGATGTTGTTTCACAAATTAAGTCACAATTAAATGAACCATTAAATAAAAATCATTTAATCTTTACAGATAAAGAAGAATTTGATCCAAAAGCATATAAGAAACAAATAATGGAAGATTCTAGGACAAGAGGTTAATTAATGAAACCTGTAACATGGACTATTAAAGAGATTGTTAAGATTATTACAGATAGACAGGCTAATGAATTTGATGGTAATATGGCTGTTTCTGGTGATAGGGGAAATGGTAAGTCTACTTTAATTAATAAGATATATTATAGATTTAAAGGATTTGAACCCTGGAAACATCAAGTGTATAATAGGGAAGATGTAATAAGTTTATTAAAATACCAACAATACGGTTTATGTTGGGATGATGAGGCTATTAATTCTGGGTATAAAAGGAATTTCCAGGATAAAGGCCAACAAGAATTAATTAAAATTCTTACAGCTTATAGAGATAATTATAATGTTTTCGCTAGTGCTATTCCTAATTTCTTTAGTCTTGATAAGGATTTAAGAGATTTATATTTTATTCATTTACATGTAATAGAAAGAGGTATAGCTGTTGTTCACATGCCTTTACAAGGTAGGCTTTATAGTCAAGATAGATGGGATGCTAAGTATAATGCTAAGGTAGAATCTCTTTGGTCTAAGAGAATGTTTAAAGATCCTAATTTTAGGCCACCATTCCATAAATTAACTACATTTAGAGGTTATTTATTCTTTGGTGATGTAACAGATAAACAAAAGGAACTTTATAAAAGAATTAAAAGAACTAAAAGAAATGAATCATTTTTAACAGAAGAAGAAAAGAATGGTAATAAAGAGATTCCCTTTTTAAACAAACTTTATTCTTTACTAATTGAAGGTAAATTAACTAAGGATGGTATAATGCAGATGTCATTAATAGAAAGTAAGAAGTATAGTTCTGTTATTTCATCACTTAACCGAATGCTTAAAGATAATGGGGAAACTAAAACAGTAAAGGATTTTATACAACATCAAGATAATAAGGATTTCCATAGTAACATACAGCATGAAATAAATAACATTCTACCATCCTTTTAACCTATATTCACCTAATTACTATTAGGCGAAAGGTTTAAAAACAATAAGCTCCATTATTTATTATGATAGACACAACCGTTATTCAGGCCACAAATAAACTAGGAGAGTTAAGACAAACAACCGGTTTAGATTGGTACTTCAAAGCTAATAAAGGAACTGTTAAACTTGTTTGTGAATAGTAACAACAACAATGATTCCATTAATTATTTATCCGGCTATCTTAATTAACTTACTTGTTTTAGAATTGTTTGTTTTAAGGAAGGTTATCTTATTGTAGGTACAACTTGTCCTAAGTGTAATACAAAATTAACTAATGTAATTTATGGAACTGGTTTAAGTTGTTATAAGTGTGGTTATAAATCAGAACAGAAAAGACTAGATATGATAGGTGTATTTAATTAAAATGAGATTTAATAATATGAACCATGATAATTATAGGAGTAAAGATTATTCAATATACATATTATACGCAGTAATTTTAGCTTTTGTTAGTGCCTTCTTCATAAATGTTGTTGCTAAGATCCTTATTATAATTGTTAAACTAATAATTAAATATTGGTGGGGAGCAATAATACTAGTAATAGTTATCCTATTTTTTAGGAAAAGGAGTAAGAAAAAATGAATATTCCCATAGATCTATTTGAAGAATGGTTACTTAATAAAAATCTTAAACAAAGAACAGTAGAAAACTATATTTATTATTTTAATAAATTTACCTTTGATACTTTTAACCAGGAAACAGTAAGTCGTTTCTTATCTGAAAAGTCTAATAGGAATAGTATAGGTAGAAGTTTTTTAGTTAATTTACAGAAATATTTAAAAATAAATTATAAAGAGTTAGGTTTTAGTCAAGATTTATGGAAGATGATCGCAGAAGTAGAACTACCTAAACTTACAGGTAGAGTTAAACAAAGGCTAATTAAACCTATACCACATGAACAAATACCCTTATTAGAAAAATATTTACCCGGAGAAAAAGAAAAAGTACAACTTCTTTTAAGTTATTATAGTGGTTTGAGAGTTGGAGAGTTGCTTAAAATAACTATTCTTTCTTTTGATTGGGAAAAATGGAAAAAGGATATTACTAAGATGGGAGAATGCAGGGTTTATGGTAAAGGGGATAAAGAAGGAATAGCCTTAGTTCCATCTAATATTATGAAAAGAATTACTACTTATATTAAAAATAAAAAATTTAACTCCCTAGATTGTAAATTATTTATTAGGGGTAAAGAAGATGGAAATTTAAAGAATAAAGCTAGATCCTGGCAGATGAAATTAAGAGAGGCCGGAATAAAGGCAGGAATTACTAAATTAGATGAAAAAGGAGTACCAATACGGGATACAGTAGTTCACCCACACCGTTTAAGGCACTCTTACGCCTCTTATTTGCTTAATGATAGGAAATTAGACCTAAGAGAGGTTCAAGAGGTTCTAAGGCACTCTTCTATACAAAGTACACAAATTTATACACATATTAATAAAGATCAGTTAAAAGAAAGATTACAAGAGTAAAAATTAATTCTGTACCATAAAAACACGCCTAAATTAAAACTTTGAGATAGTAGGCC
>Ga0222673_1000467_pt1 | contig 18416 bp, 23 predicted proteins | sample AntAcemetagen801_FD_179845 | JGI IMG/M metagenome (GOLD analysis project Ga0222673, IMG submission 179845) | Saline water microbial communities from Ace Lake, Antarctica - #801 | ecosystem: Environmental > Aquatic > Non-marine Saline and Alkaline > Saline | place: Antarctica: Ace Lake...
TGGGTTCAAGAACGACGGCGGGGGCGCTCCGCGCCTGTTGTTTTCTGCCTCTTCAATTAAGAAGTCAGGAACGTCGACGGCATTCGGATCTGCGGCGGCAGCAAGGTCGGCATCCGTTGCCCCCAAGCCCGCGCCAATAGCAAGGTCGTCCGGCGTTGGGTTCAAGAACGCTGGCGTCTCAACCGTATCCGCGCCCTTGTTGCCAAAGAAGCCGTCTCCGCGCGCTGCACTCAGTGCGCCTTGGCCGCCATAAACGGCAGCACTCCCGAGCCCGGGAACGGCTGCGTTGCCTGCGAGGCTGACCACGCCCTTGGCAATTCCTGCTGGGCTGAAATCCCACGACACGCCGCCTTCGCCGCCCGGTCCGTCTCCGCCATCAAAGCTAAGACACATGATGATTACCCACGTTGCTATCCACACCTATCAGAAACCGCCCGCCGACATACGGCGCTGTTGTTTCAGCTCTTCGTTGTGAGCCCACTTAACCCACGCGAGCGTGCCGACTTCGGGGCGCTCTAGTTTTTTCTTTGGCATCTTGGGCGACGCTAGATACTCAAGGCCGCGACCAATCAATGACATGAAGCTCACAAAATCATCGTGCGTGCCATTGGGGAAGTCTAGCATCTCTTTTTGAGCGCGGGCCCACCAAGGCGCGTGCTTCGGGAAGCGAACCATGCCCAGCGAAACCATGCCTTGCACGGGGCGCGCTCGCTGTTGAAGATCGACGGACGATGTGAGCCCAACAACGGGAGTGTATGCGTGCTGACGCCTTTGCTCTTTGCGCAGGAACGGCGCGATTGACTTTTTGATGTGTTCATCCTCAGCCCACCAAAAGCTAGGCTTGTGCCGCAGCATCAAATTGATCATCTCCTGAACCATCGTGTCTGTCTCGCAACGGTCCCAATAGATATCAGGAAGAACGTAAATGATCCCGTCATCGTCAACGCCGACACAGCCCAGAACGCTCGCGTCGCGCTTTTGTTTTTTGGTCAACGCATGATCTGACGCGCCGTACATTTTCAATCGCGCTGGAAGCTGGCCGCGCGTGTAGGTCATTAAATCTTCTTTTAGAAAATAGGTGCCCTCGTCCGGCGACGGCTTTTGCTGATAAAGCGCCGACCAATCGGTTGTGCTGAGAACGGCGCGCGTCCGTTCGAGCGCGCTGGCCGGGTAGCGCTCCGGCCAAAGAGCCTCCCCCGGCTTGCGCTTCAGCGGGTCATCCTCTTCGGCAATCGCCGGTAGATTGATGATGTTCCATTGTGCGGCTTCTTCAGGGTCAACGTAGTCGGGGTTCATAATCCGACCAACGATATCGTCCTCGTGCCAGCGCGTCATAATGATGATGATGCGCCCACCCGGCATAAGCCGTGTGTAGGCCGTCGACGTAAACCACTCCCACCGGCTATCTCGGATCGTTTCGCTTTCTGCCTCTTCGCGGTTTTTGAACGGATCATCAATCAGCAACACGTCAGCGCCACGTCCCGTTAGAGCGCCGCCAACGCCGACAAAGAATAGAATGCCGCCCTGAGTTGTCTCTAGCCGCGTCGCCGCTTGGCTGTCGGTTTTCAGCTTCGTCTCAGGGAACACTTGGGAGTATTCGGGGGACCGGATAATTTCGCGCGACTTGCGACCGAAATCCTCCGCGAAGTCGCCAGAGTAGGTTGAGAAAATAACCTCGCCAGTCGGGAAGTGCCCCGAGTAAAAAGGTGGCAACCGGCGCGACGCCAGCTCGCTCTTTCCGTGCCGTGGCGGCATCGTGAGAATGAGCCGCCCGTCCTTGCCAAAGATAGTTGTCTCGCAAGCGTGCGCGATTGCCCTGTGGTGAAGCGCGTCCTTGTAGGTCGTTCCTAATGGGTCGTCGCTCTTCGCGTCCGGCATCGTAAACTTAGTGAAATCAATCAGGCTATCTTGAGCGCGCTTCGCCGCAAGCATTCGCTTGGCAGCATCAATCTGCATACCCGTTGTCATTACCGGGTTTGCGGGGGGCGGCCTCGTTGATTGTTTTGGCCGCGCCATCTACGGACGGCCGCCGGACGCATCAATCCGCGCCTGTATCCGCTGCACCTGTTGCGTGGACGCCAGATAAGCCTTGAGCATTGCCGACCCTGCGGGGCACTCGTCGCACCCAATGCCGTACTGTGCCTCAAGATCGAATACACGGCCGTTCCACCGATCAAGCTCGTTCTGCAATTCCGACCGCGCTTGCATCTTACGCACGTCAGCAATCTCACCGCGGATTTGCTTGAGGGTTTCCTCAATCTCGCCCGCAAAAGCGGAAGGTATGTAGCGGTCCTCGACCATGAAAACAAACCCGACCAGGGCAACCACACCGGCAACCGTCAAAATACTGGCCTTCTTGCTGGGAGTGCGAATTTTTGTCATGTCGGGTTCCCTTGGTCAGCCTTGGGGAGCGGGAGCATAAATAACCCCTCGCCTGAAAATTCCAAACAAGTGATGCGGTCGACCCCTGTGCGCGTGACGGTCCAAGAGCCGGTGGGCGAGGCGTACAGCTCCATGATCCATTGCCCATTGCCGCCGGTTCCGATCACGACCGGACTCTCTTGATACCGCCTTAGAAGTGCGGCGGCGAATTGATCGTGCGGGAAACAGCGCATGACCGGCGCAGCCTCTTCCTGCACTGGCAAGACCGGGGGCGCCCCGGGTTCCGGTTCCTGAATAGCGGCGCAAGCGGTCAGCAGCAATAACGCTGCCATTGTTTTTTTCATGGCTCACCTCAATCCGGCCCTGGATCGAGACACAGCTTAGCACCATGCCATTGTGCATAGGTGTTGCCGGTGCGATGCGTGCCTGCATATCACTCACCCATTGAAAAGCTGCTTTGCGTAAACGGAGATATTCCACAAAACAACAAGCCCAATCATTAGCGCGAACACCACCCCGCCAACCGTAACGGCGACATGTTCGACCCCGATCACGGCTGCCGCGAGGGCGCAATGGACGCCGACCTTAATCACAACCCAGCGCTTCGGCGCCTTATCCATGAGCCACTTCATTACCGGGTTGCGCTCACGACCGCCGTTGTCGAGCACTACCTGTGTCGTCCACACGTCAAAGACGCCGACAATGACAATCAAAAGGGCGACTAGAATTGTCATAGCGTCGGCTCGCCACGCAACACACGCCGTGCATTCACTTTCGCCAAACCACCTTGCCGATTGCCTTTGATCCATTGCAGCGCAGCCGGGTTAGTCGCGGCGACGGCTGCAATCCAATCCTCGGCTACGCGCGCCATATCCTTGTCGGTGGCTCGCAGTTGTTGCTCAGCGGTCGGCGCGGGCACCTCCTGCAATAAGTCGAACGCTACCCGGATGGTGGCATAGCCAGCATCGTCTTCCTCGACGAACGTCCACGGCCCCCCATTTGAGGGCTCGTCATTTGGGCCTGCGTACTTTCTCGCTACACCAGCCGTCAGCCACAATCCCTTGCTCATATCTGGCTCCTTGTCAGCATAGTGAACCCGAAAGTGTTGATCCGGCACGTTGTGGCCCCATCGACCTCCTCTGCGGCATATTGGACCTGAGATGACCCATCCACTAAAACCGTCGCCGCCATTGTCATTTGATCCATCGCACTGCCTGAAGTGTCGTTCTGAATGTAGATTCCCTCACGATTGCCCGCCGTAGGCACGTCAGCGGCCCCGTTCGTCCGCAGAGAGAACGACGTCCGGGTGGCGGTCTGTCCGGAGTTGGTAAAGTCAACATAAACATGCGCTAGACAGTTTGGCGGAACCGAGAGAGTTCCAACCTCTGGCGTGTTAGACGTTATGGTGGTGTCGCTCACATCAGCAATCACATCGCCGGTATAGCGGAAATAATCGCCGCTCTGGGTAAAGGCGATAATGTTGCTGCTGCCGTCAGTGTGAACCATCCCGATAAGACGTTGGTGAGTGTAATTTGTTGGCATGGTTGGGCTGGCGCCCGACAACGAATACAGCGCATCAGTAACGCCTGTATCGCTTCGATAGATGGCAAAAACAAAGTAATCCGTATTTGCCGCCACGGCACCCGTATCTAGCCCGCCAGCCGCGTCACCTACCGACCACCCCGCATCTAGCTGCTTTGTGAGTGCTCCCGCGAGATTAAGTATTTGGGCTTTAGTGCCATCCCAGCAGGTACCAGCGGCAACAGTGATATCGTGGTCAGCGTCCGCAGCGTTAGATAGCGTCAGTCCGTCAATCGGCCCCTTACCCGGTAGGTCTACCGCCTCAACAGTCGTCGCGGTCAAGAACCGGAGCGTTTGCCCTGCCGTTGGCGAGAGCGCGGCAACGGCGTCTAGCACCGTGCTTTGGGCCAGTACGTCCGTGCCGATAGCTACACCAAGGCTAGTCCGCGCCGTCGCAGGCGTAACACCGCCCGTGCCGCCTTCAGTGACCGCAATCGGCGCAGCCATGACCGCAATCAAATCAGTGCCGTTGCCGTAGGCCTCGCGCGTCACGCCTTGCGTGATCGCTACGCCGGTTTGCGACGCAACCTTGACCGTCAGCGTGTACGCGCCGGTCGTGTTGTTGCGAATAATCCAGTCTTTTTCATCAGTCGGAAAAATGACCGAGATATTTCCGGTCAACGCGCCCGTGAATTCAATCGCACGGTTTTTGTACTGATCGCCCGTCAGCGTCACGTCAGCCGCGCCGGCAACACTGATCGCCGCGTAGCCGCGTGCCTCAGCAGAGGCAAACTCAATCCATTTTCCGGCCGCAAGATCCGTCGCGAACGTGCCGCTCGTGTGCGCCGTCACGCAGACATAAGTGAAGCCGTCATCCGTAACAACGTCGCTGACCGCGTAAGCCGTCGACGTGACCCATGCGCCCTGAGGCGTCCAGCTCCCAGCCATAAGCGCGAGTGCCGCCGTGTTGAATGCGTCGGGGTGAATTACCGAATTTTTAAGGGTGCCGTCGTCGTTCTCAAGCCGCGCAATCGAAACATTCTGCGCGTCGCTCGTGACCTTGATCGCGTTAAACTCGCCGTCAATCTGTGAGCCGGTATGCGGCGATGCAGGGGTCGCGGTGCTAAACCCCGCGAAATCAAATTGGCGCGTGTAAGTCGGGGGTTGTGTCATCTACGGCTTCCCAAGTGAGCTACGCACGCGACAGTGGCCCAACATATAGCATGGTCAGGGAAAATCGCCTACAGACACAAAAAAAAGGGCGGCCCTCTGAGTGGCCACCCCTTTTCATCAACTACCTCTCAACAACGATTTGTCGTTACGCACTTGGACGCGAAAATCCTACGCCGGACCAGCTCCGAAGAGCAAGCTAATCGTCATCCGGCGGGGGCGGCCCATATCTCGCGTCCATGGCCATGCCCGCACCGATCCACCCGTTTATTCGTTGATATCGGGTGGATTATAGGATGTTTCATAAATAAATGGGATAGAAACACCGGTTATTGGCCCATGAACCGGTGCCTTTTGTAGGAGGCCACGCTCAATATCCGGTGTCGTCTCCGCCAAACCGCATTCGAGACGGATCTATCGGCTGCGGTGCCGTCTCCAACGCACGAAGCCGACTGCGAATGTTCTCCAACGCATACGAAGTCGGAATGCTCAACGTGTTGCCGCAGCGACGACAATCCTTCTTCTGGACCTTTTGCCGCCGCCCAGAGGGACCGCAAAGACAGTGCCGGCACACGCTAGATATCCGGGGCTGTCCATCTATGCGTCAGTCGGCGCCAAGAAATAGGTGGCTGTGCCGTCGCGCCTTCTCTAGAATTCCTTTTGTTTCAAATAGAAGGCGCGCAACGGTATGCCAATCACAGCCTCACCGCTTCGCTATCCTGGCGGGAAGGCTTCCCTGTTAGGCTTGGTTTCTCAGATTATCCGCCTGAACAAACTGCAATATGGGCACTATGCGGAGCCCTATGCCGGTGGATGTGGCCTCGCTCTTGGGTTGCTCTATGGCGGTCACGTGAGCGATATCCACATCAACGATATCGACCGCGGGATCTGGGCGTTCTGGCATGTTGTGCTGAACCGCACTGACGAGTTCATAGACCTTATGAACCGTACGCCGGTCACACTCGACGAATGGCGGCGAAGACGGGACATGCAACGCAATCAGCGAGGGCTAGACCAACTCGAAATTGCCTTCACCACGTTCTTTCTCAATCGAACCAACCGATCCGGCATCATCAAAAACGCAGGCGTGATCGGCGGCTTAAGCCAGTCGGGCAAGTACACGGTCGATTGTCGTTTTAACAAAAGCGAGCTGGAGAGGCGCATCCGCCGCATTCGGAAGTACCGGGATCATATCCACCTGCACCGCAAGGACGCGCTGGACTTCCTCAAGCACGTTAAGTGTAACCTGCCTAATCAGACATTCTTGTGCATGGACCCGCCGTACTTCAAAAAAGGGCCGACACTCTACACCAGTTTCTACGAGCCCGCGGACCACGCAGCGGTTGCTGAGAAAGTCCTGGATCTAGACCATCCCTGGATTATCACGTACGACCGCTGCGACGAGATAGGCGCGCTCTACACCACACGGAGGCAGTTCGAGATTTTCTTGAACTACTCCGCGCAGGTTAAGCGGATTGGGTCTGAGCTTCTCATCGCATCAAAGGGTCTCAAGGTACCTGACACCGTGAGAAACGCGCAGGTCCATCGACCGCAGTATAGAAGCGCCGCCTAGCGGCGTTCCCGCTTGCGGGAGTAGTCAAATTGTTTAACCCCGGCTCCCGGTCACGCGTAATACAAAATGTAGGAGCCCGACTAAAAACCTCGCGGACGCGGCGAGCGGGGAGAATAGAAATTTGCGCGCGTGGCTACCCCTCCCCCCAGGGGTCGGGACCGGCCTCGGCTAGGGGTCGGGACCGGCATCGGCTGCGCCGACCATTGGCTGGTGCAACGACCATCAGCGCTTAACGGTCAGCGCTCCCTGGCCTTACGCGTATTGAGGCGAACAAATAGGGGATGAAGGCGAACAAATAGGGGGTGGATTGTGGCCGTGTCGCATAATACCCATTATGGAAAATTGCAATCCCTTATATATCAATGGGTTGACGCGTTTCCGGCGGTTATCGCCTCACTCGCGACAGCCACGCAACAATCGAACAACGTGCCACGCGTACGGTTTACTCCCCCTCACCCTCACCCTCACCCTCTATGACACCCCGCCCCTCACCCTCTGTCATATGCTCCAGGGCTGTCAGGGAGCCCTCAGGCGTCGTTACTGCGCCCTCAGGCTCTAGCTGCCCCTGAGCTGCCCTCTGGGCACCCTCCGCTGCCTCTATGAAGGCTGATAGCTCGGAGACGCTCCACTGCGCCATCGGCTTGTCCACGTCGAATGCTGCGCCCTCTGAGGTTGACCCTATCTCAGCGGCGGCCATGAGGGCCTTGGCGGCCATCACCCTGGCACCGGCGGGTGCATCATCATCTTGGGCGATGCCCTTCAGGACGCGGTATCCAACCACGGCGCCTTCGCTGCGAACCGTGGCTATTTGCAGGCGGCGGACTTCCGCCATAACGGCTGGATTGTTTCGATTGAAGAAAGCCGAACTTTTTGGCTCTGCATACCCAGCAGCCTCGCTGGCCCTGTTTCCCTGGCACCCGTTCAAAACGTAAGCCTGAGCCCACGCCCTCTGCCGGTCCGTGAGACCCCGTGAGCCGACAATTTGCCCGGCCCGGTTTCTTGCTGTATTGGCGACTTGCTGCCCCATGATATGGGCCCTCTTGCTATGGCGACATTTTGTATCTACGGTAAGCGCGCAGCATGGTGCTGCCGAAGGAGACTAGACCATGACCGAAACAATCCGAAGCGCCCTGCAATCCTTTGTCGATCCTCACGAAGAGCCGGACGCGGAGCGGCACGAAGAGGCTGTTGACCTTGCCTGGGAGCTGCTGAGCAGTCCCGGGGTTGAATGGGTGGCGACCGCGAGAGGTTCGAACACGAACAAGGATGCACCCGCGCACTTCTACGCTTCGAGTGTTGCCCGTTGGGAAGTGAGCGTCGATCCGGCGGAGCTTGTTGACCGCATGAAAATGGATACGCTCCCGTTCGCGCTCTGGTGGGTTCCGGTTTACATCAGCGCGCCTTATGAGATCGCCGCGTTTGCCCCTCAAGTGCCGGGTGCGCTGATTGTGGCGCAATACAATATCGACATCGACTAAAGGCCGACTGCGACCCCTGGCGCATACCGCGCCGGGGGCTCTTTTCTAGGAGCCTAGACCATGGCCAAGCCGACAAACAGAAGAGCCAAAACCCTCGCCACGATTACCAACGTCCGGGGTATGACGCCCACAAAGGCGCCCCACATATTCCCGGCCCCCGTGCCAATGGATTGGTTCGCCGCAGAGTGTGCGCACCGCCTAATCATGCCGGAGGTTGCCCTAGAAGATGCTGAAGTGCAGCAGGCGATAAAAGCCCGCGACGCGGACGCGATAGAAAGCGCCCTAGACAATAATTTCTAGTCGCTTGCGCTGCGCATCCTGAGGGGTGCGCAGAGCTGGCCACTAGCGCCACGCCCGGACAGGGTGCCAACCCAAAGAGTAGGAACCTAGACATGCAGACCACATACGACGAGAGCACCGGCAATCTGACCATTGTGATCCCGGTTAAGGGCGTCGAGGGCACGTTGAGTGCCAGCGGCAAGAGCAAGGTGATCGCGAGCACGCGCGGCAATCAGAAGATTGATTGCGGCGCCGACGGCGAGATTTTGCTGGGCCTAAACGCCTACCGCAAATCCTAGGGGCGCCAGCTGCCCGGTTTGGGCGCGCGCATTGTGCGCCCCTTCCCGGCCGCTGATGGCCGACAACAGGAGCTAGACAAATGATGACCACAAACGAGCTAGACCAAGCGGCAATCGCCGACATGTTGAGCGACGCGCGGCATGCGCGCCGTCAGGCGAGTGATGGACCATTCTACCCTGATCGCGACATTACGCCCGAGAGCTTGCGGGCCTATGCCGACAATTGCGACCGGCAGGCGGACGTTATGGCGGGGCTGCCCCAGGGCAACGCGCACCGCATGGCATTGACCGGGGGTGCATTATGAGCGGCGGCATGGGCTCGCGGGTTGTCCAAATGGGCGATCCGACGCGCGACGAAATGGTCGCAGAGCTGAAGCGCGAATTTCTGAAAAGTGATGATGACGGCGGCCACTTGTTTAATCGGGAGCAGGCGATCTATTGGTTTGCGTCTGATTGGCACCACGGCGAAGCGTCCAACCTCTACAGCGCATTGAGCGCTTCAGACTATCGCCCGGGCCCGAGCGAAAACGGGTGCGAAGGGTACGAAGAAGCGGCGGTCATGTACGCGCATCTTGAAACGGCTTTCGCGACCGGGGGTGCATCGTGAGCCGCCTAGCGCTGCCCGAGGGGCTAACGATTGACGAGGTTGTCGATGCCGCCCAGGCTGACGAATGTGCGGGCTTTTGTTTGGGCTGCGGCGACCCGGCTGAGGACAACGTAGAGCCCGACGCGCGGGGCTATCGTTGCGGCGAGTGTGGCGAAAACAAAGTCTACGGGGCCGAAGAGATTGTTTTGATGTTTGCTTAGCGCCCCGGTTAGGGCGTCGCATCGTGCGGCGCCCCTTCCCGGTTGCTATCGCACCCGCCCCGGCCAAGGGGAAACGAGAACGAAAGAGGCTAGATCATGGAAACGAACGAATACCGGCGATTGTGCGAAGAGGGCGCGCGGACCTTTCAAAAGGTGATGGGCCCTGGTTGGAAGTGTGAGCCCGTCAGTGACGGCGGCGCGAGCGCGCTTCTCGCCCTCTTAGATGGGGGTGCATCGTGAGTGCGCTCTTAGGGACGGCGACCTATTCGCCCGACGATAACAAGCTGCGCTTGTACGCTGATAGCAGGCTGGACGATGACGACTATGCGACGGCAAATGGGCTGGGGTTTAAGTGGGCACCAAAGCAAGGCCTATTTGTTGCGCCAATGTGGACCCCGGCCCGTGAAGATTTGTTGCTCAAGTGGTGCGGCGAAATTGGCGACGAAGATACGAGCTTGGTCGAGCGTAGCGAAGAGCGCGCCGAGCGTTTTGACACCTACAGCGACAAGCGCGCCAGCGACGCCCAGCGCGCGCAGGATGGGGTCTCCGCGATTGCGGGCGGCATTCCACTAGGACAGCCGATTTTGATTGGCCATCACAGCGAGAAGGGCGCGCGACGTGACGCGGACAAGATCGAAAACGGCATGCGGCGCGCGGTCAAGATGTGGGACACGTCAACCTATTGGACGCAACGCGCGGCGGGTGCTTTGCACCATGCCCAATACAAAGAGCGCCCGGACGTTAGGGCGCGGCGCATTAAGAAGATCAACGCCGACAAGCGGCGCAACGAGCGCAGCGAGAAAGAGGGCGCGGCATGGGGTGCACTAATCGCGAGCATTGACGGGCTCAAGAAGGCGCACGATATCTCAGAGCTAACGTGGTGGTACGTCACGATAGACGGCGAGCAACGCCGCGCGCATGACTTGCTGCGCGATGAGGTTTTGACGTGGCAAGAGCTGCGCGCCAAGACCCTCGAAGGCCACGAGCGGAGCAAGGGCCACCGGGCACGATGGGCGGCGCACTATAAGCACCGCCTAGGCTATGAGACGGCCATGCTAGAGGCCCAGGGCGGCGCTGATTTGCTCAAACCCAAGGCGCGGCCTAAGCAATTGCCCCTCTGCAATTACCGCGCACCGGATGGGCTCACGATTGAGAACAAATGGAACCCGGGCAAGTTCGAGACGCTGCCGCAACGTGAGATGACCAAGGCGGAATATAAAGCGATTTGGCACGAGAGCCGAGGTACGCGCGTTGTCGACAATTCGCACCGCGTGCGTATCGGAATTGAGCGTCACAAATGGTTTTGTGTTTTCATCACTGACGGCAAGGACCACAAGCGGCCCGAGCCTGTCGAGGCCAAGCCGCAAATGACAATGCGCGGCGCTCCCGACCCGGTGCCAACAACGCACCGCGTCATTCGCACGATTGATCCCGCGATAGAGCTGCGCAAGAGCCTAGCGGCGGGCGTGCAAATTGCGGTTGCTCCTACGCTCTTCCCAACACCGCCCGCGCTGGCGGCGCGCATGGTCGAGCTGGCAAGCATTGACCATGGGAACCGGGTGCTAGAGCCCAGCGCAGGCACCGGAGCAATCTTGGGCGCGCTGCCCGGGGTCGACGTATGCGAGACAACGGCGGTCGAGATTGACGCGGCCATTGTTCGCGGCGTGCTGACGGCGCACGAGGGCGTCCATAAATTGGTATGCGCTGACTTCCTCGAATGGCCCGGGGAGCCGGGCAAGTTTGACCGCATCATTATGAACCCGCCTTTCAATGGCGGCGCGGATATCAAACACATTGAGCATGCGCGAACCTTGCTCAAGCCCGGGGGTCGCATTGTTGCGTTATGCGCCAACGGCCCGCGACAGAATGAGAAGCTAAAGCCGCTCGCGGATTTCTGGGAAGAGCTGCCAGCGGGCACGTTTGCAGGCACGCAAGTTAGGGCGGCGCTGCTGGTTATTGAGGGCTAGTCGTTCCCGGTTTCGCGCGTTGCGGCGCGCGTCTCCCGGTTCGATTTTGGGCCGATAACGAAGAGGCTAAAATGACCACAATTAAAGTAGATGCCCGCGCGGTATTCGTGCTCTCGCGGTTTATTTCTCAAGTCCCGATCGGCCGTCGAATTAGCGGCATTCTGGTAGAGCACGACCCGGACAGTCACGGCGTGATCCTGACCGCGACGGACGGCCACACGCTCGGAACGTGGCGAGATCAATCAGGGGTCATCGACGGGCCTTCAGTGGTACTCGCCACTAACGCCAAGATGATCGCGGCGTGCAAGCCTCGCAAGGTGGGCGAGATCGGGCGCACGCTCTCAGCGGACGTTGAGGGCGTCATTGTCAGCAAGGTATTCGCGCGCGCGGAAAAAAGTGTGTTCGAGCAAAAGCGCCTGACCGATGGGGCCGCATCATTCGTCCATGACGTTGCATTCCCTGACTGGCGGCGCGTTGTTCCTGACTTGAGTGAAGAGGGCAAAATCCCGCACGGGTTTAATGCGCGATATCTTGGACGGTTCGACATTGACCCAAATAGCGAGGCTGGGTGCGGCATCCAAATGCGCACAGCGGGGGGTGAGGGCCCGGTTGTTGTTTTTGTTTCCGGCTGTGATGAATTCCTCGGCGTGATCATGCCCATGCGCGAAAGGAAGGACGATCCAAAAAGCGACCACTGGTTTTTTGCCAAAGCCGACGAAGCAGCGGACGCCAAGCCCAAGAAGAAAAGCGCCTAACTAACGACCCGGACCAACGGGAACCAAACCAAAGGACTAGACGACATGAAAAACACATTGACAATAAACGATGTGCTTAAATAGTGGTTGCTCCGTCACGCAAGCGCCGTCTAGCAGTTTTGCTAGGCGGCGTTGCGATCCTGCTGGCGCAGGCTGCGCTTATCGTTTGGATCGCCGTTAAGTTTCCTGACGGCTAACAGGGGAAGGGGGCTCAGCCCGCGTGCTGAGCTTCCCTGGCCCGCCTGCGGGCGATAATCGTCCACGGCGTTATTTGCCCGTTGGGATACCCCTTGCCGGGCCAGTTCTTACGAGGCCACTTCGCCCCCCGTGCCTTCCGTGTCGAACGATGCGAGCGCTTCATGTGAGTTCGTTTTCCGCACATAGATTTTCTCCCTGTCGGTGACTTAGCCGTTTTTAAGGCAGACGGCTGTACCTGTTGTGCATACAAAGCGGCCTTTCGGCGGACGTTGAGGGCGTCACGGTGACAAAGACCGTTGCTAATAATCCCAATAAGAACGAGCCCGCAAAGAGTGATGTTGTGTTCGAGCAAGGGGCCGGATCTCGATAATAACGCGACCGTGCTCGGCCCAGACCTTCGCGCTGCGTTCCGTTGCAATCCGCTGATCACCCCCCGGGAGCAACCCCCCGGCCTCAAGGGCGTCGTAGGTCAGCTTGTTGAGATTGTCCACGTCCGGCTTCGTGACTTTGGGCTCACCCCATTTGCGCCTGTCCTTCGTCGGGAAGCTGTAATAGGTCCGCACTTCGAGGGCACCAGATTGCCACCAAGTTTCCTTGGCAAACATCTTCGCCGCCTGCTGAGCCTCCCTCGTGACGGCGCCCTTCCATAGCTGGTGGCTCTTGCTCGCGGTCGAGATCACACGGCCCTTCCAAAACCGCGGCCGGGGCTGCGCGAGGGGCTTGCCCAGCACCGTGAGGGTCATACCCTGATTATCCGACATGCGGGTTTCCTCCGTTGGGGCGTTTCGCGAAAGGAGCTAAATCGGGGGCCAACGGGTGCGACCTTAAGAGCACCGTTGTCACCATTAGATTTATCTTAGGGCCTGACAATCCTACAACGCTGGAAAACCCTTTGTTTTCAATCACTTAGCGACCGACCAATTTTAGAGGGTCGAAAATCCTGACAATGGTAGAAAATCGTTTGTTTTCAGTCACTTGGCTTAACCGTTGTCAGCGTTGTCAGCGTTGTCAGGCAAGCCTGACAACCGTGCAAAGGCTTCTGCTTGGCTCAAATCCATCTTCGACCAGTCGGGCCGGTCCCAGGAACCGGTGGCAAACTCGTATTCCTCATTCCCGCGCTGAGCCAGCTCACCGCCCGGCACATCGAGCCACGAGACGATCTTGGAGCCCTTCGGGGCGCACGTCCTTAGCCGCCCCTCGGCAACCAGCTCTTTGCACAGGTCTTGGCGCCGTTTTTCGCCTGTAACGGCCTCCATGACGGCTGGGGGGAGCTCTCCTGATCGTTTGCCGCCTACTCCGCTGGCTCCACTACCCGTGAATGGATACCCGGCCTCTGCGGCCAGCTTGACTGCGACGACAACCCACCTTTTGGCATCGCCATAGCTCACCCGGGCCTTCTTGGCCTTGGCCACGGTATCCAGGGCCGTCACATCGCGCAGGGCACCCGACCGCTCTCGGAGCAAGGTCTTTTCCTCGCGCATCATTTCCGGGTTATTGGCCTTCAGAACCCCGAAATTGTAGAGCCAGCCCGGGCGCACCTTTTCACCCATGGCGTCGAGCCGCTTTTCAAAGTCCGCGGGATGGTAGATGCCCATGACCGCGCGAAAGCTATTGATGATCGCAGAGCTGCCCCGGACGGCATCGCTGAGCGCTTCGAGCGAGCCGATTTGCCCCTTGCGAACATGGTGCGTGACCATGATAGCGGCCTTCATCTCGTTCATCACCGGCTTCAGCGCTTCGTAGTATTCCGAAATCACGAGCGCGCTGTTTTCTTCGCCGTGGATCGTCGCGTTCATGGTGTCGATTGCGACAAACTTCAGATTTGGCAGCTCAGCCATTTGATTGAGAATTGATTGCCACTCCGGCGTTGGGTACGCGCGCTTGTCGATGCCGTACTGCATCAGCCGCATCGAGCCGCCGACATTGGGCAGCGGGACAATGATTAGCTGACCGGCGCCCTCGCCCGTCATGCGACGGTTGAACGGATCTAAGTCGGCTAATCGGATATGCAGCTCTTCCGCGTCATCCTCGCCCGTGATGATCACAACGTCGCCGCCTGCCATGATGGGCTGGCCCATCCAATACTCTCGCTTGTCAGGGTCGGGCTTTGGCTCGGCACCGGAAATCTTCAGCCCAAGGTCGAGAATTGAAAATGTCTTGCCTACGCCCCCGGACGCAACGAGCAAGGACGACTTCTCCTGCTGGATCAATCTGTGAACGAGCCAACGCCGCAATGGCTTCTGACCGCCCGACCATTTGTGAACAGCCCAATCAAGAATGTTCAGCGCGCGCCCGGTCATGTCGACAACGGGGATTGCGCCCTGCCCATTAACAATTTGCACCTTTGGCGCAACGATTGTCGGGAACGGCCCATGGTTCTTTAGGTCGCTCTCGTAAAGTCCTTTGAACTCGCTTTCAAAGCGCTGGTCCGGCCAGGGCGGCACCATGTTGACCATCATCCAGCCGTGCGTCAGATGGTAGCCCTCTTCGAGCGATTGCATCCCGCTCCGCGCCAAGTGAATGTGATGGCCGGCAACGCGGTTAAACTCAGACCAACGATTGCGGTCCTCGCCGCCGCCCTCTGACACGGGCTGCGTCAGCGCGCTGCTTATCGGCGGCTTAATGCGTTGCGACAAATCCAATGGGCCCTGGATCACTAGCCCCGGCATCGCGGGGGCGGCCTTAATCCGTTCAACCAGCTCGTCTAGGTCATGCGAAATCATGCCTCGCGTGCCCTCACGGCGGCCATCCCCGCGTCATTGATAAAATAAAGGTTGGGGCAGCGGGACGGCCCTTTTCTGCTCTGCACACGCGCGTAGCCGTGCCTGACTAGCTTGCCCAGCGTCTCGCGGTGGTAGGAACCGCTAGTCCCGCCAACGTCGAGGGCGCGAGCGCCAAGCTGGACGGCGCTGCCTCGAACATGCTCCCGGTGGTGCGCCGCGAGACCAGAAAGCACTTCCCAATCGCGCTCAGATAATGGCGGTAGCTTTTTCAGCTTAAAATCGGTCACTTCGGGCCTCCATAAACAATTGTTGCGACAGTCTGGGTGCCATGCTTCGCATGTACTGTCCCCGGTATTCTAACTGGCTGGTGCGCGCGCCCGCGGCCAAATGCATGTGCGTCTCCGCCACACTTAATCGCCAACAGCTCACGCGCCTCTACGATCTTTTCAATTTCAAAGCTCGGCTCGGTGAGCTGGTGATAGACGTGCGCTTTCTGCTTGCCCTCATCGGTCAGCCCGCCGGACGCAACAACCATCGCGGGCTGGCCCGCTATTTGCGTTAGGTATTTGAGCTTCGCCGCGGTGTCGCCGGTATCAAGGTCAACGATTAGCGTTGTCATTTGCTCTATGGCATCGCTCGACCCGCGCGCCTCGCTCAGAACGGCCGGGATGATAAAGCTGGCAAATTCCCATTGAGCCCATATCCGCGCGTGGCGCTTAACAACGGCGGCCAAGTCTTGGAGCCCGGGCTGTACCCAGATCATCTCGCCCGTATGGCCCTCTTGATCGGTGCCTTTCTCGCCTATCGGACGCAGCGCAATGATGTGGTACGGCTCCCAATCGACAAAGCCGAAGAGCATTTCTAGGTATGCATCTATTTGCGCATCATCGACCAAGGCGGCGCGCTCTTCGAGCGGGTATGTCATGGAGCTACCTCTTTGAATAGAAAAAGCCGGGTGGCACTTTGCTGCACACACCCGGCTCTTTTCCAAAGAGGCTCCGCCGACCAAAGCGGTGGACCTAGACAGGGATAAGATAGTCCGGGCGGGTGCAAATCGTCAAGCTCAAGGGGGGTTAGGGCCTCCTGTCAGCCAGACTGGTTTCTCGGGGGCGGGGGCCGCGGTGTGGGGGGCGGTGGTCGACCAGCACCGCTCGGCGTAGTCGCAAAATCTGCAACGCCAATCGGTGCTCTTCGTCGCAATGCGCGGCAGCTCTTCCGCCGCCCTCGCTTCGATCACGCGAAGCCCTTTATCAGAAGCCTCTTGTGCGGCGCCTGCGTCGAACGGCATCAGCTCGGCGTGTATCTCGCTGTCGTTCTTGTTCATCGTGATGTGCAGGCACGGATTTTCAAACAGCTCCAAGTAAGCCATATAGACCTGGACTTGAGCGTAATACTCCGGCTTGGTTTTCTTAATCCCGCCCTCAACGACCTTTTTGAAATTCTTGTCGTTCATGCTTTTAATTTCGAGCAATGCCGGGTAGGCCATCTTGACGTGCTCCGGGCCGCCAATGACAACGCCGTCAATGTGTCCTCGCAGCCGCATGGCGCCCGTCTCGGGGTGCGGCGCTGTGGCAAAGCCAATCTGCCCGCCGTTAGGCTTGTTCGTGATAATGTCGAAGCCAGCGCTGCGCAGCCAATTGACCATGAGCACTTCAATGGCATCGCCAAAACGAAAGATGCGTAGCGTTTTCGCGTTGAAATCTCTGCCGGGGTCTTTGACTGTGTTGGTATATTCGTACCCTAACTGGCGGTCACACTCGACGCCCAGCCGCGAGCCGCCAAGATAATCGCGCGCCGGGCGCTCGCGGTCGTTTGTCTCTAGCTCTTGATCGATCTGAGCGAGAATATCGACGGCGACGGCGCGTAGTTCGGGGTTCTTTGAACGCTCGGGCGTAAGGTCCATTTTGCTATGGTGCTTTCACTTGGTCATTGGTGTCAACGATTTCAGTCAGGGTGACGCGAACGCACGACCATCCTTTATCAATTTGCTCTTGGCGCCGGGCCATCGCTGTTCGGCGGTTGCGGCCCTCCCAAAAACCAAGAAGGCTGTCCCACGCGCCAACCTTTGAGCGTGCCGGATAGTCGAGCGTTCCGTTAGGACGGCGTAGCGCCCATGTTGTTTGCTGGTTGAGGCTCACAGCGCAGGATCTTCTTTCTGCGCGCGAATTTCAGCGGCAAAAGTGCGGCCATGCCAGCTAAAGAACAAACGCCAAAACCTAAGCCTCATTCTGTGTCTCCCTCTGGTTCCCGGCCTGTGCCTTGGCAGTTGGGGCATTGAATGGCGGTCATAGCCGGTACGTCGCAGCGATATGGCGGGACAGCGGCAGCGGTATCTTGGCGATCATGGCAGATGCCGCCTTGCGGGCGCTCGAACCAGATAAGTTTCGGCGCAGTTCGCTTTCCTTCGCCCAACCAAAACTGTCTTTAACGCTGGCGCTCTGAAAACTCTTGCCGCTCCCGTCGAAGCGAAAGCCTGGCACTTTCTTGCCGTTGTCTGTCGGTGGCATCAACGCCGGCACGTCGCCCCACAGATGAAATGACCCGAAGTTCCACCGACTGCGCCCTACCCACGGAATAGCGCCCCGCACGTTCTCAACGACCATCGGAATATGCCGACCAGCCGCAGCGCACGCCTCTTTCTGGATGCGAAAACAGGAGTTAAACAGCGCATTTAGCCGCTCAGTCTCGGCCCCGGTGGTGTCTGCCCGGATTGCAGCAGCCTTGGCCTTAGCGCGACTCCACGGCATCGCCATGTAGCTGTATTCCTGGCAAGGGGGTGAGGCAACAATCAGCGTAGCATCCTTGAACTGCGCGCCGTCGAGCGTGAGAACATCTTGCACGACGAGTTGAGCGGGGTATTGCTGGTCGCCGTATTCATGTTTCTCAATGTCAAAGCCCACAACGTGGAACCCCTCGGCCAGAAGTCCTTCCGTCCAGCCGCCGAGGCCGCAATAGAGGTCTATGGCGAGCGCAGTCATTCTCCCGTCGCCTCTGGTTCCCGGCCTGTGCCTTGGCAGTTGGGGCAGTCAGCAATTTGGTCTGCGTACATATAGATTTTACCCTCGTCGCAATCCGGGTTCTTGCACGGCTCGCTCATATGTTCTTGGGCAAGCGCGGCGCGGACTAACTTCAACGCCTCTGTCGTTGTCATGTTCGGCTTCGTGCCCTTGGCGTTTGTGCTGACCTGCGGCAGACACCGGAGCATCGTTTCCGCAGCGTCGAGGGCTTGGTGGGTCAGGTCAAATTCGCTCGTCATAGCGTTCA
>Ga0222673_1000468_pt1 | contig 18379 bp, 36 predicted proteins | sample AntAcemetagen801_FD_179845 | JGI IMG/M metagenome (GOLD analysis project Ga0222673, IMG submission 179845) | Saline water microbial communities from Ace Lake, Antarctica - #801 | ecosystem: Environmental > Aquatic > Non-marine Saline and Alkaline > Saline | place: Antarctica: Ace Lake...
TTATCAAACTTACACGCAATATTAGACGGACTACCACTACTTGTTAAAGTGTTACTCCCTATACTATCCGTCAAATCTTCTAAATCCCATAGTGCGACTATATTACCTTGACTTGGTAAAACAGCACCAACAGAACTAAAACTAAATAACATTAAAAATACAAATCCGATTATTTTATATAGTTTCATTAGCCTAACCTCGCTACGTTAATTTCTTCTTTTCTACTCTTAGGCGCTACAGTTAATACACATATTAAAACACCAATTATTAAATTAATTCTTCCCATATAAGTAAAATAAAAAGAAATTGCGCTGTATTCTATTTCAATACCACTAAATAAAGGCATAGTCCATATATAAGTATGAACATCACCCAAATAACTAGTAACCGCCAATAATACAATTAATAAAAAGAAATTGAATACTCCCTTAAAATTATTGATCTCATTAAGATAACTAGACCCAATAGCATAAGAGAAAAAAGTTATTATCATAACTAGAATAACTATATTAATTTCCCCGTTCCAATCCCTAAAGTTTATAGGGTTAGTATGCGCCTCGATTCTCGCTTTAGTCTCCGCAGATACGCTAGAGTTATAATAATCCCCTACTATTTGATCTATAGTGTTTTGAGCCATTAACATAGTACCCAAACCCGCACTTAACATAATCATAATAACACCAAACACCAAAAGTTTTACAATTCCTTTTTTATTATTGTCGTACATCATTTTAGTTTTTTTTTAATCCTCTTTGCTAATACTTCACTAGCCACAACTTTAGAGATAGGTTTATTTATTCCCATACTTCGTAACTCTTTTTCTAGCTGCGCTTTTTGGATTAGTATTAAATCTCTTAATTTAGTACTAATCTTTGCTTGCACGCTTTTTACTTTAGCCATTTTATAAGAACCCCCACTCTTTAAACTTATCTACAATAATTTCTCTATATTTAATCATAATATAAATTAAAATTACAACTAAGATTAAAGTATATAGTGTTGTCATCATATAGGCAGTATTTATACCTAGTTCGCCAGTTTCCATAATAAACTGTAAACTCATATAACTACTAACCATAAACATAAACCAACTAAAAGAAATAATTAAAATATTTTGCGGCGCATTAGATACTTTAAAACTCATTCCCTCGTGGCTTGCCGTCTCGTACTTCTCTTTAGTCTTCCTATCTAAGTAAGTAAAATAAATAGCCAAAAATAAAGATATAAAAGTAAACATTATAAAAACCGCGATACCGCCGCCTACAAAACCGTTACTTGTATATGTTATTATAGCCATTTATTATTTAAATACGATTCCCTCTTGATTATTGACGGTCTCCTTTATATTTAAACCTTTTTCTTTTATAGTAGTAATTAAAGCGATATTTTCATTACTTAATTTTTCTTGATTCCTTAATACTTCAAGTATTAAAGCTTTGTCGGTATCGTCTAAAACTTCACTAGTAATTAAATCGTTTACGTTACCCATAAATTTATTTGTTTGGTAAGTATTCATACCCATAGCAAATACAATTAATAAACCTAAGACAACAAGACCCCAAAAAGACCACTTGTCTTTATTCATATTCTTTTTACCTTGATATTGCCAGAATTTAGCCTCTAAGGTTCTTAAAAAGTCGCTTTGTTCGTCTACTGTGTAAACGTTATTACCTTGACCGTTAGCTAAATTATAACCTTGGAGTAACCATTGACTACCAATTTTTTTATATTCGTATCCCTCTTGATTATCAATAATAATTAAATTTCTTTCGTCGGGCATTTCAACAAAAAAGCCGTAGTCTTGATTTTCTAGCCAAAGTTTACCTTTAGACTCAATTACTCCCGCGTGGAATTTGTCACCGTAACGTTTAGCCGTACCGATAGGACTAACACTTTGAATTAAATAATACCTTTTAGGTACTTCACTAAAAGTAAATTTAGCTTGTATCTTATCTAAAGTCGTAACCGTTTTACCTTTACTTACTTCGCTAGTAGCCGGAAGTTCTATTTTACTATCTTGACCCTTTATAGTAGCTGCGCTAGAATTAGTTTTAACTATATTACTAGCGTTTTTCTTTTTTCTGTGTCTATCCCAAATCATACCTATAATAAATACAATAATAGATAGAGTTAGTAAAATCCACATAATTATCCATAACCAACTCATTTTACTAACCTCCGCCTATTTTCAAAAATAAGGTAATGTAAACCAATTACCCAACTTACGATTTTACCAAATAAAGTTACAATTAAACTTAAAAGACCGGCTAAAGCGATAATAGATAATAATAACTCTACGTTACTTTCCATAGTTATACTAACCACATTTAACATTTTAAACATAGTCACACTTAATACTAGTGCTACATAATAAACTGTAATAACGGCACTATGAAACAAAACATTAAGCAATAAGAAAAAATCTTTTAATTTAAATTTTTCACTCATTTTTTAGTTTTACCTTTCTTACTTCCTAGTACATCATCTATTAAGCTATCTAGGTTATCTAGTACTTTAGTACTATTAAATAAATTAGATATTAAATCTTTATTTGTGGTTTCGGTTTGTACCTTATTTGTGTGTACTTCCTTTTGTCTGTCGTATGCCTCGGACAAAGACCACGCTAAAGACTTTTCATTTACAGAGGCTAACAATACGCTAAAACCTTTTCTAAAGATTTCTTTATCTTTTGCGTCTTGTTTTAATTTATTAATAGTTTCGTTACTTTCGTCTAATAATTCGTTAGCGTAATGTAATTTACTATCTAAAGTCTCGCTATCTAATTTTAAATTAGCTATCTCTACCTTTTTATTTTTTATAATTTCTCTGTATTCTTTTATATTCATTTTTAATTAATCAAATAATTTAAAGCGCTTTGCTTTTTTATTTCCTTATTAGGATTATCTAAGTTTTTCTTAGCCAGTATATGAGTTAATAGAACAGCACGCCTACCATTAATAGCACCACTTAAGAAAGTTCTTACTCTATGATCTATAACATCTACTATAAATTTAGTCATACCTTTTTTAATACCTAATCTTTTACGATCTCTATTTAATACTCTTACAAATTCAAAATTAAACTCTAGCATTAATTCGTTAAATTCGTCTTCTAGCATAAAACCGTTTACACTATCCGGATTTAATAGACTTCTAATCTTAGTTATTATTAAAAATACTCCTTGCGCATTACAAAGAGGTTCTATACCTTTTGGAACTATCCAGTTTTCACCGTCCCATTTCTCACCTTTTAATAGTCTCTCAATAGCAATTATACGAGGTTCAGGGTCAAATTGAGTATTTAAGAATTTATCTACTTCTTTTAATCCCTCGTCGTCGTCATCACTTAGTAATGAGGCTAAGGCGTCTTTTTTATCTGTGTTTTCGTCTCCCATTTGTTTTAGACTAATTAGTAATGTTACTTAAGAATTATATATATTTTGTTTACTACTGTAAGTAAGTTATTAAGAAAAAAGAGAATTTTAATTTAAACTCTCTAGCGCAACTTTAAGTTTATTTAATTTCTTTACACCTAAACCTAATATGTCTATTAACACTTTATCACTTAAAGTATATTCTAACCATAATTCAAACTTATCACCAATTATATTAAAATTTAATGTATTGCCCTCCAAGTAAATTTCATCAGCCATTAGTATCTCATCAATAGCGTACATATGCTCGTTTTTATCTTCACTATAATTTAAGCCACTCGCGTTAGCCCCCTCAAGTCCATTTTTTAGGACTTCCTTTAAATTACTTTCTTTTAAGTAAAGTCTTGCTGTTAATTTTGATTCTTTATCTATTGTCATTTTTGACTATTAAAGCGATTTCTCACTACGATAACTTAACAAAAAGTTATCTAATTAATAATTAAAATGAAATAACTATAAAGATTTGTCATCACTTAACGTTTAGATTTTTTCTTTTTTAATACCCGTAAAGCGTTTTCTACTTTCTTTTTCTTAACTACTTTCTTTAATTTCTTAATGATCTTTTTTTTAGTAGCTTTACTTAGTTTTTTCTTAATAGGTTTTTTCTTTATAGCTTTCTTAATTACTTTCTTTAAAGCTTTCTTAGAGACCTTTTTTACTTTCTTAATCTTCTTAGGTGCAACTTTCTTTTTAATAGTCTTCTTGGCTTTCTTAGGTGCTTTCTTTAGCTTAGCTTTCTCTTTTTTGATAGCACTTTTAACAGCCTTAGCAAATTTAATACCTTTCTTTTCTCCCGCAGTATCTAACCTAAACCCTTTTTTCTCTACTATCTTTTGAACTCGAGCCTTTTTACCTCTCTTTCTTCTATTCTTAGTACTCTTAGTATCTTTAATGTCTTTCTTAGTAGTCTTACCATACGCTTTAACACCTACACTACCCAAAATAGAATTATCTAAACCTAACTTAGCTACTTTTCTAGCACGATTAATAGGTAAACCTGTTTTAATAGTAACCGGTCTCTTTTTGCCCGTAGGAGTATAAATAATTGCACCCTTTTTAGTTACTTTCTTTTTACGCTTACCTAGTTTAACTTTAGGTAACTTCTTTTTCTTAGGTTTTCTAGGTGGCTTAGTTTTAATAGGTTTTGGCTTTCGCGGTACTTTCTTTAATAAAGTTTTTAGTTTTGGTATAGTCTTAGGTTTTTGTCCTATATCTTTAACAAAATCTTTAATAGGTTCTTGTTTTGGCTTTTGCCTAGGTTTTTGTATTGGCTTTCGGATTGGTACTTGTTTAGGTTTTTGGTTCAGTATTTGTTTAGGTAATGTGCCTAGACCTTTATCTACCGCGCTAATATCCTTAATAGCTTTATCAATTATAACCAACATAGCAGTACCACGAATAATTATACCCTTATTGGATTTAATAAAATTCTTAGTTTTATTTAATTTGTTTCGTAAATTTCTTAATTGATTCTTTGCTTTAGCTAATTTCTTACTAGGTATTTTTTTACCTTTCTTAATAGATTTAACTATTTTTTTAACCTTACTAACTTCTCTTACTTGTTGTTGTACTCTTGTTTGTACTTGCCCACTAAACTTTACTTGTCCCTTTTTACCCCATTTAGATTTAGGCACTACTTTTACCGGTGCTTTAGAATTTTCTAACCTCTTAACCGCGTTAATATCAATATATGTTTTTTTCCCTACTTTAACTACTCCTTGCTTTTTAAGGGCTTTCTTTAAAGCTTTAGCTTGTAATTTAGTTACGTCTAATTTCTTTGCTTTTTTAGGCAACACTTTTTTTTTAATAACTTTTTTTACTTTCTTTTTCTTAGGCTTAAGTTTATCAAATTCTTTTTTAGTTATCTTCTTTAAAGTTCCTTTCTTAGTTACTTTATACCTAGTAATAGTTTTCCTACCTTTCTTAACTTTAGTTATCTCTTTTACTCCTCCCACCTCTAACTTAGCTTTTTTTAATTGTGATAATGTAATAGGTTTAGCCTTTTTTACTTTCTTAGGTTTAACTTTTTTAGCTATGATCTTAAGCGTTTGTACCTTACTACTTTTTACTTGGTTACTTAATTGTTGTAAATTTGCGCCCCTTTTTGGTTTAATACCTCTATCTTTTAAAATACCTTTTAAAGCGGTCTTAACCTTGTTTGTACGCTTTGCCTTATTCCCTATTTTACTAGCACCTACTACAGCTTTATTTAATTTGACAGATTGCGCAGTAGTTAAAGCACCTTGTTTAGCTGCATTAATTGATTTAGATAAAGTAGCTAGTCGTTTAGCTTGAGCCACACTAGTTACACCTTTAGCACCAATTTTAACAACACCAACACCACCCTTAATAACTGTACCCGTAAACAGATAAGCCACCGCTTTAGTAGTTGTCTTAATAGGGTTCTTAATAAATTCCTTTTCTAAACTTCTACCCACAACACTAGCATATAAACCTACAATAGCTACAGACTCTTTAGGATTGTTTTTAACAAACTTAGCCACACTTACAGTACCTTTACCTAATTTAATAATATCTTTAGTTAAAGGGTTATTTTCTCCTCTCTCATATCTAGTACGTAAAGATTTACCATAATTATAAGAACCCCTAACAGCTTTTACGGGAAGTAAAACTAATTCTTTTCCCACTTCATATAATCCCGTCGCTATGTCTTTAGGTGCGCTTTTTAATAATTCTAATTGCCTACGTTCTAGTTTGTCTTTATTCTCTAGTAGAAGTTTATTATATCTTAATTTTTCTTGTGGTGTGATAGTTTGACCAGTTATAATTTTATTTGTTATTTGTTGATCTCTAGTTTTTAATTTGATTCGAGTTAATTGTTGAAAGGCTTTAGTAGTGTCGGTTTTAGGTTTGACTGTAGCTATCCTAGATTCTAATTTACTTTGAGGTTTAAAAGTAATGTCTTGACTAATAATAGGTTTAGGCTGTTCTACTATAATAGTTTTAGACCTACCACTACTAGGCTTTTTAGTAGTCCAGTTACCACTTACTAAATATTCTTTAGACCCGCCGCCAGTAGGTACTCGAGAAGTATAAAGTTTAGGCGCACGCCTTACTTTAGCAGTACTAACACTTTTACCCGTTAAATCTTTAGAAGTTTTAATCCTTTTACCGCTGCTAGTTATTGCGTAAGCGGGTTTACCTTTTTTATATACTGTCTTTACTACTTTTTCAGCCATTTTTAGTTTATCTAATTGTAAACATTACGTAGAATATATATAAACTTTTGTTATAAGCTAGGAGTAACTACTTTAGAATTGAGAATTATAATAATAAAGAATTAATTAAAAATGGGAGACACTTAAAACTAATTGTCGAGGTATAAAACCTCGCCTTAAGTCTTTTACAGTTGAGTACTAAAGTCTTAGTAACTACCGCTACCCTTTCCGCTTTCGGATTGAGTAAAAGACCTTAACACTAGTAACAGAATAGCTAATGAGAACAGACCTAATATAGTGGAGATTACTCCCGCGAATACATTAAGTAATGTTACGTTAGTATCGTTTCTAGTTTGCATAGCTGTAAACCTTGTAGTTAAACCACCGTCAGAGTTTACCCCATTAGTGTATTTGAACTCGGCGCTTACTGTGTCTTCACCGGAGTAAATAACAGCACTACCAAAGGATACCATACTAGCAAAAGCCAAAACAGTAATAACTAATGACAATAGAACCGCACCCGCTACTTTGAACGCGTTAATTTCTTTTGACATTTTGTATCATATATAGTATGGCGAATGTTATATATAAATACTCTGACTAGAAATAGAACCATAGGACACTAATAAAGTACTTATTGAATACTAATAACGTCTATTTGTATACTTTTTAGGTTTTGTCTTATCCTTTAAATTTAATAGCTTACGTAGTTCTAACTTACGTTTCTTTAATATTAAATAACGTTTTTTTACTCTTTTCTTTTTTAATACCCGTAAAGCGTTTTCTACTTCGATTAACTCGGCAAACAGACTATTTTTTATATTGCTCACTTTCTTTTTAACTCTTGTATATCCATACGCATAGCTTTATTTAGTTCCATTTCGTTTTTTTGTAAGATAGCCATATTACCAATAAGATCGGTTACATAAGCTAGTTTTTCTTTTTGTTCTATATTAACTTTTAATAAACCCTCTACTAATAATTGTAACTTATGAGGCTCTAATATATCGTTATCCCTAATACTATTAAAATGTTTTTGCATTTTCTGAATATCAAAAGGCGCGCTTTGTGGGTGAGTAGCCTCTAATTCATTTAGATTAAAAGAGTTATCAATTAATAACCATACCTTGCCGTCGTCGTTTGTTCTTACTTGTAGGTTTTCGCAATTATCGTTATATTCTCTCGCTAGTTCGTTTCCTACTTCCGCCCAATGTTGATTAAAGAAATATATATTACTCTTACGAGGTTTGATTAAAATTAAATTATAATCGTTTTCTAATCGTCTTAAAAATCTATTCCAATAAGTAGTACTTTTAGCCATACACTCACTTACACTATTACCCGCAAAACTAGTTACACCATATACTATAATCTTATCTCGATAAAACATAAGAGTATTATTATCTATGATTCTACTATTACAAGTTTTTAAAAATTTGTTATAACGTTCGTCACTATCTAGAATTTGTACCGTGAATTGCTGCCCGTGTAATCTTAACTTTTTATTTTTAAAATGTGGACTATATGGACTACCACCCCCTAGATTTTCCACAAGGTTATAACCGTGTCCGACAATACCCAATTTTTTTAGTTTTCTTAATGGGCGGTAGGTACTCTCTTTTGACCTTATACCTTTTCTACCACGCTTAATTATTATTTGTTGAGGAGTTAGACCCTTACATAAATAACCGTATATTTCTTTTTCCACAGTAGTTAATTTACCCATAACGTCCCCGCTACTTTCTACTTTCAAATGTGGACTTTTTTTAACCATAGTCCATACTCTACAATATTTAGTTTATATTATTTTATACCCACGAGTTGTAAGGTACACTAAAAACTTTACGAGTTAATAGTAACAAACAAATATATAGCGCTTTCTTTAATGTTACTCTTATGGCGAGTAAAAATAAAGCCAAAACCGTAAAGTATATTTTAATTTTAGTATACATAATGGAATTTATATATATTCTAGTTATGCCCGAATTAATAGCACTTTACATATTTGTTAATACAGTTATACAAGGATTTATACTAGTTTACTTATTAAAAGATAAACAAGTTATAGAGATTAAAACGAGGAAAAATTAAAATGGAAAATGAAAATCTAATCCAATTTACTTTAGATAGAGTTAATTTTATCTTTAGATTAAAAGAACGAGAAGACATTTTACAACAATGCGAAATATATAATATTATATGTTAAAATGGAAAATCATAAAAAAAGAAAGTTAGAACTAAGAGAACTTAGAGCAAAGTTAAAAGATGACGTATTAAATAGAAAAAATATGTTAGATATGATCGTAGGCGAAAAACCACAAATAAAAGAAGATGACGGATACTAAACAAGACAATAAGCAAAGTGTAGATTTTAGTAACTATAATCCATACTATAAAGACGTAGCCGAATATATTAAAGCGTGCAATAAAGCTAGATTAATGTATAAGGAGACAAGAGACCTAGAACCATTTTATACGGCAATAGACATATTAGTAAATACTACAGCGCCATATATTAGAGGAAAATTACTAATGCCTAATGAAGACGGAAAAGAAATATCTAAAATAATCTTTGACGTATTAGACGAGATAGGTAATTTTATGAGAACCTACCATATAATGAAACGTAGAGTTAGAGGCGATAACGTAAAGAATACAGTTAAAGCGGCTTTCATAACTAAAGAGGGAGATATATTATTTACACTAACTAGAGTACAAAGGAAAATAATTAAAGATTTGAGTTTTTTTAAGATACTGCCTAGAGTGAGTATTGATTACGTCGAGGAGGAGGACGACGGGCTAGCCTTTAGTTAAAATGATAACTAAAAAAGATTTAAAACTAGAGGGCTATCACGAATACACAACTAATAAATTTCAAAAATGTATTAAAGATAGCTGCGGCAAAAGATATTTTATTAATATTGAATATTATAATTTTAAAATACAAAATCATATAGAAAAAGGTTTTGACATTGAATTACAATTTCAAAATACAATATTTGAAAATAAAGAAATTTGCATAGATATTAATTTAGTTAGCGGACTATTAACAGTAATAGAAGTAGAAACATTACTAGAGAAAATTTGGCTAACTTTAGGATTACCATACTATGAGGTATTTAACAAATGAGTATAAGCTATAGAAAAAATGTTAAATTAAATGGAAGACGTAATAAGATAACTAAAAAGCGTAGAGTTTGGGGATTTGTTTTATTTTTAACTAGTACACTATTATTTCCTATTGTGTTTGGAATTACTTACTATATGAATAAAAGATATTATTTTACATTAAAAGAATTTTGGGTAGCATACGTAGAGGCTTTAAAGGATATGCTAAAAGGTACTTGGAGGAATTACTAAAATGACATTAAGCAAAAAAGACGCTAGACGAATGATAAAAGAACATAAGAAAGCCGTTTATTTAGAAAGGTTAGCTAAAGAAGAACGAGAACAAAAAGCTATAGAGAGAAAAGAAAATAGCATATTTACCAAAATTAAAAAGGTCTTAGGTAAATAAATGGCTTACGTAAAAAGAATTAGAGAAGACCCAAAAAGTTTACTTAAAGCTTTAGAGAAAGCTAAAAGAGAGGCTATTAAAGTAACCGGTTCAAGTGGTAAAGAATTTTATATGTCACCTATGTTAAAACGTAACTTAGACGTTAAACAAGCACACATAAAACAAAATGACGATTGTTTAACCGTAGGCGTAGGAAAAGAGAGAGCCGGTAAAAGTGTTCTATTTGATCAAAAGGCGGACTACTTAGCTATGATAAATAAAACTAGTTTTACTATAGATAACATACACTTTAATTATAAGGATTATATGAAGTTCGCGCAGAATACTAAAAAATTAACTTCTACTAGACACGACGAGGCAAGACACGACATAAATAAATTTAGGCGACTTTCTACCTCGAACGTTATTTTTAATAATTACCTTAGTGAGTGTGGAGAAGATAATTTAAACCACGACGTTATACTACCTCGGTTTAGTGATCTAGACAAAGGAGTAAGTATTGATAGAGTACAAATAATAATTAAAGTATATAAGTTCGTACACCCCGATAACCCCGAGAAGATAGTAAGAGGTCTCTATAGTATGTGGAGTACAAAGAACCCCGACCTACTACTAGAGGCAACACAAAACAATAGTAACGTATTCCCTAATGCTATGTTTGTAGGCTTTGGTTACTTTGATGATACACAGATAATACCCGAAAGAGAATACTTAAAGAAAAAGAGAGAGAACCGTAAGAAGAAGTACGAAGACATAGAGGCGGGAGGTAACGTACCAATGTTACAAAGGGACATACTATTTACAATACTTAACAAGGACGACGCACTAACAGAAATAATAGGGCGTAAGATAGAGAGAAAGAATAAAAATAAACTATTGTCTACTAGAGAGATTAGCGAACTATTAAAGAAGTATGGGCAAGACTTTAGCCACGTGGCGGTGGGTAATGCTATTCGTACTTTGGAAAGTGGAAACCGATAGTACATACATAATATATTATAACCCATAATTAAGAATGGAAGAATTAGAAAAAATCAAAAAGAAGAAGATAACACCACTAGGCTACCTAGTATTCACTATACTAATAACCTTTTGTTTGTATGCTGTAATTAATTTCTTTGTAGGCGGCATACCTTGGCAGATTGTTTTAGCCGGCGTAGTACTGGCGCTAGTAATATACACATTAAAATAAAATGGTAGAAGAAATAAAACTAGATGAAGATATTAAACAAGATAAGTATACACCGATCTTTAAAGGTGAATACGTAACCGTACATATAACAGTTATGAAAATGACCTCACTACTATTTATTATTATAGGGTTTGTATTAGGAGTAGTATTAATATGAGTTATCAAAATGCAATAAAAGAAGTTTGGGAAAAACATAAGCTAGCGATTATAGGATTTAGTTTAATTATGATCACTATAATAATATTAGGATATGTATTAATATTTGAATACTATAAAGACGTAAGCGATAATAATTACATAATAGTTAATTGTAAAGATCAAGAGACCGGCAGAACTTGGGACGAAAGATATAATAATATGTTTGAGTTCAAAGAAAGTAAAGGCGTATGCGGTGAGTCTAAAATAGAAAACCCATTATTCAATAATATAAATTACAACATTACTTTACACTAGATTTATTACTACCGTAAAGTGGTAACAGACTTCGAGAAGATCGGCCCAATATATGTTAGATACATTATGTTATAGTATGTATCTTTATTCTAAAGTAGTACTATATAATTAGTACCTAATCAAATGTACCAAACCTTTATAAAGATACAAAATAATTAATATGTATCCAGTAAGGGAGACACTTAAACAATGACTACAAAAAAATTATATGACTCATTAAATATAGAAGTATTTGAAAAAGACGGTAATATATATGCCGACGTAAACGGCGAAGATTATTTACTCGCTAGTGAGAAAGATATAGAAGTTAAAACACCTATTGCACTAAATAATATTATTAGTGAAATTATGTGCGACTTAGAAAATTTTGGAGATAGACCAAATATAAACGCTTTAATAAGTGGGGAGTTTGAAGACTCTAAGAATTTAAAGAAAGGTAGAAAATGAATACAGAAGAATTTAATATAAAATTACTTGAATTAAAGAAAGGGTATGATAACTCACCTAAAAGTTTAGATTTAACATTTAAACAATATTACGAGATATTTTACGCAAGAGAGCAAGTTAAACAACTGATTCAGGACTATTACAGTAAGACTAGGAGAACTAGACAGATGAAAAAAATAAATGATACTCAAGATTGGGCAATACACGATAAGATAACACAAGAGCATAGTAAATTAGGTGTAATGTACAAGGATAAAAAACAAGAAATTAAAGCCCAACAAGATAAAATTAAAGCTATTGATTTAACAATAGAGGCGCAAGAGAAATTAGTAAATGAATTATGCGAAAATAGGATTAAAACCTACAAGGATAAAGATACTAAAAGATTAATATTAGATTTAACAGATGACGCAATAAATGAAATGATTGAGGCTAATAACGAATGAAAGAGATAACAATATTATACATAGTAGTAGTTATATGGCTAGCGCCTTGGATAATTTCTTTAATTGTTACGACACATAAATTTAATAAGTTAAATAAGAAGTTAGAACAATTTATAGAGGATAACCTAGAAGATGACACAGAAGACTAAACATAAAATTTTATACTATGTTTGGTGCGCGGCGTGTAATTACGAGATGAAATACCGAGAAAGGATACTTAAATGTCCTAAATGTTTTAGCGTACTACACGAAAAAAGGTACTTAATGTAAAATGGAAACTACAATATTAAGTTTAAATTATATAATTCCAACTTTTTTATTTAGTTGGCGGATGATTTGTATTTATTTAATATTAAGTTATATGATTATTATAACTTTACCTAGAGGAACAAAGGAATGAAGAATGACACTTACAAAAACACAACACAAATTAGTAAAACTATTTGGAGCATATAATCCTTTAGGATGGAGATTATTATTTGCATTAATAGGAACTTTCATTATATGGTTCTTATTTTATGGGCTTGGTTACTAGTAGCCTTATTACTAGATATGATAAGTTAAAAATGGATAAAGAAAAATATAATAAAATTAAAGCTATGACTAATAGCCCGAACGATAACGAAAGTAAGGTAGCTAATAGTTATTTAGAGAAGACTAAAAGTAAAGAGTTGAGCAAGTACGCTAAGCCAGTTAAACACTCGCACGAAAACGCTTTAGAACCTACAGAGGAAAAAGAGTTATTAAATATTATTGACGAATACGACAGCCCTAAAAGGTTACACCATAAAGCTTTAATTTATTTGATGATGAAAGGAGGCTTACGAGTTAGCGAGGCGTTACAGTTTCGTAGAGAATGGTTTATTAAAAAAGATGATTGCTATTTAATTAAAATACCTTTTGAAGATAAAAACATAACTAACCTACGTAAGAATTGGAGACCTAAGACACCTAAAGCAGCTAGACACATACCTATTTATGACGTAGAAGTATTTAGTTTCTTAGACGTATTTTTACACTCTAATAAACGTATAGAACTTAATAGACAAAACGCCTACAAGATCATTAAATTATATGGCGCTAAGATTGACAAACCCGATTTACACCCACACGCTTTAAGGTCTACGTATGCTAACCACTTAGTAAGCTTAGGCGTAACGGTAGGAAGTCTAAAGTATCTTATGGGGTGGGCTAAATTAGAAGTAGCTAATAACTATTATAGTGGCTCACCGCACAGCGCAAGGGAAGACCTTAAGAGGAAGTTAGAAGAATGAAATTAATAGTAAATGAGTTTGATAAACTAACAACACAAGAACAAGAAGACGTACAAGACTACATAAGTGGCTTAACTCCTAACTTTTTTATAGTAGAGATAAATAACTGTGACGGCTGCGGACAAGAAAAATACTTACATAGAATGAGTACAGACGGTGGAGTAATTAGAATTTGTAGCGAGTGCGTTTTAAAATAAAATGGAGGACGACTTTAACTTTAATGATCAATATATAAAAATACGTAAGATAGCTAATAAATTATATTTAGAGGTTTGGGATTTATATACTAATTCTATTAGGTCACAAGTCCCTTTAAGCCATTACAAATATAATATAGACGGAGAAGAATTTAATATAACTAAAAGATGATTAAAGAAAATAGAGGAAGAAATAGCGCGTTTATTATTGCTGCTGTAAATATGGTATTATCTAAAAACTATAATATAATAATTGGTGACGTTCAAGAAATAGACACCTCTATAAGTATTGGTGAGAATATAGGAATATTAAAAGATAGATATACTTTAAACATACCATTACACGATATAGAAAAATGAAATTAAGCCAACAAGTAAAAGAACTAAAAGAGAGCATTATGTTACAAATACATAATAGTAAAGTGCCTATGCCGTTAGAGGAATTAGCGACACATAATAAAAATATAGACGATTGTATTAAAGAGTTAGAGAAGTGTAAAAAATGTCCGTAAGTTTTGGCTGTAGGTGTGACATAAAAAATAAAGATAATTGGGTTATCGTATGTTTTATACATAATCATAGTGCTTTTGAAAGTCCTAAATATTACCCGCACTATTCAGACTATTCAACGGTAAGGTGTTTAAATTGTGGTGCAATAGGTAGAACTAAAGCTAAATATGTCTCATTATTAGAATTAGATAAAGAGTCAGTTTGTAATCAACAGGCTTAAAAATTAAAGTGTGAGAGTAAGAAGACTTAACTTTTTATTAAATTATATCCTTTCCGGTATCTCTACTCATAAAAGGCGTGTACTAATATAAATATTTTCCCCAAACAATTTTAAAGTTAAGTGGTTAGCGTAATACTTTAGCTTATCTTCCTTTAGCTAGTTTTCTTACCCTTTGATCTCTCACAATTATAATAATTCTAAATGAAATATATAAAGTTTTGTTTCCACTAATACGTTAATTTAAGTTTCATACCAAAAAGCTCGAGTAATACAATTTACATTATTACTATTATTATTAGTAATTTTAATCGTGTAAATAGAATCTGTTTTTAAAATCCACTCTAAAGCTATACTTCCAGTACTCCCCGTATCTTGTTTTGTTCCTAGTATCCCGTCTACTATTAATAAAGTTCCATCAGTTACAATAGTAGAGTTAGCATATATTAAAACTGTAGAAATTACAGAACTAAACCTATTACGATTAGATATATTTTGTAATGTACCATAATTAGTAATAGTAGGATTTTCGTATAATTCTATTAATAAAGGCGCACTATCACAAGTTATACTATAATCTCGCCAGTGTATACCATTAGTAGTAGTATTCATTAACAAATAAGTTATACTCCCCGTAGCTAAATTATTTAATTGGCTAGAATATTGAAAACCGTAACCGTCGTGTATTCTCGAGTGTTCCCACTCAATATTTATTAAACTATTAGTGTGACTATCTTTTAATAAACTAGTATCATTAACGGGTATAGCCTCGTCTATTTCTATATCCCCACCTTTACCACTACACCCACTAAATAATAGTAGTCCTAATAAACTTAATATTAATATTAATTTCTTTGTCATTTTCATATTTGTAAACTCTCCTTTTCGTCCTTAGCTTGATTATATAAACCTATACAACTTAAACCAAAGATCATAAATAAAATAAATAGTATAAAGCTTTGTTCTTTAGGTAAAAATCCCCAATAGAAAAAAGCTATCCCGATTAAAAAAGTCCCGAAAGAACTTACAATAGCCGCAGCGTACCTAGACACATTAGGAATATTAACAAACATAAAAAATAAACCTACTAGTAAACCTAATAAAATATAACTTGCAGCGTCACCGCCTGTTGAGTCTATAGCCCTATCTCGTACCCAATTTATACCAGTATAATTAGGATTTAATAAACTAATATTTCCCATAGTTTCGTTAATTGGCGCACTAGCATTAAAGGGAGTATTAAGAGCCATTTTAAATTTTCCTCCCTAAGATTAACCAAACACCGAACCCTAAGAATAATATACTTAAGAGACCACCAAAAGCTACCTTAATGTATACCGGAATTTCTAAATATTCCATAACAGCACTAGCCATAGTATTAGTTACCGGCTTTATGGCTTGCACACTAGTTACTAAACTACTAGCTTTTTTATATTGTAATATTTCTCCCGTACCCTCACCACTTATTGAAGTATTACCAGTATCTAAAGCGCTAGTTACTGACGTTATGTTTTCGTTTTGTGTGGCTGCGTTTAACTCGTCTAAAGTCGATTGTAGTTCACTATCTATAGTTAAGTCGTATTCGTTTACTCCTACGTTTAAAAAGTGCGTAAATAGAGTTACAAACACGCCCGCAAGTACAATAAATATTAATAAGTTTGTTATTTTCATTTTTCTTTAGTTCCTCCTATATAATAACCATATAACTATACCTATTATTAATGTTACTGGGAATAAGATTATATAACCCCATTTTACCATTTGTAAGGAGTCAGTAGCCCACATAATACCAACTAATAAAGCTAGAGTTAAAGCCGGTGCGTCTTTTTGTCCTTTACTAGCAGCATAACCACCAATACCTAAAGCTACAAAGAATAACACAAGAGTACCGACTAAACCGTAAATACCCCACTCTAAACCTAAGTTAGGATTATCTATATAGATAGTGCCTAATACTCCTACGTCACTTTGAACATAAGCAATACCTTTAAATCTGTCTAAGTCAGTACCGTTAATAACTGTAGAAATAACACCACTAGCAGCAGTTAAACAACTAGTACCTACTAAATTATATTCTAAATAAACTTTTTGTTCAATATCTAAACAATAAGTTTCTATTAAACCGTCTAAGTTATTAAATGTAAATTGAACATAACCACTACTATTACTTAAATTAACATACCTTAAATTAATATCTGTATTGTCCGCATTTACGTATTTGTCGCCACTACCTATAACGTCACCAATAGAGAAATAATAACACTCACCTAAAGCACAGTTAGTACCAAATTTAGTTATTTTAAAAGTATCTACTCTCTTTAATGTTACTCCGTCTTTTTCAATTAACAGACTATAAAATATACTGTTATACTCTAAGTTTAGTAATACTTCACCGTTTGCGTTACTCTTTCCACTATCCACTATAAAAGTGTCCCCGTCCTCGCTTGCGTATTGTTGTAGGATTTTTAATACATATCCCGCCCCAACATCAAACCCCGCCGCGTCTTGGATAATTATTTTAACGTCTACAATTACGAGATTATTATTATCGTCTACTTTACTAGCATTTACCATATATAAATTAATAGTCGCGTTTTCTTGACCACTATAAGTAAAATAATATTCTACCGGATTGTAACTAGTACTAGTAGCCATTAAGACATAATCACCATTAAGAAAACTATTATTATTAAAAGTAGTATTACCCGTACTAGTATTAAATATTGCACCGTAAGAAGTACCACCATTATTTAGTAATTCAAAATTAACGTTTTGAGTTAGTAAAGCTAAAGTATCACGATTATATACATTAATATTAATTTGACTAAATCCTACAGTAAAATTATATTCTATCCCGCCGCTAGTTTCATTAACAACAATAGTAAAATTTTGTAATTGATAACCTATTTTATCAAATATAAAAGTATAATTCCCTAAATGTAAAGTACCATTATATACCGGACTTATCTCTAAAGGATTACTAGTGTTAGTTAGTCCTATATGTTCCTCTAATTCGCGTATAACTCTAACATTATAATTACTAATATTAGCACCGTATACGTCTTTAAAGTTAATATAAATTAAAGGCGCTACAGTACCATTAATACTTAAAGTTTCTACGTTACCGGCTAAATCTGTAGCAGTAATTAAACCATTATATAAACCCGCAGCCCCAAAAAGTTTAGTGTCAGTACAGTTTATTATATCGTCGTATTGACTAGCATTAGTTATATTTTCTAAATAAGTAATATTCATAGTACAAGTATCTAGGTTTAGATCACTTACGTTAAAGACAGTACTAAAATTAACTTCGAAAGCGCCTTGCGTAATATTACCTATAATACTTATATTAGGATTTGTATAATCAAATGTTTTAATATATAATCTACTTGTTACGTTTGTTTCATTATTAAATGAATAAGTATACATACTATAATTACCCTCTGTAATATTAGTTAAGGTATAACTTACGTTTTGTGTATTTGTTCCAATTTCGTAACTAGAACTATTACTT
>Ga0222673_1000471_pt1 | contig 18176 bp, 25 predicted proteins | sample AntAcemetagen801_FD_179845 | JGI IMG/M metagenome (GOLD analysis project Ga0222673, IMG submission 179845) | Saline water microbial communities from Ace Lake, Antarctica - #801 | ecosystem: Environmental > Aquatic > Non-marine Saline and Alkaline > Saline | place: Antarctica: Ace Lake...
CCTGACCGCTCGATCTTTCTGTTCTTTGCCGATATTGCTTGGGCATTGCACCATCATCCTTCACTCAAAAGGAAGCGGCAAGAAACCCCTTACGATTCAACCCGGTGAACCGCAGCAATTGCAGTGATATTTGACTTGGCTGCAAAATCGTTAACCACTGTTTCCAGGACTGTTTGCGCGGTGGGGTGTGCTTCATAGGTCAAGGAAAGAACTGCGCGTCCGTGATCATGGTCGCGGACATCGCCACTAAAAAGGACGACGGCTCCCGTTGTTGAGTCACTTACCAGGGCTTTCACGGCCTCGGAATTTATTGGGGCCTCGGTTACCTCGGCGAGGTGAACAATCGCTGGCATAATTCATTCATTATGGTGGAGTATGGCCGCTTCGTCACCCCCTCCCCCACAAGTAGTTAAATACAGCGAACTTGCGGGTCTAGTCCTCGCTGCCGGCAGTGGCCAAAGATTCGGCGAGCCAAAAGCGCCATTTCCCTTTGAAGGTGAACGGCTCGTTGATCGCAGTGTGCGTCTGCTGCATGTTTGCGGAGTCGACAAAGTCTTTGTTGTGCTCGGTGCCTGGGTTGGTACAGTCCCAAACGCGATGGTGATTGAAAACCGAGACTTCGCAACCGGCATGGCCTCGAGCCTTCGTGCGGGACTTGAGTTCCTCACCGCAGAAGAACCCCAAGTGGATCGAGTAGTAGTCACTCTCGTGGATCACATTGGACTAAGTGCCGAAGCGCTCATTGAATTTGTCAGGAACGACGGTCGCCTGATTCAAGCCACTTACGGAAACGAAATTGGTCACCCCGTCATGATCGGGCGCGAACACTGGGACGCAACCATTCACCTCTGAGATCGGCAATTCCATTGGGGGAAGTTCGTTGACACTGGCAAGGACGAGGTCAAGATATTCCGCAACGCTCAGCATGCGCCAACTCTACGCTCTGAAGCACAAGCGATCGCACTCATCACTTCATCGAGCGCATCCATTGAATGCCCCGAGACAAATGTGTCAACATATGGCAACGCAGCAGCCATCCCGCCAACGAGTGGTTGATACGAGTCGACTGCTTTGCGCGGGTTGACCCAAATAATGTGATGGGAGAGTCGGGAGAGTCGGGCCATATGTGTCGCAAGAATTTCTGGATCCTCAATTTCCCAACCGTCAGAAACAATCACCACCACGGCACCGCGGGCAATTCCACGTCGGCCGAAATCATCAATAAAGGTCTTTATTGATGAACCAATGCGGGTACCACCTGACCAGTCAGTGGCGGCCGCTGCTGCTTTTTTGTAAGCCAAGTCAGGTTGTGAAGTGGCAAGCGGTCGGGTGAGTCTGGTCAGCTGGGTTGCGAAAACAAACGCTTCGGCACCCAATGCTTGTACTGCGCCTCTCATTAAGTGCAAATAAATTCGTGAGTAGGGCTCCATGGACCCTGAAACGTCAGCGATGAGAACAACCCGACGAGGTTTTGTTGTATGTGATCTTTTAATTAAGCGGATCGGGTCACCCGCAGTTCGATGTGATGCCCGAAGTGTCGCGCGGATATCAAGTTGGTCACCTTTACGCGCTCGCTTAGTCCTCCGGCGAGTTCGTTGTGGCGGCACCAACGGCAATTGATCAACTAAACGGCGAATCAGTGCGAGTTCATCCGGTGTCAATGCCGAGAAGTCTCGTTCATTGACGCGCTCTTGTGTACTCATGGCCGCCAGAACACTGGTCTCGCTCTCATCTTCGCAATCACTACTGGGTGCACCAGGTGTTGCACTGGTTCCGCGCGGATTCGATTCACTCTCCCCTGATTTTTTGGAGTCCCCGGGCTCCGCTCACCTGCAGGCGTCGCCGACAGAGGCGCCGGATTACTTGAGTCACCCCGGAAATCAGCAAAGTCAAAAATCCCGCGAAAAACTTGTTGGAAAACTCGATCAAAGGCTTCCACTCCCCTGATGTCACTTAAGAGGGTCACCCTTGCCAACCAATACAGTTCATCAAGTTGTGTGGGTTGGGCCAATTCAATGGCACTCGCGAATCTGACACTGCGCTCCGGTGTTACGGGGATTCCCGACCTGTGCAGCAGATGCCCGAATGCTGCACAAATCTGCGCTAACGGTGAATCATTCACCGGCGATCCAGGCAAAGCCTTGCTCACGAGCCAGTTCTTGGTCGTCACGGTATTTCAATACCGATCCAAGGGTTTGCTCTGTTCCCCTGGCATCAAGTGTGCTCACCCCAAGAAGCATTGCCGCATTCACCCAGTCAATTGCTTCGGCCACCCCTGGTGGCTTCTGCATGTCGAGAGTTCGAATGCGTGACACTGCTGCAGCAACCTGCTCGGCCAGATCCTTACTGGCCTTGGGCGCCCGCAATTTAACAATCTGCGTTGCATGTTCCAAGCTTGGGTAATCAATCCAGTGATACAAACAACGCCGCTTGAGTGCGTCGTGTAGATCTCGGGTTCGATTGGAAGTCAAAATCACGATCGGTTTTTGCTGTGCCGTCAGGGTGCCCAGCTCAGGAACACTGACGGTTGATTCGGCTAACATCTCAAACAGAAATGCTTCAAATTCCTCGTCCGCTCGATCCACTTCGTCGATCAACAGTACGGCTGGGTTTGGCCCAACGTGTTCCAATGCTTGCAACAGCGGCCGTTCAATCAAGAACTCACGACTAAACAATGAACTTTCCTCAATTGATTTACCTTGGGACTCCGCCATTCGAATACTTAATAATTGTCGCGGGTAGTTCCATTCATAAAGTGCCTCTGATGCATCGATCCCCTCAAAGCACTGCAACCGAATCAACGGGGTGTCTAGGAGTTGCGCGAGGGCTTTGGCGGCCTGGGTTTTGCCCACACCCGCTTCACCTTCTAGGAGCAGGGGCTGTGGCAAGCGGACCGCACAAAACAGCGCGGTTGCCAGCCCCGGTTCAGCCAAGTAGTCAGCTTTCGCTAATTCTTGGATCAACTGCTGGGGTGACTTGATCTCGCTTGCGAAACTCACAGGACACACGCTAACGAGTTTTTGTGCATCTGCACCCCACTTTCTGTATCCTGGATGACCGTAATTGTGAGGCAATTATTGGGTGCAAGGGCCTTGCCATCCGAATATTGACCTTTCTGCGGCGTCTAGAGTTTGCTGGTATCGTTATGAGTACTAAGAAACCTTAAGGAGTATGGCCATGTCACATGAGAGCGATCAAGCCGCAGAAGCACTTCGCACTATCTGGCAGGGAAATCCCGGGACAGCGAATGAATTCGACGAGGAATGCAGTCCCAACAAGGTCTGCCGCAACATGAAAGATGTCTCCTTTGATGGATTCGCTGAGGACGGCGTCGACTTAGGAACAGCCTGGCGCAGCAAATTGGCCCGTGAAGGCAAACTCAGTGGGGCCTCACTAGCCGACCTAGTTATGGGTAAAACGGACTAACATCCATGTCTTTGGATCAACTCACCGTCCCACAGCTCACGGAAGCGTTGGCAGAGCACAAGTACATCGCCGATCGTGGGCTCAGCACAGCGCTGCTGCTTGCCCTCAAACTCGGTAAGCCGCTACTTCTTGAAGGTGAAGTCGGCGTCGGGAAAACAGAGCTGGCTAAAACCGTGTCAACTCTATTTGGTCGCGAACTAATCCGCCTCCAGTGCTACGAAGGCATTGACATGCATCAGGCGCTCTACGAATGGGACTACGCGCGCCAAATGCTTTTTGTTCGCTCCCTGGGATCAGATGAGGCCTCAGATGATCAACTTTTTGGTCCGCGATTCCTACTCGAACGACCTCTACTACAAGCCGTTCGCGCAGGCGATCAATGCGTACTACTGATTGATGAAGTCGATCGCGCCGACGACGAATTTGAGGCCTTCCTACTCGAACTATTGGGTGACTATCAGGTAACAATTCCCGAAGTGGGAACGATTAAAGCCGAATCACGACCCATTGTCATTCTTACGTCAAACCGGACCCGGGAACTACATGACGCTCTCAAACGGCGCTGCCTATACACGTGGATCGGTTTCCCCGAAAGCGAACGGGAAGTCGAAATTGTGCGATCTAGACTCCCTGAAGTGGGTCCAGCGTTAGCGAACCAGGTAGTCGGTGCAGTGAATCGTCTGCGCGCCATGGACCTGGAGAAGCTTCCCGGTGTTGCCGAAACCATCGATTGGACCGAAAGTGTGACGGCGCTTGGCTCAGACTCGCTCACCGCTGAAATAGCGCTTGACACGCTCGGCGCCGTGGTAAAAGATCGCGATGACCTTGAGTTCGCTTCTCGAAATATTCAGGATGTCATCTCTTAGCGGGTTCGATGAGCTGCTCGTGGGGTTTGGTCAGACACTTCGGCAAGCAGGCTTATCGATCGGATCCGACGACATTTTGACCTTCTGCTCAGGGGTGACACATCTTGATGTCACAGACCTGATGAACGTGTATTGGGTGGGCCGAGCAACATTAGTGCGTCGCAATGATCATGTTCCCATCTACAACGTGATTTTTAAACAGTACTTTCTTGACATACATGAAAGCGCTGTCGACGAGCGCAAACGCACTCTGCGGGCCTCGTCCACAGCTGGAGCAACCCTCGAGATACCCAACACAGAGCAAGGTCTCCCCGGCGAAATTAGTCCGGATGAAGTGAAACTGGGCTACCTTGCCAGCACCTCGGAGGTTCACCGCCTTAAAGCGTTCGCCGACTGCTCCGAGGAAGAAATTAGGCGGGTGCGCAAACTTATTTCACACTTTCGTGTCACTCCGCCGCAACGCAGAACCCATCGATCCACTCGCAGTAAGAAAGCAGCCCGACTAGACCTTCGACGTATGGTGCGAGAGACCATGCGAAACCTGGGCGAACCTCGCGCTCTTGCCTACAAAAAGCGCAAACTCAAATTGCGGCCACTTGTCTTCATTTTAGATGTTTCAGGATCTATGGCTGATTATTCCCGCAACCTTTTACAATTCGCTTATTGTGCACGTCGAGCAAACGCAAAAGTGGACGTGTTTTGTTTTGGCACCCGCTTAACTCGGATCACTCGTGCCTTGGATCGTCGCAACGCCGACGAGGCGATGCGACTTGCTGGTGAAGCGGTCCTTGATTGGGATGGTGGTACGCGAATCGGTGATTCATTACGCCAGTTCACCCGAGAGGCTCGACGGTCGCGATTAGGCCGTGGCGCCATAGTTGTTATTTGCTCAGATGGCTTAGATCGAGGTGAGCCAGCCGCCCTCTCCGATTCCATGGAAAGCCTCTCGAGAATTGCTCACCGGGTTATTTGGGTGAATCCTCACAAGGGGGACGCGGCGGACTACGTTCCCAGCTCAATGGGAATGATCGTGGCGGATCCGTATATCGATGAGGTGCATTCAGGGCATAATCTCGCTAGCCTAGAACGGCTGGCCGACCGGCTAGCGAAAGTGGGGTAGAAATGAGATTCAGTGTTTCGATTCAAGCAGAAGGTGACCGGGAAGTTACCCTCGAAGAGGTAGTAGATCTTGCCGACGCCGTCGCAACGCTGGACGGGATTGCTTCAGGCTACGGCACGATGGGTTACGGCGCTCAAATTGTTGTGGAAGCTGATATCTCAGACATCGCAGCCGAAATTGCTCTAGAAAAATTCGCTCAAGCAGTAGCCAAAACATCTCTGCCGGAATGGCCAATAACCAACGTCGAGACACTCGCCGAAAACGAGGACTTTGGTGATTTGGAGAGCGAACTACCGTGATTCGGCTCGGCAGTTTGGCCGGATACGCTTTTGAGGGGCCCCGCATTTTAGCTGGATGGACCCCACCCCACGAACCCGCAGTGTACGCAATCTTGACCAAGTCAAATCCAGCGCGCGACCAGGAATTTTCGGTAATCTATGTCAGCCACGCCGATGACCTGAGCGAAGAAGGGTTCCCTTTTCGCCACCATCGTGCAGCATCTTGGCTTGAGCGAGCCGGTACCAAGTTCAACCTACATGTCTGCTGGTTGAACGCAACGGGAAGCAACCGGGCTCATCGTGAGCAAATCACTCGTGACCTAGCGTCCATCTACAATCCGAGTTGTAATGAGGAGAAATTCGACCGGGCGTGGAAAGACGAGTGGATCGGGTCTTATGCAGCTCCCGTCACCGATTCCCTCACCACGGGACGCACACCAGACTAGTCCTGATCTGCGCCGACAGCTTCCATCATCCGACTGCGCCGCGTGCCCATCGCAGGACGATTCACTCCGTCTGCCACATGCTCCTCATGCACAAATGTCGCGCCGACGACAATAGCTTCGCCCATTCCGGACAGCAATGGAAGGGCTCCTGCCACAACTCGACCGGTTGTATTAATCGAAGTCAAGCCCGGCGCAATCTTCTCTGCATCTTCCTTGATCTGCCAGACTAAATCGGCCGACTCCTCAAGGTTACTGCCAACTTTCTTCAGTTGGGAACCCAGAATGAAAAGAAACACCGCCAGCCCTCCAATAAACAGGGCTACGTCAATCACTGACCACCATTGCAATGAACTCATGCGCGCACCTTGTCCAATACTCGTCCGAGGAACAGATGATGTTCCAAGCCTTCGGCCAAGACAGCTTCAACGCCACCCGCCGTCACCCCGATTAGGGCTGTATCTGCCGTGTTGTTTTGAGCCGCTACTAGCGTGGCCTTAATTTTCGCAACTCTGATGTGAATCCGATGTACAAACATCACCAGCAGCGTGAGTAGCACTACGACAGCCACGATAACCACTACCCCGAGTATGTTCGCAATCTGCCACAACTGTTCAACTTGGGAATCCATGTCAGCCTCCTAACCTTGAGCGGCCGCGCTTAAGCCCGGCGATGACTGCTAACGCAGAGGTAATTGTTTCATTTAAGCCAGCTAGCCCTGCCGTGTTTCGCTCGGCATTTTCCAGGCCTTCCAATATATTTCCTGCCTGAGTGCCGATTCTCCACGCGATCACCAAAATTGGGACGACTAGGGCAACCACTACCAACACAACTACCAGCCCAATTATATAACCGATTAACCATCCCTCATGTCCGGCGAAATCCATGTTTCCTCCTAAATCGAATCTGCAAAGTCGCGTACCGGTGCCAGACTTTGATTGACGGAACTGACAACGGGTACGACCGTCGAGGTCTGATCCACGATTACTTTGACTCCGCCATCAAGTGTGCCTAAAGTCTTAGCGGTCGCAGCAAGGTGACCAATCACGCGCATGAGCCCGAGTGCAGCAGCAGCGATGATCAGTGTTCCCAAAACGAGCGTAATTACTGCATCAATTGGCATGGTTTCTCCTAACCCAAAAGTTTCGAGACAGGCCCGGCGTAACGCACCGCACCATCGGACACTTCTTTGATTACTTGGTCGGTCCTAGCGAGCAGTTCTGGCGTGTTTTGCAACTCGCCAATGAGTGCGACTCCTCCAGACAGCGTGTCTTGCGCTGCTGCTCGAATCTGCTCCAAGGCTGCAAGCAGCCTGTTCAACAGCGCCACAAGCAAGGGCACCACAACAATGAGAAGAATAAGGTTTCCAAATGCCCACAGACTCATTAAATTTACCTCCGGACTAACGGCTCGGTGCCGATTGATAGGGCAAGAAAAAACGCGCAATTACGCGCTTAGCCGCCATGGCGAATGCGGTCAGGCCGATTGCCAGACCACTGGCTGATTTGGGTCCGCCGACTGCCATAGGGTCGCGGCCCTCGGAGATAGCGGTCAGGCGCGTTTTCATGGATCCGGCGGTCTGATTCACCAAAACGCCTGTTACGTCTTTGACTAGACCCCGACCGTATTGTGCCGCCGCACCTGAAATAGCCAGATCAATGCTGAGATTCACCCGAGTTTGTCCACCCAAGGGTTGCAGCGCGATTTCCAACAGCACGGTCGCAGCACCGCGGCCTTTCTTATCTGCGCCTGCACCGTCCAGCACGATTACTTTGCGGACATCATCACGACTTGCGATCTTGACTGCTCCCGTGAACTCCAGTTTTACCGGACCTGCGGAGATGACGACATCTCCTCGATACTCGTCTTCGCTGACTTTCTCCGTGAGGTCGGCTCCGGGAATGCATGCCGCCACCATGGGAAGATCATTGGAAAAACGCCACACTTGATCGATCGGCTGATCCATGTCGAAGGTTTGTGTAATTAGCATCGGGCCTCCTGCTTGGTAAATGATTCAGGGTCTTTTTCAAACGCAACCCGACATCCGGGTGCGCAGAAGTAATACGTGATTCCTTCATGTTCTAGGGGCCGGTTTGCCGGCACCGCCTCGACTGTCATGCCACACACCAAGTCCAGCACCTTCTCTGGTTCCACAATTACACTCGAGGAACTCAGCTCCTGTGAAAACTCTCCAGCGGCGCGCCTCTGCACTAGTTCTCCAAGAATCGAAACTGCTATTTCCCGGTGTGTAGTGTGTCCCAAATCAATTCCAACCGGCGCCTTGACGTGTGACAATTTCTCAGCCGAGATACCTTTTTCGGCAAGATATCCGCGCACGGCGTCACCACGTTTAGCCGATGCCACCAGTCCTATGAAGGCTGGGTCCGCTTTCATTGCCGTCTCGAGTGCCTCTTCATCTCCATGACCCTGAGTCCCCACGATCACGATACTGGCAGAGCCCACCATGTGCGGTTGAAAGTCAGGTCCCTCGATAATCTCGCCACGCCATCCGACGCCGCGAACTAGCTCCAGCAGAGTAGTAACCATTGGTGAGCGTCCGACGATGAGAACCTCGGGCGCAACGAGGACGGGCTCTATGTACAGTTGCAGCGCACCCTCGCTCTGACAAGACATCGGGATTGTCATGACACCTGGGGGAACATGCATGCCTTCAAAGTCACCCTCTTGACCCAGCCAAATTAAGGCTGACTTTCCGGCTGCGAGCACCCGCTTTGCTTCGCGAATAACCACGGGCTCGGCGCATGCACCGCCTATCCATCCGTGCAATTGACCATCAGAGGTAATTACAGCTTTTGAGCCAGGCTGACCAGATGATGGAGGCTTGCGCCACACCACCGTGGCCAAGGCATAAGACTGTCCGGTGCGTGCGAGTTCCATGGCGAACTCCATGATGCCCAAACTCCCCACAACTTCGCTCATGTCAGTCGCCCAGCACCGGTGGCATTCCCGAGACGTCCTTGCCAGTTTTCAAAGCTTCGTACACACGGTTAGGCATGAGCGGCATATCCACATTGCGCACCCCTGTATGTTCGATGGCACTCATTACGGCGTTCACAAACGCCGCTGGGCCAGCGACTGTGGCACATTCGCCGACTCCCTTAGCCCCAATGGGGTGATGCGGGCATGGCGTCACCACTTCATGAAGCTCGAAGCCTGGTGTCTCCCATGCTGTTGGCAGCAGGTAGTCCATGTAGTTCGAACCAATGCAGTTTCCCTCCTCGTCAAAGGTGATGTACTGCATGTTGGCCATCGCATAAGCTTCTGTGAGCCCACCCATTACTTGGCCTTCTACAATCATCGGGTTAATGCGTACACCGCAATCGTCCACCGCGACGAAATTGAGAACATCCCACACGCCACTCTCCGCATCAACCTCAACTTTGCAGAGGTATGCAGCGAACGGCCACGTGAGGTTGGGGGGATCGTAGTATGCGGTGTTTTCCAGTCCAGGCTCCAAGCCGTCTGGAATGTTGCTGTAGGCAGCCAACGCACAGTCTTGGATCGTTACTCCACGCTCCTCATTTCCGCGAACGTAAAACCTCCCCAATTCCCACTCGATGTCTTCTTCTGAGACTTCCAGCAGATGTGCAGCAATTTTACGAGCCTTAGCCCGAATTTTACGTGACACCATTGCCACAGCTGCTCCCGCGACCGGAGTTGATCTCGATGCATATGTGCCCATGCCAAACGGGGCCGAATCTGTATCGCCTTCCTCAACCACGATGTCGTCTGCTGGGATGCCAAGTTCGTGGGCGACGATCTGAGACCATGTAGTTTCATGGCCTTGGCCTTGGCTCTTGGCGCCCGTCCTTAGAAGTGCCTTCCCCGTCATGTGGACGCGCAATTCTGCAGAGTCAAACATTTTAATTCCGATAATGTCATATTCACGGCTGTTTCCTGCGCCCAGCGGTTCTGTCATTGTGGAGATGCCAATTCCTAAGAGTTTGCCGCGCTTGCGCGCTTCTTCCTGCTCTTGCTTGAAAGTGTCATATCCGATCGCTTTGAGGCCAACATCTAGACACTTTTGGTATTGACCTGAATCGGTCAGGAACCCAAATGCAGTTCGGTATGGGAACATGTCATCACCGACCAGGTTCACTTTACGGAACTCTGCCTGGTCCATACCGAGGTCATTGGCTGCGGCGTGAACCATGCGCTCTTGAAAAAACATGGCTTCTGTCACCCGGAACGAACAGCGATAAGCAACACCACCTGGCGCCTTGTTCGTGTAAAACCCCTCACTCACCAAATGCGCAGTGGGGATGTCGTAGCACGCAAATGTTGAATGCATCAAGCCGATCTTGAACTTTGTTGGCTGCGCATCTGCATAGAAGGCCCCATGGTCTGAGATTGTCTTCATCCTCATGCCCAGGATTTTTCCGTCCTTGCGAAGCGCCAACTCTCCTTCGAGGTACACGTCACGACCAAATCCCGTGGAAATCAAATTTTCGGAGTTGGATTCAATCCATTTAACGGGTCGTTCGGTCAAGATCGAGGCCAGAATTGAAACCACGTAACCCGGATAAATCGGCACCTTGTTACCAAATCCACCACCCAAGTCTGGTGAAACTATTCGCACCATGTGTTCTGGTAATTCAGCCACCATGGCAACGGCTGCCCGGACAATGTGCGGCGCCTGTGATGTCATGTAGACGGTAAGCTTGCCCGTTGCTCGATCAAAGTCGGCGATAGATCCGCACGTCTCCAGCGGTGATGGGTGCGATCGTGGGTAATGCAAATCTAATTTTGACACGACATCCGCATCAGCAAACGCCTGATCGGTGGCTGCTTTATCCCCGATTTCCCAATCAAAAATCTTGTTGGATGCTTGATTTTCCTTATCATCGCGGATCAATGGCGCGTCTACTTTTTGAGCTTGAATCGGATTGACAATGGCAGGCAGTTGTTCATACTCCACCACGATTTTGTCGCACGCATCTTGGGCGATATATGGGTCATCCGCGATGACTGCCGCAACCTCTTGTCCCTGGAAGCGCACCTTGTCGGTCGCCAGAACGGCCTGGGTGTCGTAGGACAAGGTGGGCATCCATGCCAAGTTTCGGGCCGCCATGGTCTCGCCAGTGAGGACTAGTCGGACTCCCGGGACCTCCCACGCTGCGCTCGTATCGATGGATTTAATTTTGGCGTGTGCAACGGGGCTCCGCAAAATCTGCATGTGCAACATCGCTGGCAGCACAATGTCATCGACATAGTTTCCTTTACCACGGATGAATCGATTATCTTCCACCCTGCGGCGGCTCGCTCCCATGCCACCAATTTTGAGTTCGTCTAACGGTGCCATTACGCCTCCTGATCTTGTTCGCGCATCTTCTTTGCAGCCCACAGGACTGATTTCACAATATTTTGATACCCGGTACAGCGACATAGGTTACCTGACAATGCCCAGCGGACTTCGTCTTCAGTCGGATTTGGGTTGCGCTCGAGGAGCGCCTTGGCAGTCATCATCATGCCGGGTGTGCAGTAGCCGCATTGCAAGCCGTGCTCCTGCTTGAAGCCTTCCTGAATAGGGTGCAATTCACTCGCATTTGCTAGACCCTCCACGGTTTCAACATTGTGCCCGTCGGCTTGCACAGCCAGCATGGTGCAACTCTTGGCTGGTCGACCGTCAAACAACACCGTGCAAGCTCCACAATTGGATGTGTCACAGCCTTTGTGAGTCCCCGTCAACCCTAAGGCTTGACGCAAAGCATCAGCCAACAACAATCGAGGTTCCACCTCCAAAGTTTGGCTAGTTCCATTGACGTTCATTGTGGTCCGACGAGTCGAAACACCTTTCGACGGTGCGGGAGGAATTACGTCATAAAGACTACTCATGCTACGGCTTCTTTCTTCTCGCTATTGGCTACGCTGATTAGTACTCGTTTCACAAACGTCTCGACAATGTGCCTTTTATAGTCGGCCGAACCTCGATGGTCGGTTCTTGGCTCAGACGCCGCGGCAACTGCTACCGCGGCCGCATCGATGTTCTCCGAGTTCAACATCTTGCCCTGGAGAACAGAAATCGCTTCATTTGCGTCAATGGTTTTTCCACCCACTCCTGCCATCGCACAGCCAGCCCGAGTAACCGTGTCACCGTCCATATCCAGAGCTACCGCCACGGACGCAGTAGCGAAGTCTCCCACCCGACGCTCTAATTTTAAGTAACCTCCGAGCGCCTTCCCCTTGGCCGGGGGAACTATCGCTTCGACGGCAATTTCGTTGAAAGCCAAAGCGCTCACAAATGGACCCAAAACGAAATCCTTCGCCTCGATTTCCCTACGGCCATTCGGCCCTTGAACAATGATCTTTCCTCCGAGGGCAATCATTGTTGCGGACCAGTCCCCTTGAGGGTCTGCATGGCACAACGAGCCTACGAAAGTACCGCGAGTGCGAATAATTGGATCAGACACCAAGTGAGCGGCTCCGGCTAATGTCGGAAATGTGTCGCCAATAATTGTGCTGAATTCCAGATCCTCATGTCGACACAGGGCACCGATTCGCAAGGTCCCGTCTGGATCTATTCGATGGTACTCCAAGTCTGGAATGCCGTTGATATCAACGACACGCTCAGGCGAAGCAAAGCGAAGCCTGAGCATGGGGATCAGACTCTGTCCTCCAGCCATGACTTTGGCTTCTCCACCGCCTTGGTCAAGAATGGCGATTGCTTCTTCAAGAGTTGATGGTGCGTCATAATCGAATCGTGAGGGATACATGCGTCCTTCTCTGCTCTAGTGCCCGGAATCGGGAATTGCGGTTGGCATCGAGTCCGCATCAGGATCAGGACGCGGCTCTTGGTGAGGTGGCCATGGACCTTGTACAGGCTGACCAGCTACCTTGAGAAAATCAATAAATTGCGGCCATGCCCAGACTGTAGGGCTGTCGCCCGTCTTTGGCGAGTTTTCGATGAGCGAAAACATCCGCGGATTGCCACGCTCTTGCCCTGAAGATTCGACTGGCATATCTAACTCCTCGCTAATTCCCTTGGCCTATGACTCCCGCGATGACAACGTAGTCGTGCAAGGAGACTTTTGAACCCCATTTAAGGAAAAAGATTCGTAAAGTGTCTAAATCGTTGCTATTGCCTCAGCGGCGATCGCTACCGCAACCTCTTGGGGGGACTTAGCACCGATGTCAAGCCCTGCAGGGCCGTGAACCCGGGATAAATCAACCACGTCTCTATAGGCCAGCCAATCGGCCCTGGATTGCTGCATGGAGTGTGAACCTAATGCCCCCACATATCCTGCTTCGCTCGCTAGCGCTGCCATTAAACAGCCTGAAGATTTTTCGACTTCATGCCCCATAACCACGATCGCATCACTCGAAGAAAGGGTGGCAGCCAAACCAGCAACTGCGTCCGGCCTTGCCTCGACCACAACTTTCCAATTCAGTAAGGCTGCTTGCGCGGCTAGAGCTTCGGCAAACGGTCCTATTCCTGCAATGATCATCCGCGGCGTGGGGGCAAGGACAGTCGTGATCACATCACTTTCCACGGACACCATTGGTCGCCGAGAATCCGCTCCAGCCGGATTAATCTGCACGTCGGTGATGACATCTCCGGAAAACGCGGTGACAATCACAATTGAGGCGTGATCGAGCAGGAGCGGCCACGTCTGGGACGGAAATTGTTCAGCAGGAACGAGCAGAAATTGTACATCGCTCCCGACCGGTAACTGGCAAATCAAGCTTTCTATTTCAGTCACTGAATGATTCACAAGCCGTCCCGCTGACAGGTGCCGAGCTGCAAGATCAGTCAGTAGACCGTCAAAGGCGCCTCCTGCCAGCCGACCGATTCGGCCACCGCCCGGCGTCAAAACTAAAGCTTCGTCGGAAACGGTTGGGGATACCATCCAAGCTACGTCTGCCCGGGTTCCCGAACGTGCACAGGCCGCAACACTCAACGCGATGTCGTACAACTAAATCACCCTCTCCTGAATTCGTCCCCATGTCTAGCGCTCACGGGCAATGGCAATCGGCCCCTTTCAACGATTGGCAATTATGATGATCACACCCACGGCAACTGCAATTGCGATGACCACTGGGACGACTCGCTTAAGAAGCGGAGCACCCGCAGTTGTCAATAAATTCACACTGTCAGCGGTCTTGATCGGTGCAGGAGCAGTCGCATCGGCTGCTGAGCCCTCACCGCGTGCGGCAATGATCTGCTCGAGGTTTCCTGCGAACTGGGTGACCAAGCGACCCGCGACATCTTGCATAACGCCGCGCCCAAACTGAGCCGCCTTTCCCGTGATGGTCAACTCAGTGGCGACGTCGACCCGGGTCAGACTAGAGCTTTCGGCAACCAACTTGATAGTGACATTTGCCTTGGCCGTGCCGGTGCCGCGTGATTCCTTGCCGGTGCCGTCGATAATCGCTGTGTGGGTTGCATAATCCTTGCTGACAAAGCGGGCTTCGCCCCCGTAGACCATGGACACTGGGCCGAGTTTGACCTTGACGTTTCCAGTAAACTCATCTCCATTAACGGACTCAAGAGTTGCCCCGGGCATACATGGGGCAATTGCCTCAACGTCGAGCAAGGTTTTCCATGCCGTCTCAACATCAGCCGAGACAGTAAATGAATTTTCTAGATCCACCGGTTCTCCCTAATCTGATCCCACAATTTAGCCATCAAGAAATGGCATAGTTGGCCTGAAAGATTGAATGAGCATAGTCACATGATTTATTGGGTTCACGCAAGCGCTTTGGAGAAATAGAATTAGGCTGGGCACACCATGCGAGAAATAATGAACGAACTCCTTAAGGCATACGACTCTGGTGGCGCTGCGATGGCAACTGTGGTTCAGACTTGGCGTTCCGCCCCGCGACCCGCTGGCGCCTCGATGTTGGTCACCGCCAGCGGTGAGGCCGTTGGCAGCGTGAGCGGCGGGTGCGTTGAGGGCGCCCTATTTGAAGTTGGTACAGAAGTCCTCTCTGACGGGCAGCCACGCTTTGAACACTATGGAGTCAGTGACAATGACGCATTTGCCGTTGGGTTGACCTGCGGTGGGATCCTCGAAGTTTTTGTTGAGCAAGTAAATCACGACACTTGGCCCGAGTTACCCGATGTCGCTGCCCGAATTGAGCGAGGCGACCCAGTGGGTGTCGCCACCATTATCAAGGGTCCACATTTTGTGGGGCGACATTTAGTAATTACTCCTGAATCAGCAGCCGGCTCATTGGGAACCGATCGCCTGGATGACACTGTCCGTGAAGATGCGCTCGGCATGTTGGCCGCTGGATTGACCGGAACACTTGAATACGGCCCTGCGGGTGAACGGCTCGGAGAAGGGCTGAGCGTATTCGTGGCCAGTTTTGCTCCCCCCGCCCAAATGTTTGTTTTTGGCGCAATTGATTTCTCAGCGGCATTGGTGCGGGCAGCCAAGATGCTCGGTTACACCGTGACCGTCTGTGATGCCCGCCCCGTCTTTGCTACCGCAAAACGATTCCCCGAAGCAGACCACGTTGTTATTGATTGGCCGCACCGCTGGCTTGAGCAACAGGAAGTGGACCAGCGAACCGTAATCGCGGTTCTCACCCATGATCCCAAATTTGATGTTCCCGCACTCAAAGTCGCACTGGCGACCAAGGCTGGCTACATCGGAGCAATGGGGTCACGCCGCACCCATGAAGATCGCGTCACGCGTTTGCGGGAAGCAGGAGTATCCGATGTCGAACTTGCCCGGATTCATTCACCTATTGGTATGGACATCGGCGCTCGCACACCCGAAGAAACCGCCATTAGTATCTGCGCCGAAATTGTTCAACACCGCTGGGGTGGCTCTGGCCAATCTCTCACCAAGACCCAAGGACCAATCCACCCGGGAGCCCCGCGATGAGTATCAAGGTCAATCTGTACGCCGCTGCTCGTCATGCTGCGAAGCAAAGTTCACTCAGCGTAGAGGCCACCACCTTGGTACAACTCAAATCCGAGTTGATCTCTCAGGCACCTGATCTCGCCGCAGTTCTACCGCAATGTTCACTGATCGTCGACGGACATTCATTTGGCAAAGACGGGGACTGCCAGATCAATTCTGATCAAAGAATTGATGTCATGCCGCCATTTTCTGGTGGCTAAAACTATCCGCCGATTGCACTCATGGGACGGTCCGGCTTTATAAAGTCGGGATCATTGATTCCATGTCCTGGCAACTTCGCTTTTGTCACTGATTCAATGATGGCGCGAACACCAGCATCTTTTTCGGACTGCGACACATCTGAGCGCAACACTGCACGCACATCGGTTTCATCACGGGCAAAAAGACAGTTTCTAAACTGGCCATCCGCGGTAAGGCGTAGTCGATCACAGGCCGCGCAAAACGGTCGGGTCACACTAGCAATAATTCCAACGGTGGCCGGGCCACCATTGACGTAGAACTCTTCAGCGGGTGCAGAGCCCCGGCTTGGTACAGGAGTCAAATCAAACTCACGTTCGAGTTCGCTCTGGATGTCGTCAGCGGTCACCATGGTGGGGCGTGCCCATAAATCGCCGGCATCTAGCGGCATTTGTTCAATGAACCGAAGACTCCAGTCGTTTGCGAGTGCGTGACGCAATAGTGGAATTGCTTCGTCGTCATTAATGCCCTTGAGCAAAACTGAATTGACTTTCAGCGGAGTCAGGCCCGCCGCTTGTGCTGCTTCAATTCCAGTGATCACGTCGTGGAAACGATCTCGATGTGTCATTTCTTTGAAGCGAACCGAGTCAAGAGTGTCTAAGGAAACATTCACCCGCTGCAGTCCAGCATCTTTAAGATCTTGGGCAACCTCCGCTAAGCGCAAAGCGTTTGTTGTTAAAGAAATGCGCGGCGCCTTGGGTAGTTCGTTTATTCGACGAATAATGTCGGCAATGTCTCGGCGCAAGAGTGGCTCGCCACCGGTGAGGCGCACCTGAGTTATTCCGGCATCAACGCACAACCCAATCACTGTAACTAGCTCCTCGGTTGAGAGTAGCTTCTCGTTTGCAATCCAGTCAGAAAAATCAGCCGGCATGCAGTACGTGCAGCGCAATGAACAACGATCGGTGAGCGATACCCGCAAATCGCGGTGCACCCGACCGTACGTGTCAACAAGTTGTGTGGTTTCACTCATGCGCAATTCACCCATTCATCAGATCCATCGGAAAAAAATTGATGTTTCCATACTGGTAATTTCTCTTTAATTACATCAACTAAAGCACCTGCCGCTGCGAAGGCGTCACCCCGGTGGGAACTTCCCACCGCAACGACCAATGCAGCCTCACCAATGGGAATCTCGCCGACCTGAATCGTCTGGGTTTTTCTGCCGTCTTCATGCGTGTGACATCTCCGGTTGGGATGCCAAGTCTCCAGCGTAGTAGTTAAGTTCGAATTCGAAGGGTGGCACGTAGTCCAGGGATGAGTGCAAGCGGCGGTTGTTATACCAGTCGACCCAGCCCATGGTCGCGTATTCGATGTCGTCAATGTTCTTAAATGGCCCCGCGTGGAAAGGATTTCCTCGCCTGATTGCTTCAGTTTTAAACAGTCCGATTGTTGATTCAGCCAAGGCATTATCGTACGCGTCGCCGACACTTCCAATCGAAGCCAAGATCCCTTCGAGCATCAGTTCCTCGGATAATTTCAGAGAAACGTATTGAGCTCCGGCGTCGGAATGGTGGAGTAGTCCCTCGAATATTTCGATGCCTTCATGTCTGCGATTCCATAGCGCCATGCGTAAAGGAACCGTCACGAGTTCGGTTGGTCTGGTCGTCATGACGTGCCATCCCACGATTTTGCGTGAGAACACGTCAATGATGAATGACACATACACGAAACCAGCCCAGGTCCGGCAATAGGTGAAGTCTGCGACCCAAACTCGGTTGGGGCACGGGGCGGTGAAGTCCCGATCCAAAAGATCGCTGGCACGTTTCCCATCTTTGCCAGGGATCGTCGTTCGGTGATTCTTACCGCGTATAACACCACACAAGCCCTCATCACGCATAAGCCGGTCAACGGTTCCAATGCTCACGTGGAGACCTTTACGGCGAAGGTGGGCTGTCATTTTGCGCCGACCG
>Ga0222673_1000474_pt1 | contig 18027 bp, 21 predicted proteins | sample AntAcemetagen801_FD_179845 | JGI IMG/M metagenome (GOLD analysis project Ga0222673, IMG submission 179845) | Saline water microbial communities from Ace Lake, Antarctica - #801 | ecosystem: Environmental > Aquatic > Non-marine Saline and Alkaline > Saline | place: Antarctica: Ace Lake...
GTACACTAGGTTATATGGAACTCTCAGAACGCTACATACAAAAATTAGAACGTGAATTCCCCTTTGTCTTCGAATAAAGTGCCGCTCACATTTCCAGCGAATCAAATTGTATGGAGTGAATTTCATTATAGCGACCACAACCATGTATAATGTCTACATATGGAACCCTCAGAACTCTGGAGTAATTTAGAAAAACATGAAGTTGGCCGCTCACATTTCTTTGGGAGGCAATTGGTATCAATTTCGGTGACTGATTTCACTCAATACAAGGATTACTTTAGTGTGTCTTATAACCCTTTTAATAAAAAAATAAATTATCGAACTAATGATACATTTACCCATATTCATGCTGTGTTAGATGGTGAATACATTGAGTTTCACTTCGACTACTTTAACCCAGACACATGTAAATTGTTGGCAATTCCTCATTTTATCTTTTCAGTAGTACCATATTTTGTTTGGCACTTGATCACTCGCACCCGCCCGTATAAAATTCATCTATAATATGGAACTCTCAGAACGCTACATACAAAAATTAGAACGTGAATTCCCCTTTGTCTTCGAATGGCAAGATGCTGCTGGAACGGTCTATGAAGAACATGCTCATGCTGGAAAGGTATCCCTCTACGTGACAGACGGCTCTATTACTTTTGATTTTGAAGGTGAGCTAAAGGAAGTAAAGCAAAACGAACACTTCGACGTCCCTGTTGGTAAGCTTCATTCAGCAGTCGTGGGTCCTAAAGGCTGGATTGTGATTGTTGGTGAGGAGGTTGATGGCGATTCGTAAAGAATAAAGAATAGGCGCATGCACACGGATGCAACTGTTCTTGTGTATATCTTCATTCTGAACTCTCCATATCGTATATACTATACGTAGTCTATGATACGCAATGAGGAAAAATATAATCAAGCAGTGGAATTCCGTAAGCGGGGCTTCACCTACACGGAAATAGCTAAAATTGTGGGTATTTCTAAAAGTACGGCGTCTGCTTGGCTTTCTAAGAAAGCGTTCTCTAAGCGCATAGCAAAAGACAACGCAGAGCGCGCAGCGCGGGACAATATCAAACGAATTGGACTCCTGAATAAATCCCGTGCTACTGAACGTAAGGCTCGGTACGCTCAGGCGGTACGTTCAGCAGACACTGAGTATAAGCACTACAGGACCAATCCCCTCTTTACCGCCGGCGTGATGTTGTACCTAGCCGATGGTGATCAAAAAGATTCATCACGTATTCGCATTAGTAGTACCAACGCACAGGTGCATAGGATATGTATTTCATTTCTCCAGGAGTTTCTTGGAGTGGAAACCTGTGACATCTCCTTCTATGTAGCCCTTTATGACGGCATGAATGAAACCAAAGAGATGAAATACTGGTCACGCAATATTGCTCTATCGGTGAGCCATTTTAGTAAAACCCAGTTTATAAACCGAAAAGGCACAAGCGCAATATTGCATCATGGCTCAGGAAATACTATAATCGGGGACACTGTTTTGAAACGTAAGCTTATCCGATGGATAGAGCTTGCCACAAAAGAGTTATAGAATGTACTAAAACTAGCACTCTGCTTTGTTGCGAACTCCGGGGCGCCCTCACAATAGGTCAACTATTGCTCGGTTTACTCCTCATTCACGCCTCGCATAGTATCGATTTTCAATACATCCAAATAGTCATACGCGGCCATGGTTCAATGGTAGAACATCTGGTTGCCAATCAGAGGACGGGAGTCCGATTCTCCCTGGCCGCACATATAGAAAAACTCCCCAGCTGGGGAGTTTTTCTATATGTGCGGCCAGGGGCGTAGCTTTGTGCACACAAAGCGTTACGCGAATCGGAAAGCTTTTGAGGAATTTTATGAGTGAAACGAAATAAAATATCCAAAAGGTGTACTGCTCCTGTAAGGAGAGATTCTCCCTGGCCGCACAAACGAGAAGAATAGAAAACACCATCCGCAAGGATGGTGTTTTCTACTCTAGTTAGTATGGCCCCTAGCAAGTCTCACTCCCTACAGCTCCCCTACTTCTTTAATCTGGGCAATCTTGGCGAGAGTGTTTAGTGAATGGGTATGGTCCATGTCTGTAGCGGACACACAGGCGTCTGCAACAACCGTCACGGCGTAATCTCTATCATGGGCGTCGCGTGCTACTGCCTGCACCGCGAGGTCTGTAGAACAGCCACAGATAAAGATGTAGCCAACTGTATGTGCTTGCAAGATTGTCTCTAAATCTGTATTAAAAAAGGCACTTACACGCGATTTCCCAATAACTATTTCATTTTCTAACGGCGTGGCGTAGTCTACAAACTCATACCCCCACTCAGCTTTGTTTAGCGCATTATACTGCTTTGCAGCTCCAAATAGGGGTGAATTTTCAGGATAATCACTATAATCAGGCTCAAATCCAATCCGCACATGACAAATCAGCCAATTATGAGTACGAGCTGTCAGAAGTAATTCACGTACCTGTTTGTCTGTATCATGACGGGTAATAAAGTCACTATAGCCTTTTCCAGAAAGTTTTCCGTCAGGGTGAACAATGTCATTTATAAAATCAACAAGTATGAGTGTTGTATTAGTTTTCATTTTTCTATTATACCATTCTCAATAAACTACACTCCCCCCCCCCATATAGCATCCATGCTATATTCATAACCTTTTTCTCACTAATCTGGTACTATAAGGGAGATAAGAACAATAATTTCAATCGATTGGAAAAAACTATGAAACCTCTTACAAAATGTATCCTGCCAGAAGGCACTGACCTTCGTATTCTAGCCGCAACCCGTGTCTTGATTGATGCTGGGGTGTGCCACCCGGTACTCGTGGGTGACGTGGCTGAAATTAGCAAAAACCTCGGGAGTAATAATGGGTATACAGTCTTCCCCGTTGATACTGCGTTTGAAAACGTTGTACAACAAGGGGCTTCCCTTTTGACCTCCGGTGAGGGTGATTGTATGGTCGCAGGAGCCGCTCACAACACCGCTGTAGTCATAAAAGCTACTATCAAGCAAGTTGGCCTACAAGCTGGTGTAAAACGCCTCAGTAGCTGTTTCTTGTTTACTAAAGGTGCTGAGAAACTCTTCTTTACTGACTGTGCAGTCAGTATTGCCCCCAGTCAGGAGGAGTTGGTTGCATCTGCAGTGTTCACATCGGCATTAGCACAGCAATTGGGTGTGTCACCAAAAGTAGCGTTTATATCGTATGCAACCCATGACAGCGCCAGGGGTGAGAGTGTTGAGTTGGTTGCCGCTGCCGCTAAGTCCTTTGCATCCCTCCACCCCAAGATACCAAGTGATGGACCGTTGCAGTATGACGTGGCACGATCCCCCAAAAAGGCTCAGGATAAAGGTACCTCAGGTGCTATTGTTGGCGATGCAAACGTATTTGTCTTCAAGGACCTTGATGTGGCAAACCCTATCTACAAAGTACTTGAAATTGATGGAGGTTTCCAAGCCATTGGTCCCCTACTTCTAGGCTCAGCAAAGCCAGTTAATGACCTTTCCCGAGGCTGTTCAGCAGAGGATGTCGTAGAGGTGGTAAAGATAACCCTGCTTCAGACTACGTAACTCCCTACCCCTTTTGTACCCAGCCCATTAAATCAAAACGCACAATGCATATCTATGTATTGGGCGTTTCATATGAAACATGGTTTCAAGGATGAATAATATTGTTCCATGTGAAACACGTATATCTTCAGCTACATCTCTCCCTCTGAGAGTTTTTCAGCTTTAGTCATTATGGTTCAATGCTTATACGTTATAAGAGATATACGTTCCATATGGAACTAATGATATGTGTTCCGCATGAAACAAGCAAAGGCTCTGTCATGCAAGTTTGCATGTACAATATGGTATGAAACACCTTGCAGATAGTCTTTGTAGACAAGTTTCCCCAGGTTTTTATATTGAAGCGTACATGGGGCTCTCTGTCTTGTTGTCTACCTATTCACAGTAAGAATGTGGATAACTAGGTGGATAGGTGGATAAAGGACAGTACTATAGTAATAGGTAGTCCTATACAATATGGCTCTAAATATCTGTATATAACTCAAACTAATGTATTTTAGAAGAAAAAGTACCACGTGAAACATAGGTATACCTGTTTCACCCGCAGTAGTTATCTAATAACTCAGGGGCAAGTATGAATCAAGCACAGCAACATGGATAAAAACAAAAAAAATACCAAGAAAACAGGTGATTTGGGTGAGAAACTAGCCCAGCAGTATCTAATTGATCATAGGTTTACTATTGTGGAAGCTAATTACTGGCGTAAATGGGGTGAAATTGATGTAGTTGCTAAGGATAGAGACGGGGTAATTCATTTTATTGAGGTAAAAACTGTTTCATATGAAACAAAAGGGAAGCTTGAAAGCGCACTGATTTCTGGTGACTGGCGTCCTGAGGAACAAGTGACTGCTAGGAAGCTTCACCAAATCCATAAAGCTATACAAACGTGGGTTTCAGAACATGACTATGAAGAGGAGTTCGTAATAGATGTGTTGGCAATACGAATAGTTCCACATGAAACATACGCAACGGTTAATTTTTTAGAGAATATAGTCCAGTAAATCCTATGGACTAGGACTATCACGCATAAAGGACATGATGTCCTTTATGGTAGTATTACCCTAATGCAAACAAAAAGATTTCATGACAGTGAAGTATCTGCAGTAGGCCAACAACTGATTACAGCTTGTGCGGTAATACATAGAAAGATTGACGGAATTGATGCTATTTTCCTTCCTAAACGAGCTTCCTCTAAAAAGTTCCTGCCTGATGTCTATGAGATACCCGGTGGACATATTGATTTTGGAGAAGATATTGTTGTAGGGCTTAAGCGTGAGATTATGGAGGAATTTGGTATGGCAATAGTAGTTGGTGATCCGTTTGCATCTTTTACCTATTCTAACGAGGTTAAAGGTTCCCATTCTGTCGAAATAGTATATTTCGCTACCTTTACTAGTCCTATTACTGATATTGTTCTAAATCCTGATGATCACTCTGAGTTCGGCTGGTTTACTGCAGATGAACTTGAGTATGTACTAACTGAGAATAAGAGAGGTGATGACCCAGAGATTGTTGCTCTCGCTAAAGCATATTCATTGTTAAGTGGGGGAGTCTTGAATCTTGGTATTGAGGTAGTATAGGGACTCGCTTTTTCAGGTCAGTAGTGGTATTATTTGCGACGAAATCAAAAATTCTACTAGGAAATACGATTTCGTGTGACCGCCTGTTTCGGCTAAGGCCTCATATCGGCGGTCAAGCGAAAATTTGAAGCCTTTCAAATTTTCGGGGTATAGCATAATGGTAGTGTACGCGCTTTGGGAGTGTGTGGCCCCAGTTCGATTCTGGGTATCCCGACATATATAAAACAACACTGAAAGGTGTTGTTTTTATATATGTTGGGATACAGACGTGCCTAATGGCACGTCTGTCCAGAATCGAAAGGCACAGTGATGTGAGTTTGCGAACAAGCGAGCCGGGGTCGAAAGTACTTAATAGATTATGAACGAAGTGAAGTAATATATTTAGTAACTTGTGACCGATTCTGGGTATCCCGACAACATAAAAAATACCTCTGGTTTATAAACCAGAGGTATTTTTTGGTATACTAATGTTATGAAGAAAGTACTATCAAGCCAAAGTGTTACAGAAAAAACGTATGATAAAGCTGCGCGTGGCTATGCGGAAAAATATAAAAATATAGGGGTCCGATCTCTTGATGTGGACAGTGCATTTGGCTTTGTGACAAAAGAAAACCCAGTGGTGCTTGAGATTGGGTGCGGAAGTGGAAGGGAAGCCGAGTATATCTTAACTAAGACAAATAATTATACTGGGCTGGATATATCTTCAGGTATGCTTGAAATTGCACGTGAACACGTACCAGCCGCTCATTTTCAAAAGGCTGATGTGTTGCACTACGAGTTTCCTGAAAATATTGATATTGTGTTCGCCTTTGCTTCGTTGTTGCATTCTACTAAGGAAGAGCTTGAGCTGATTATGCACAGGGTTTATGACTCACTGCACGATGGAGGTGTTGTGTACCTATCTCTTAAGAGAAGAGAAGAGTATACAGCTGCAGTAGTTGAAGACATATATGGGCCTAGAAAGTTTTATTATTACACTAGAAAAACTCTTTTAGATATTGTGGGAGATAGATTTGAGGAGGTATCCTATGAGGAGCAAGAACGCATTGAGCCCTGGCTCACTATGATTCTGAAGAAGAAGTAACTTCTGTTAAACTATAACTATGATCACACATTACTTTAAAACATTGAAAGATTCTGAGCTGAAAGAACTAGAAACGACTCGTACTGGTGTGTGGACACATGTGGTCGCACCTACCGAAGAAGAACTGGAGGCAATAGTGGGGGAATATGGTCTTGATAATGCTATTGTGACTGACATTAAGGACTTTTTTGAGGTTCCTCGGATGGAGAAGTCAGGCAGTGCAACGTACTTCTTTGCTCGGTATCCGTTTGATGAAAAAGATGAGGATATAGATACTGCTCCACTACTTATTGTGATGGGGGAGTCATTTGTACTGACTATCTCTATGCGAGAAGTGCCCCAGTTTAAGGCGTTCATCACTGGCAAAGCAGAGATACAGACTACCCAGAAGGCAAAGTTTTTTATTCAGATTATGGATGTACTTACTAAGTCATATGAGTATGAACTAGTGCACTTGCGTAAGGCGGTACATAGCGATCGTTCGCGACTGCGGAAGATAGGCAACCGGGAGATTGAAAAGTTGGTGAACTACGAGCACGAGCTCAACGACATGATTGCCTCAGTGGTCCCAACCAACGCCTGGCTACAGCAGGTGACTACAGGGAACTACATGCAACTGTTTCATGAAGACGTAGAACTTATGGAGGACTTGATGATTGCAAACAGTCAGCTGATTGATTCTGCCCGGTCTATCTTGAAGACTATTCAGAACATCCGTACAGCAACAGAAGCGATTTTAACGAATAAACTAAACGCCACAATTCAACGTCTGACCATCCTTACCATCATCCTCACTATCCCAACTATCATTGCGTCGTTATACGGCATGAATGTACCATTACCACTGGCTGGTAACCCGATGGCGTTCTGGATGGTTCTGACAGTGATTATGCTCACCATCGTAGTTGCGGTGGCTCTATTTAAGAAGAGTGAGTGGTTGTAAATCTATATGAAAAAACAAGTATTTTATATCCATGGAGGTGAGTCGTACGAGGAGCATAATGATTTTTTAGAGCGACTAAAAACGCGAGAGATTCGCGATTTACCGAGTGCTGTGCCGTATGTCAAATGGACCAAAAGCATGGCAGAAGACCTTGGTGAGGACTATGAGGTGTTTTTACCCCAGATGCCAAATTCACAAAATGCAAAGTATGAAGAATGGAAAATTTGGTTTGAACGACACTTCGAATATTTTCATAAAGATATGATACTGATCGGATGTTCATTAGGGGCAATGTTTTTATATAAGTACTTAATAGAGAACAAGCCTCATTTTTCTATTAAGTCAGTTATTCTAATGGCTTCTCCAGTGCCTGAACTGTTACCAAAGGAAGAAAAAGATGGTGGAGATTTCTTTTTCAAACTGGAAGATGTCTATATGCTGCAACAACGGTGTAATATGTTGGTGATAATGCACTCGAAAGATGATTTTTTAGTGCCCTACGAGCATGCTCTTAAACTAAAGGAAGCCTTACCAGAAGCAGAGTTGGTCACGTTTGAAGATAAGAACCATTTTTTAGTAGCTGAGTTACCGGAACTAATTGAGATGATTAAGGGGTTGGGGTAGTTGAGAGTCTTGTGTGAGAAGTGCACCGGGGGGTGGGCTTTTTTTGTGTGTATTGTAGTGAGTCTGAGCCGTAAAACTCTTTATTTCGAACAGATGTTCTCAATACAGTTCGTGCCACCTTCGCTTGCATCGGAAATGAAAATGCTACGCGCTTTCATTTCGCTCGTGTGATTATGCATTGTAGTGAGTCTGAGCCGTAAAACTCTTTATTTCGCATAGTCATGCTCAATAAAAGTTTTTCCACCTTCGCTTGCTCGGAAATGAAAATGCTACGCGCTTTCATTTCGCTCGCTGCGCTCGGTGGTAAGAAATACCCTTTTCATCCGTCTTCACGTATAATGGTTCCAATATGGTTGGTCAACGAATGAAAGACGACATAACAGGGAGCCACGAGGAGCGTTTTTTGAAAGCCTTCGAGGAATATAGTGATGCCTTATTTAGGCACGCCTTTCTACGTATTAGTGATCGAGAACGGGCGGTTGATGTAGTTCATGACACTTTTACTAAAGTGTGGACGTATGTCCGTAATGGACATGAAATCGACCAATTCCGACCATTTTTGTACAAGGTGCTCAACAATCTCATTATTGATGAGTACCGCAAAGCCAAAGAAGCATCACTTGATGCCCTGATGGAGATAGACGGTATTGATGAAGGTACGTTTGACGAACTTTCAGAAAATACAGTTGAGTCACTAGCAGCAACGCTTGATGGAAAAAAAGCGTTTGAGATGTTAGAAGAGATGCCTGACACATATAAAGAGGTGATTATCCTCAAGTTTGTCGATGGTCTGGGTCCTAAAGAGATAGCAGTACTCTTAGAAGAGTCAGAAAATGTGGTCTCAGTTAGAATCCATAGAGGGCTCAAAGTATTGCGACAAATGATAGAACAGAAAGAAAAAGAAGCAGCAGCGAAGGTCGGCAAAAAATAATTTATATAATGAAGCGATTCAGTCAACAATTTAAAAAGAAGTCAGAAACTATCCGTCTACGCGCAAGCGAACGGGGTGATTTACGTGATCGACTTACTTCATACATGGAATATCATCCATTACCGGCTGATCGTAAGGCTTCAAAGAGTGTGTCTACTGAAGGGTTTGTATCTGAATCATCTAGGAGGATTTCTATAAGTATGACGTACGTGCGAGGCTTAGCCGGAGCCTTTGCTGTGTTCATGATTGTTGGAGTGCCGGTGGTGGCTGAGAAAGCAGTTCCAGGTGACATGCTCTATGCGGTGAAAACAAATATTACAGAAGAGGTGCGCGCATCTCTTACTCTTTCACCGTATGCAAAAGTGGAATGGGAGACTGAGCGTCTAGAGCGACGAGTGGCTGAAGCACGACTCTTGGCAACTGAAGGTAAGTTGACTCCTGAAGTTGAAGCTGAAGTAGCCCAAGCAGTAAAAGAGCATACTGATGCAGCCCAAGAGGGTATCGCTTCAATGCGTGAAACTGATGAAGATGAAGCAGCAATGGCTGAGATAACTTTTGCGTCTGCAATGGAGGTACAGTCTGATGTCCTTGCAGGAACTATGGCAAAAGAACCAGATTCTGTTGATTCTGTGGAGAGAGGTCAGTCAATTGTGGTGCTTGCAGGGATTGTAAACGGGGTGCGTGACCATGCGTCTGTTGCGCAAGCTGGTTCAAAACCATCGTATACAAAATTGCTTGCTAATGTAGAATCGCAGACAACCCGAGTCTACGAACTGTTTGAGTCGGTGAAAAAACAAGCAGGTGATGAAGAAATTTTAAATATAGAACGACGTCTGGCAGACATTGGACGAAAAGTTACTACCGCAATAGACCTGCATGCTAATGAGCCTGAAGCTATTGTAAAAGTAGAATCTGTTATAGAAGAGATGACTAGCGAAGATGTGCCAGCTGAAGAAGAGGAGCCGGTAGATGTTGCACAGGAAGTTGCAGCTGAAGCAGAAGAGAGTAGTGAAGATACTGCTACAACCACTGCTGAAAATGAGCCTGAAGTTCCTGTAGAAGAAGCTATAGATGCAGTTGTAGTGCAGGAGGTGGTTCTCACAGATGAAGAGCGTAACGCGTACACTATTGCCCTATTACGAGAAGCCCTTACTGGAGTGCAGAAGTTGATTATTTTTATGACCGACATTGATGTACGTGAGAATGTAACCATTGAAGAATTACTCCCGGTTACATTTACCGAGCAAGAGCGTACAGATACAATTCTTACCCAGCTTGATGAAGTGCTGTTAATACAAGCAGACATAGAACGTGTCGCTATTACAGATGCAGTAAGGGAGCAAGTTGTCCTAGGTAGTGCCTTACTTGCCACAGAGTTAGAATCACTCACACAAATGCTTGCAGAAAGGAACTTGGCTCAAGCAGAGAAGAATATCGCAGCAGCAACAGTAATTGCGGACGAGCTCCGCGAACTTACAGTAGACCTTCCACGTATGGCAGACACAGAAGAAGTTGTACAACCGGAGGTTGCTGAAGATGGTGAGGTATCAGAAGAAGCTGAGAAGTCTGAAGAAGTAGATGAGGAAGTGCCTGCTGAAGAAGATGTTGCAGAGTAGTATTGATACATATACAAACAGGGAGTGTTCGAAAGAACACCCCCTGTTTTTGTTTTGTGTGTACTACGTCAGTAATTTAATGAGAGCTGCAGCTGAGTAGATAATAAAAAACAACACCGAATATGGCATTAGCCTTTGGTGCTGTGTGTGACGTAGTAGTCACGTGCTGTACGGATGGTGAGGTGTTGGGGGCAACATTGCCTGTGCCCACCAACTGCTCTGCCTCAGTGGTTTTGTTGCCCTTTTCTATAGGACTTATCAATTCGTATTCTTGTTGGTTCCGCAAGTGAAGTTTTTCCCTTTCCAAGGTGTTCAGCGAACTTCGCCATGATACTCAAGCCATATGTCAGGTTCGCTCCATAGACTTTTTTCAGTGTCTCCGCACACTCACGATGGGTGATATGTGCAGTAAGAAAAAGGTTTTTTGATTCTACAAAGGCATATCCTCCTATGTGATTTGTATAAGTAGGCAAGTGCAAGTTTTGAAGAGCTACTATGGCATTGGCTCCATGAACTGTGAACACGATTCCATCCCGGTTCACTGCTAATGCAAGTGCTGCTGTTCCTTGGTATTTCTTTGGAAGTGAAAATTCGCCCAAGAAAGAGGCAAGTATTGTTGGACGTAGATAGAGTGCACCTGTGTGTGCATTGAGACTTGCTGTCTGAGCACGCATATTTTCAGGTATTAACCTGAGTAATGACTCAAGGTGGTCTACAGCAAGTGGGGTTGCTGCTTGATTTTTTTCGCTCATCTTATAACCTCAACTGTATCTCCTCGTCCATCCAGATTGATTCTGGTGGCGGAGATACGAATATACTACAATTATTTACTAAATAATCAATACCTGGAGACAGTTACGTATTGGCACTTCTTGTGGTTACGCAGCTAGAGAGTGCATTTTATAGTAAATACTGGTAGCATCAGGGCATTACTGAATTAAAAATTACTATATATGGAATCATTATCTGCTAGTGCAATTACCTCACTACTACCCGCTATGGAGGCAAATTTGCCGTTGTTAGGCATGGTAGACGTTAGAACCTATGTTGTAGCCGCAATTATATTTTTTGGGCTTGTACTTGTCTTTAAGTTCCTACAGGTGATTATCCTGGGGAGACTAGGAGTATTATCAAAAAAGACCTCTACTGACGTTGATGACGTGGTTATTGAAGCAATTTCTGGTATTCGTGTCTGGGTGTATACGCTTGTCGCCTTCTACTTCGCCCTACAAGTGTTTATACTGCCTGAAAAAATACAAATGCTTTTTGCAGGGGTGGTGTACCTGGCTGTGGTATACCAAGGTATCGAGATAGCGCTTAAATTTGTGCAGTATGGTGCGCAGCGCTTTCTTGAAAAGGATGAGGATGGAGATGGTGTGGTAGACCCTAATGCAGCAAACGCATCACATCTAGTGGTGCTGATTGCGCGCATTATTCTGTGGGCTTTTGGAATTATCTTTGTGCTCTCAAACATGGGTATTGAAGTCACTTCACTTATTGCCGGTCTTGGTATTGGAGGTATTGCTATCGCATTTGCCTTGCAGGGTGTGTTGTCTGACCTGTTTGCCTCGTTCTCTATCTACATCGATAAGCCATTTAGGATTGGTGACTATATTGTATTGGGAGCTGACTCAGGGACTGTTGAGCGAATTGGGGTGAAAACAACGCGTATCCGAACCCTCCAAGGAGAAGAATTGGTGGTAAGTAACGCTGAGCTGACTGCTACTCGTGTGCAGAACTTCAAGAAGATGAAAGAACGCCGGACTTCAATGCAATTTGGGGTGACATATGAAACACCACACGACAAGGTGAAAGATATTAACGGTATTGTGGAACGTATCTTTGGTGCAATTGATGGAGCACGGCTTGATCGGGTGCACTTCACCACCTTTGCAGACTCAGCCCTATTGTTTGATGTGGTGTTTTATGTAGATTCACCAGACTATGCAGAATTCCTTGATCAACAGCAGAAATTTAACTTTGAGTTGATGGGGAAGTTTGCAGAACTTGGGATAGATTTTGCATACCCAACACAGACACTGTATACAAAAACTATTGCGTAAGAAGGTTGGTGCAGACCACAATAAAAGCGACAGTCTTCTGACTGTCGCTTTTATTGTTGCTCAAGTTCTCGTTCAAGCATGCCTCGTAAGAAGGGGACCAACGTATCTGTAAACAGCTGAGCTCTAAAGGGGAGATTTCCTCCAAGACTTTGTCGTAGTGTAAATCCAGTCTCTTCTTGAATGGTACGATCGATGTATGAGATGGTCAGAGCCCGGAGGCTTCCTTCGCCGAAGACACTATCATCACCTCGAGTTGAGATAAGACCAATCGCATCACCCGCTAGGTTTACTACTGGTCCTCCTGATGAACCTTGTTCACCAATGTCAGAGCCACCAACGGTGAAAATGTCAGCATAGTTTGAACCAAAGGTCATAAGTTCTCTTATTGAGGTGGTTGCTTGTCTTGGTACGAGTTCTGCTACAACACTATCAGCAGCAAAGAGTGTCTCAGCAGGGTATCCGGCAGCAAACACACGTGTATCTATGGCACTGGTACGCATGAGCTCATCATCAAAAGAAAGTGCCGGGAAGTGAGGAGGTAGTGGTTGGTCGGTAAGTCCCGCGGTGACGTACAGAAGCGCATAGTCACGTTCACCAGTGCCTTGCGGGCGTTCTTGATTGATCAGCTGTGCATTCTTCTGTACCCAAGCAGGAGAAATATAGAGGAGGTTGGCTCTGTAGGCAGGTTCTGCTGGGTTACCAGTGCGGATGATACATTCTGCAGAACCTTCGATTCCTGCTAGGAGTAGAAACTGGGCAACATGAGCATTGGTTAGGATGATGCCATCACTATCGATGAAATACCCGGTTCCAGTAGTTGTTTTAGTGGATTCATCAAATGTGTAGGTACAGAAAATATTCACCAATGCTTCAACCGGTGAGCTAGTGGTTGCGTGCAACTGGGCATTAATAACACTAGCGTTTTGATACGCGGCGTTGCCAATTAAAATTTGTGGTAGTGCCAGGTAGGCAGATGCTATTTTGGCCAGTCCACGTGGAGCGTGATAGTCAACGACACTAACTTCTTCAGGTGCTACTTCTGAAGGAAGCAGGTTGGTGATTTGGTCAGCTAATGAATTGGTCAGTGATAGGTAGGTAGTAAGTATTCCGAGGGTTATGTCGATGAGGATTTGCATGGTTTTTTAATTGTATCATTAGGAGGTTTTATGGTTGAGGTTGGTGTGGGATAGGGGAGGACAGTAGAACGAAAGTGGGTACGCAAATAAGATTAGATTTGATATAATTTACATATGAAAGTGGTTTGTATTACGTTATTCATGTTTGTTATGGGCTCGATGTTTATGGGTCTATTTAATATGTCTCATATGGATATAACAGTGGGCATGAGTGAGTGTCCATACATGGCACATGAACAGGTGCTTTGTCCAATGAATCTTGCTGACCACATTGATGCCTGGAAATCTATATTTCTCTCAACCATATCCGTGCTAACTCTGCTGATAGGTGCAGCTGGAATGACAGTGCTGATAATTTCGGTTGCTCCAAACCTTTTAGGAAGAAATTTTTATGTTCTCCAGTGTCTGTGTAGATGGCTCAAATCAAAAATATATACTTTTTCATATCGACCACTACAAGAACTATTTTCAAATGGTATTCTTCATCCCAAGTTGTACTGATACATCTGTTGATGATTTATCACTACGTAATTAACTAATATATGAAACAAAATGCAATTATAATTGCAGTTATGGCACTGTTTGTTGGAGGAGTTGGGGGGTACATGATTGCTGACAAGGATGACTACATAATGGAGGGAATGGATCATTCCACGATGGTGTCTGATGATAATGAAAACAACAGTATGCCCATGGATACTATGGATCATTCTATGGTGATGGTAGTAAGTGAACGAGACTTTGTGTCTGGTATGATCCCTCATCATCAAGAGGCGGTTGATACAGCAACAGAAGTTCTTGCTCGAGGTGGTTCGACTGCTGAAGTTATCGCACTTGCAGAGAACATTGTTATAGCTCAGGAGCGAGAGATTGCTATGCTCAAACAGTGGCATGAAGATTGGTATGGGGAGGCGTATGTGGAAGATAGTTCATATCAATCAATGATGCGTGACCTGTCACAGCTATCAGGAGCAGACCTAGATACAAGATTTCTGGAAGATATGATTCCTCATCATGTGGGGGCCATCATGATGGCACAAAGTGTACGACCATACATTGAACATCAGGAAATAACTGATATGGCTGATGCAATCATACAAACGCAAGCTGCGGAGATTGAACTAATGAACGAGTTACTTACTAGAATTTAATAGTTTTTTTTATGAAAAACACCACACAGTTGTGTGGTGTTTTTTTGTTTGGTACACATTGGTGTGTGAGATAGGGAAGGAGGTTAGCTGAGATAACATAGCCTTATTACTTCAGGAATATCTTCTTTACCAACCTCACCTTCGTTGTAACGGTCGATTATTTCTTTTGGGGGTAACCATTCAAAACCTGAAAAATCATCATGGCTGTAGTCAGGTACTTCGTTGCTACTGATTTCATATACGTGTTGAAAACAGTGAACTGCATGCATGTGAGGACTAAAGCGACCAATCTCTTTGTAAGGAGTCTTTGTTAAATCTAGACCAACCTCTTCCTTAGCTTCTTTGATTAGTCCTTCCGTGTAGGTTTCGCCTGATTCAACGTGTCCAGCAATGCTGTAGTCTAGACCGTTCGGATATAACTTTTTTGAGCCCACTCTACGTGGAATCCATAGTTTGCCTTCATCATTGATTATAAAGGCATGAATAACTCGATAATTTCTTAATCCTTGGGCGTAGATGTCTTTCCGGGTGGTGGACCCGATGACCTCGTCATTCTCGTTGACTAAGTCTAATACCTCCTCTGGATGGTCTGCTTCCCTGGGTGCTTTATTTTCCATAATATAAGTATATCAAGATATTTCATTGAAGTGATATTTTATTGTATGTGCGGGATGGGGGAGGAGGTTAGAACGATTATAAAAAATGAGGTATCATAAATCTATGAAAAAACTACCTAAATTACAGAAAGGAGACAAAGTAGCCATAGTTTCGCCAAGTTTTGCCGCTCCTGGTGTGTGGCCGCATGTCCATCAGTTAGGGCTAGAGAGATTGCGTGACATTTTTGGCTTAGACCCGGTTGAGTATCCAACCACAGCAAATGTAGAGGCTACTACTGAAGAAAAAGCCGCGGATTTAGTGTCTGCGTTTTCCGACCCAGAGATAAAAGCAGTAATTTCTACTCTTGGAGGAGATATTCAAGTTACATACATTAAACACCTTGCTCCTGAAGTTTTTGTAGAGAATCCAAAGCCATACTTTGGTTTTAGTGATAATTCCCATTTCTCTAACTTTCTATTCTTACATGGTGTCCCTTCCTACTACGGAGCAGCTCTGTTTACTCAATTTGCAAGGCAAGGTGAGATGGATGAATATACGATAAGGTACATTACACATGCTCTATTTGATGAGGGTGAGTTTGAATTACTGCCATCGGAAACATATAACGATATTGGACTTGGTTGGGATGACCCCACGCTACTTAAGTCGTTTAGAGAAATGGAGAAAAGTGATGGATGGTTCTGGGATGGTGAAAAGGATGGAGCCGGACTGCTTTGGGGAGGTTGCGTTGAATCAGTGGATGAGATGTTACGGCACGGAGTAGACATACCTTCACTAGAGCAGTTTGAAGACATAGTATTGATGCTTGAAACCTCAGAAGAAATACCTACTGCTGATTATGTGAAACGGGTGCTGAGAGCTTTTGGCGAACGGGGTGTTCTTCAGAGAGTGAAGGGTGTATTAATGGGGCGGCCAAAAGCGTGGGAGTTCCATAAGCCACAGACAGCAGTGGAAAAGGCAGCGTATCGAGAAGAGCAGAGAGAAGCTGTTTTAAGTACAGTTCGCCAATATAATAAATCTATTCCCGTGGTACAGAACGTAAATTTTGGTCATACTGACCCACAAATTCCCATGCCATATGGAAACATGGTGCGTATTGATTCTCAGAACCGTAAGTTGTTTGCCACCTTTTAATTCTTTGTTGCTTGAACGAGAAAATACACTTGTTAATGATTCTAAGCCTTCTTGGGGAATCTCTCCTTACAGGAGCAGTACACCTTTTGGCTATATTATTTCGCAAGCTCATAATCTAACTCAAAAGCTTTTCGATTCCCCCGTACTGTGACAGTAATAGAATTGTGTTTTAGTCCTAAACCCCCTTGGGGAATCGTCCCGCTTTTTCTAATTCCCTTTGGTCATAAGAACGCTGGACGCGGCTCACTTGTTCGCAGGCTCACAGCGCTCCGCCGTTCGATTCCCCACGTAAGGTGCACTGGCACCTTACTTATCCCGCACATATAAGAAAAGCACCCGGAAAGGTGCTTTTCTTATATGTGCACCATGTGGGACGACGTTAGAACTTTTTACTCCAATCAGGTAGGATAATCATATGAAAACTGTTGTATTACATACGTACCGTTCGCCTTTAATAATTACCGAAGAGCAATCTAAGCAGTTACATCAAACTGAGGTACGAATTACAACTGCGTATGCAGGGATAAGCTTTACAGACAGAATCATTCAGCAAGGGTTATATACATACCAACGCCAACACATGCCCTTGCCGTATACTCCAGGCTTTGAAGCAAGTGGGGTTGTGTCGGAAGTTGGGCAGGAGGTGCTGGGGCTTGAGACTGGAGACAGGGTGGCTGTTATGCAACGGTCGGGTTGTTTGAGTTCAGAAATTATCGCCCAACAAGAAAACGTCATCAAGCTTCCTCATGATGTAGATTTAGCATGGGCTGCTAGTTTGCCAGTAAATTTTTTTACAGCTAACCACGCCTTGAATAATATTGTAAAAGTGTACCCAGATTCAACTATTTTAGTGACAAGTGCCGCAGGAGGGGTCGGTGGTATGTTGACACAGCTGGCATCAAAACAACACCTTGTCACAGGTTTAGTGGGAGTACAGTCTAAGAAAGAGTATGTGCAAGCACTAGGGGCTGCCATTGTGTGCACGTATGAAGAATTCTCTTCTCAAGATATAGAATTTGACTTAATTTTGGTAGCTTCCGGAAAAGATTTAGATAGCTATATGAGAAAGCTTACGAAGAACGGGAAGATGGTTATATATGGATTTCATTCTATGGTTCCAAAAGATGTCAGGAATTTGCTTGGAGCATTGGTTTCATATTTGAAATTACCTACCCTAAAACCGTTTAGGCTAGTGTACGAAAATAAGACAGTTTCTGGTTTTAATATTATCCACTTAAATCCCGAAAGTAACGAGTTTCGTGCAGTTAAAAAACATTTTATGGACCTGATGGAATCAGGTAATATGCCCAAGGGACATAAGATTCATGAATACCAACTTGAAAATGTTAATCAAGCACTAGAAGATCTAGCCAGTGGGAGTGTGGAGGGTAAGATTGTTGTTAAGTTTTGAGTAGAGGAATCTCACCTTACAGCTTCAGTACACCTATTAGCTATATTTTCCTTTCAGTCAAATCTACCTCAAAAGCTTTTCGTCTATAGAACCCCTGTGCAAAACTAAAATGATACTATATAACAAGCATCACGTAGTTCACAAATCATCAGATCAATAGGATCACATGGTGA
>Ga0222673_1000475_pt1 | contig 18024 bp, 20 predicted proteins | sample AntAcemetagen801_FD_179845 | JGI IMG/M metagenome (GOLD analysis project Ga0222673, IMG submission 179845) | Saline water microbial communities from Ace Lake, Antarctica - #801 | ecosystem: Environmental > Aquatic > Non-marine Saline and Alkaline > Saline | place: Antarctica: Ace Lake...
AAACAGCCACAGGATTTTATGCAGGTCAAGGAAACACAGGAATTTATCAAACAGCCACAGGTTATTATGCAGGTCGTTCAAACACAGGAGCTCAACAAACAGCCACAGGTTATTATGCAGGTTATTTAAACACAGGAGATTATCAAACAGCCACAGGAATGTATGCAGGTTATTTAAACACAGGAGATTATCAAACAGCCACAGGTTATGCTGCAGGTCAAGGAAACACAGGAATTTATCAAACAGCCACAGGTTATAGAGCAGGTTATGAGAACGAAGGTCATCGTGTTTCTGGATTTGGTTATGAAACAACAAGAGGTAATTCTGGAGATGATGTTGTAGCAATAGGTTACCAAGCAGGAAAAGACAACACAGTAGATAATCAATTTATAGTTCAACAAACAAATATTAATGCTATCCCTTTAATCCAAGGTGATTTTAGTTCTGGTAATGTTGGTATTGGAACAACAAGTCCAGGGGAGAAACTTGAAGTTAATGGAAACATTTGGATAGGTGATAATGATAAATCATATTATGGTGATGCAAAAGATGCAAGTATTTATTATGATGGAACAAATTTTAATTTTAATCCAAAAGCTGTAGGTAGTGGACAAATGAAAATCTTAGGAGATTTAAATATTACAGAAGATGTTTATTCTAATTATAGTTATTCTAAAAATCAAGTAGCCCAATTCCATACAGTGGCAACAGTTATAGCAGCAGCAACAGATACGTGGTATAATCTTACTTCTGATTTAGCAGTTGATAATCAAACTACGGGTGATTGGTTTGAATTAACAGATTCAAATACTTCAGTAACTATAAATGGTTTTGATGGTATTATAAGAATCCAAGGATGTATCCATCCATATAATGATGATGCAAGTAATCAAGAAGCTACAATTTACGCAAGAATATTAGTTAATGGAAATGAGGCAAGATGTCTTCAAAGAGCAACAAGTAAAGACTTTAAAGCAAACGGAATGGATACAATAGATATAGTTGGAACAGTTGATGTTAAAGATGGAGATGTAATAACTTATCAATGGAGAACAACTAATACTGATTTACAATTAAAAGGTAGCACAGTATTTGATAATCCAGTTTCAGCAAGTTTAAATTTTGAAAGGATAAGTAATTTAAAATGAATAAAAAAACAATAACAATAAGTTTAATGGCAATAACAATTATAGCTTTGCTTTCATTCAGTATAGCTGGGAAGATAATTGGAATAGATAAATCAATAGACCTTAAGTCCAAGTTTAACTTAACAGAAGTTAGGGCAGTCAAATTACAATCTAAAAACATTGATGATATGGTTAAGCAAGACTACACAACAAAAGGAGAATATGCTTTTATCAATTTATACCAAAGAAATGGAATTAATGATTTCATTAAAGTGGATAGATATTATGATTTTTGTTTAGAATATAAAGAGGAAACTATTGAAAACTGCACACAAATAGAACATCAAGAAAACATAACAGTTTGCCATACTGAAGAACAACCAATTTATACTGAAGAGATTGAATTAGTTTGCACCCCAGTTTATGAAGAAATAAGACTAGACGAGAAAGATAATGAAACAAAATATACTTTAACAGAATATTGCGAAAATAGAACCAATGTAATAACTACCTATGAAGAAATTGAAGTTTGTAACCAAGAGTTAAATATTACTTATGAAACGGTTTGTAATCCTTACAACCAAACAACAACTGAATGTAAAACTTCAGAAGTCAGAGAATACACATCTACTGAATTAAAAGATATGTTAAATGAAAAAGTAAAAGAACGATTAGAGTTAATCGCTGATGTTGATCGTAACACTTTAACCAAACAAATTTGATTAATCAAAATGTTTAAATAGTAGTAATTCTTATAATAACTATGCAAAATAACACTAGAAATCTCTTATTCTTTTTCGGGATGATGCTTCTTTTACTTAGTTTCACAAGCGCTACAATGTCTTCTTACGAACCAAACACAAGAACGGTTACTTTAAACAATAATTTTCTATTCATTAAAACGGCAGAAATTGCCACTGTTCAGTTAGTTTCACCGTTAAATAATAGGGTAGGATTGGGTTATCAACAAGTAGCAGAGTTGAAAGTAAACAGTTTAAAAGATTATAATGAATTTATATCTTCATTCAGTTTTACTAATATGAAAACTAAGAAAGATATTAATAGAAATATTGAAGTTAAAGTGAAATCAATAATTGAAGTTTCAGTAGACGATTACACTTGTCCAGAACCTAAAGAGAATTTGATAACTTCTAAAACTTCAGAAATTTCAATAGAAGAAAATACTTGTTACATTTCGGGGAGCCATTTAGAAAAGAAAGTGGTCTGGACGCCTTTAACTAAAGTTGATATTAAAAAAGATACTGTCATGGTTTTAGGGTTATTTACTAATGTTGAAGACGGAGACTATATTGATTGGATTCCTACAATAGCAGGTAAACAAGTTCCGGAATGGGCTACATGGACTGCTGATTTGAATACTGATATTGTTAGTTATTGGAAATTTGATGAAACAAGTGGAGACGTTTTATATGATAGTTTAGGAACATGGAATGGAACAAACACAGGGGCAGTTGTAAATGTTACAGGATTGATAAATACTGCTTATAATATTTCTAATCCCAGTATTGCAACAGATGAAATAAATTTAAGTGTAAATGCTTTTCCATGCACTTTTTTAAATGAAGATTATAGTCTTTCAGTATGGATTAATCCTCAAACAATTGCTGGAAATGACCATATTATTTATTTAGGACATTGTTTCAATGATTTATTTTTATCAGGAGGAGTTCCAACTTTTCAACTTTATAGTGGAGAAAGTAATATTGCTCAGTCAAGTTCTGCAATTTCAACAAATGAATGGCATCATATTATAGTAACAAGAAGCACAGTAGATGGTGTAAAATTATATGTTAATGGAAATATAAATGGAACAAATGAATATACTGGAGATGGATATGCATTCCAAAACAAAACAATAATAGGAACAAAAGATGATGAAGGATTTGATGGAATAATAGATGAATTAGGAATTTGGTCAAGAGCTTTATCAAGCGCAGAAGTAACACAATTATATAATAATTCATACGGAATTAGTTATACAACTGATTTTAGTACTACACCAGCAGTAACCCAAATATCTCCAGATAATGATACAACAGAAGATACAATCGGTAATAAAGATTTTGTTTGTTATGGAAGTGATGGTATTAATTTTACCTCAATGGAATTTTATTTTGACGGAGAACTTAACCAAACAAATTCAACCGGATTAAATAATACCAATTATACTTTCACAGTTAATTTGAACGATGGAGATTATAACTGGAGTTGTAAAGGAAATAATAATGGTAGTGTATCAACAGAAACAGATACAAGAACTTTTTCAGTTAATACTATCCCTTTTATTGAATTTGTATCTCCAACATCTGCTAATGGGACAAATTTAACTACCCCCTACATTCCTGTGAATATTTCATTAACAGAAACATATTATGATAATTTAACAATTAATTTTTATAAAGATGGAATTTTGAATGAAAGTATTTTCTTTGACGATGGTACAAGATTTTATAATAAGACTGGCTGCACTTGTGCAAACTGGGAAGTTAACGCAACTGTTTGGACATCAACAGGACAAACAAATTCAACAGAAACAAGATTTTATACTATTGATATTGTTGCTCCAACAATTAACATTACATCCCCATTAACAAGTTATGATTATCTCTACAACAACCAAACAATAGATTTAAACTATTCAATAACAGACACTCACTTAGATAGCTGTTGGTCTGTTTATAATGGGACTATAACTGAATTTAACTGTTCAGAGAATACAACTTTCCAATATATTACAGGAGTTAATAATATTACAGTTTATGCTAATGATACTTTTGGGAATGAAGATAGTTTAACAAGAAGTTGGACTAATCTTTTCCAAAGTTTAGATCTAACCTATGATATTGAAACTTACGAAGGAATCCAAGAATCTTTCGGAGTGGTTATGACTCTATTGTCTGGGGGATCATTATCTCAATCGTACTTACAATATAATGACACAAATTATACAACTACCGTTAGTTTTTCTGGAGGGATTTATACAATCGATTCTACAATTACAATCCCATCTGTTGATACAGATGTTAACCAAACATTCAGTTTTTGGTTTAGTGTTGGTGGTGCATGGTACAACCTTCTAGAAAATACCCAGTCTGTTTTTGCTATAACTCTTGGTGCTTGTGGTGTTGGCGATACTGTAATGCTTAATTTAACTTTATTAGATGAAAAAACACAAGCAAGTATAATTGGAGATATTGAACTGAACGCACAAATAACTAATAAAATTACTACTACTACTATTGAAAGTACTAATCTTTCTTTTACTGATGTAAATTATGCAGAAGTATGTTTAACCCCTGTAGCCAGTTATGATAACTTTTATTTGAATACTGAAATTAGGTATGAAGGGGATACTTCCCATGTTCCAGAACTTTATAATATTGTTCAAGCGGATTTGGGAAATTATCCAAGTAATCTTTCTCTTTATGATTTAGCCACTAATGAATCAACAGAATTTCTTATAACATATAAGGACGATAATTTTATTGAAGTAGCAGATGCTATTGTACAATTAAGGAGAAAGTATATTGCTGAAGATGCCTATAAGGTTGTTGAAGCCCCTTTAACTTCTGCTGTTGGAACTGCAGTGGTTCATGTTGATTTAAATGCTGTTTTGTATAGTGTAGTTACAGTTAAGGATGGAGAGATATTAAACACTTTTGATAACTTAGTATTTAATTGTGAGAATGAACTTAGCGGTGTTTGTACAGCAGACCTTAAAGGAGAAGTTGATCCGGAAAACATTGTATCTGTTGAAACGATTGATGATTTTAGTTATGTTATAACTGAAGTTGATAAAGTGATTACTACTACTTTTGCGATTCCTAGCGGGACTTCTGCTGAAGTGTTGGTAACCCTAAAACAGATTGATGCTTATGGAAATGAAACATTATGTAACCAATCAATAACATCTTCTGGGGGTTCTTTAGAATGTGAATATATAGATACAATCTCCCAGAGTAACATTATACTACAAGTTACAAAGGACGGAGAATTAATGGTTTACAAAGGATTTAGTGTTGCTGGTGCTGACGGGATTGATTTCTTAGGAAATAATTACTTTATTGTTATAATCTTATTACTGAGTGTTGTTGGAATGGCGTTCACAAGCCCAGAATGGACTATAATCTTGTCAGTGCTTACATTCTTATTCGCAGGTGGATTATATCTTCTTAACGGCGTTAGTTTCGCTACAGGGATTGGTGGATTGATATGGTTAGTTGTAGCAGCAATCATTATAATTACAAAACTATCTAAACAGGAGGACAGATAAATGGCACAAGATAATTTAAAAGATCATACTTTACAATGGGTAACTTTTGGTTTTTTATTCTTTGCATTATTGTCTTTCTCAATAACTTTCACAGCTAATAATAATCCCGATGCTTTAAATGGAACTATGCGTAGTCAATTTGTTGATACTAAAACTGGATTAGATGGTAGTTTAAATTTACTACCTATTGAAGCCAATACAATGTTAAATGTTAGTGCTAAAACAAATCCAGAAGAAAGTTATTTAGGAAGCCAAGATGTAGTTTCAACAGGATATAAATATCATGGAACGGCTAAAGGATTTTTACAAGATTCTGTATCTTTCTTTGAGTTAGTCTTTGGGGATGCCGGTGGGGTTATTTTAGTAGTTGTCGGAAGCCTTTTAGGATTCCTTTCAGTTTACTTCATATATAAATGGATTAAAGGTGGTTACTAATGGTTTACCAGACAATGGCTAATTTCAGTAATGGGACTGTTGGGGCTTTACCTTTATTATATGCTGTAAGTTCAGCTGTTAGTATGTTCTGGGCGATAACTTTATTTGCTATTTTATTACTTGGGGCGGCATCTTCTTATTATGCAATCCTTAAAACTACCGGAAAGAAAAGATTCTGGCATAGTTTAACTTCAATGAGTGTTGTTTGTTTCTTATTATCATTATTATTAGCTTCAATGAATACAGCGACAGTAACCTTGTTAGCGGGATATTGGATTGGATTTTATATTGTAATGATTTTAGTATCATGGTTTTTCCTATCAACTTATAAATAAAACACATTAACCACAAAAACCACAACACCTTATAAAGAATAATTAATAACTATTTATATGACATCTAACCATTCCAATATGTATAGAGAAGGAGGTTTTAAAATAATATGAAAGCGTCAGATTTAACAAAATCTGTTTCTACAGTTATGACAGTTGTTATCTTAGTGGTAATTGCTGCATTAATCGTAGGAACAATTTTAGGTAGCACAGTGTTCTCTACTTTGACAATCATAAACACAACAGCTATTTCAGCTAGTTTCGGTTCATTCGTAACTAACTTAATTGCATTCCTTGCAGTTATCGGTACAATAGTAGGTGTTATCTGGTTGGTAATGTATGTGAAGAAACTTTTCGATAAAAAGGAAGGTTTACAGAACATCTCTGCTTAAATATGCAATCTAAAGCATAAAATTTCTTTGAAGGGTGGGGGTTTTCCCCATCCTTTTTAGTTTTTTTTATTAATCCAAAATGGGAAAAGTAAAAGAGGTAGTAAATGCGATTCCACTTGTAATGGCATTGATTATCTTTGCAGTAATGGGGGCTTTGATTGTTAGTAGTATTCTAGACAACTCAACTTTTACAGACATCCCGACAACGGGAACCAACACAAACGAATCTTTAACGGCTTTGAATGCAATGGTTGCACAAAGTTTAGCAATTCTATCAACTCAACCTAGTGCATCATGTACTATGGTTTCATTAGTAAATGCTACAACTGCGGAAGTTGTACCAACTAATAATTACACAGTTTCGGCTTGTACGGTAATTCTAATAGCTGGTTCAGACTTTATTGATGAGGATCTAAATGCAACATACACTTATTCGTACGCATCTGGAACAAGTTTAGCAGGAGTTAACGCAACAGAAGTTGCACAAGGTTATGGTTCATTCATAACAAACTTAATTGCTTTCCTTGCAGTTATTGGTACAATAATAGGAGTTATTTGGTTAGTGTTATATGTAAAAAAACTCTTTGATAAAAAAGAGGGATTACAAAATATTACTTCGTAAATACTAAGATAATTTTAGGAGGTTAGGCAACCTTAGCAACAGAAACCTACAAGACTACGGTAGAACATCGTAGGGAGGGTGTAAGTCCCTTTTCTTTCTAAAAACAATACATTTAAATACTAATTAATTATTAATTAGTTATGGATAAAGACTTTGGGGACATGGTAACTTCTACTAGCATTTCTATAAAGGTTAAGAACATGGTTAAACTTAAAGAATTTGCTAAAACTAAACAAAAATCTGTATCATCTGTAATTGATGATTGGGCAGGAAGTTTAGAATAATGGCAGGAGTTACAGAAACATTTAAACCGGCTACGGATATGTTCAGCGGGGGAATGGGGAATTTATCTTGGTTATTTTATATTGTAATTGTTATCGGGGTTATTTTTGCAGTAGTTCTTGTTGTGTCAAAGATTAAAAAGAAAAAGTCTCAATGGACACATACTTTGAAAGTTAGGAGAGTTCTACAAGACGGAAGATTGACAGATCCTATAATCCACAAAATGAGAAGATTCCCTTTAATCAAGAAAGCTGAAGTCTTTGAGTTAGAGAAACCACTATTAGGTGGTTACTTATTACCAGAACTAGATTCTTATTCTGGGGCTAACGAGTTTTCAATAATCTTGGATAATAATAATAGAATTTATACAAACAAAGGAGAGTTCTTTGTTCCAGATAAAAATTATGTTAATGTATCTGCTAAGCATTCAGAGATTGACATTCAAAGGTCAAACCTTAAAGCAGATTTTCAAGAAATGAATAAAACTAAGAAAAGGCTAGAATGGGCAGACATCGCTAAATTTGCTTTTATGTCTGTAGCTGTTATTGCTATAATGATTGTTGCTATTGTAGGGATAAATAACTGGAAAGATTCCAAAGCAGCGGACGCTAGTGCAGCGACAGCTGAAGCGGAAGCTATGACACAATTAGCTAGGGCGATGGAAACTTCTGAATCAATCGTTAATCTTATTCAACTTATAATGCCAGATTTGAAAGAACTTAAAGGAACAAATAATATTCAAGGTTTAATCAATAATGAGGTTGTAGAATGAAGATTAATTTAAACAACTTTTACGGAAGACTTTTTAAAAAACGATATTCTAAACATAATCAAATGTTAGTAGATTTATACAATAAAGGGATGGTTCTCCAAGTCGATAAAGATGTAGATAATAAAGAGGTATTGAAAAATGACAAGATTAATAAGTAAAAAAGATATTGAGAAGGAAATGAAAAGGTCTAGAAAATTGATGATAAGAGGTTTGTATTTTACTGGTGGGGTATTATTGGTTTCAATATTCCTTAGAGAATTATTGGTGGCTTCAACATTCTGTTTTCTTCTAGCTATATCTCATCAAATTGAATATAGATATTGGTGTTTAAGATTAAATAATTCTGGTAAGAAATAATGGGAATGTTTTTTGATAGGTTTAAGAAACAAAGCGTGAGGGCAGGACAACAAGTTCAAAGAACTTCAAGACAAATGGTTTCCCGGGCGGAGAACCATGAAAGAGATCCATTCAAGAAATCTAAATTCAGTAATCCACACCGAAAAGATAAGAATAGTTTATTTGAAGCTGGAGAGGAGTACAACAAAGAAGGAGAATTTAACGATGAGAATTTTGAAGAGCCGTTTGAAGATAATGAAAGGTATGATGATTTTTATGACGAAACAAGAATACAACCTTCACAAAAACCCGAATCGTTTCATCATTTTATCCTAGATAATCAATATAAAGATTTAGAGAGGTCAATAAGGGGCGTTAAAGAAGTTTGGGACAAAACTCAAGATAAATGGGTAACTAAACGGAAAGATTTTCATTGTTTCACTACTGAAGAAGCTGAAGACATTTTACGAACCGCACAATCACACTTATCTACTGACATTAAACTAGGTAGAATCCAACCAGACGCTTTTGGGGCGTATATGATGGCTATCTATAAAGAAGTTGCATTCTTGTTTGAAACTATCGCTGAATATCGTTACGGAAGGTATGAGGGGTATGAATTACAATATAAAATGAAAGCACAAAATCAAAAGATTTTCTTAGAATTAATGACAAGGATTCAAGCTAATTATTCAAGGTCAATCGGTGGACAAGAAAATAAATTCACTCATGATTCTGTTAAAGGTCAAGAAAGTTTACAACAAACCGATAGAGATTTATCTGATAGAAGGTATATGTAAAAATGGCTTATGAAGAGGGAGATGCTAAGGTCTATAACGCAGCTAAAGAGATAGCACACCATGTAACCCTAGAAATCATTATAAGGCATCAGAACGCCCTTAAACAAGCCCGTACAGGAGAGATTGAGGGTACTCCAAGAGATAAGATAAAGGATAATGATTTAAGAGTTAACCAAGTTAGGGCGTTATCTTTAGTAATCGCTGCCCAAAGAGAAATGGTTACACATTCCCGTCCAGTGATAAGACATAATAGTTTCTTTAAATGGGGTAAGAAGTTTAAAGAGGAAGATGAAATTAAAGAAAATCCTTTCGCAGAGTTTGAATGTGATTATAACGAATTAATGGAATGTTTATCTTTCTTAACATTTTGTAACGATGAAATCCTTAAAGCTGACAGGACTGAAAGAACTTCTGACGATTTCTTAGTTAAAAGGTCATCAAACGAAGGAGAAGTTTTTGAGTTAACATCAAATTTTTATGGAATGTTGGAAGATTTAGAAAACTTTTATGAAAAGATTTATGGTTTAATGATAACTAACAAAATTGTTTCCGCTGGTATTGAGGAAGATGCAGAGTTCACTTATGAAGAGCAAGAAGCCGAAATGAAGCGTAGAATCGTGGAAGCATAAATGGCTTACGGAAGTTATAAAGTTAAAACTGTTTTGCCCAACAAATATTCTAAAAGGTTTTCTCAATGGCAAATAAGCCATACAATGTTATGGGAAGCCATGCTTATGCGGTTAAATATTGAGAAAGATGTTTTAGTTCTTGTTACCGGAGATACAGGGGTTGGTAAAAGCCATTTAGTCGGAAACATCTGTTTCAAAAAGGGAGAATCAGAAGATAATTTTGTAATGGCTAATGATACAAAAATGTTTACAGCTGAGGAAGATTTTATCATTGATCCAGACGAATTTGCAGCTAAAATGATTACCAAAGCCGGTAATGTGTTATGGGTTGATGAAGCTAGGGACGGAGTTTCGCGTAGAAATTGGGCAAGTCAAATTAATAAAACTATTATTTCAAGAAAGAATAAAAACCGTAAGTTAAGGAAGATTGTTTTCTTATTATTACCTTATGAAGCGGAAGTTGACCCACAAATGGCGAAACATACTACTTTATGGATTTGGGTAAAGAAAAGGGGTGTTGCTGAAGTATATTGTAAGCGTAGCGGTGTTAAGGGTGGTACAGGTCTAAACATTCAAGCAATCCTGGACAGAGAAGCTAAATACTTTAAAGAAAATCCAAGAGCAACACAAGTCCCACCGTTAGTTCATCCAGAATATATCGGTCGGTTATTTTTTGGTAAATTAACTGCAGGATTAGAGAGAAGATATTTAGAATTGGTTGACATGAAAAAAGCTACAGGAGAATTATCTGATGAAGAGAAAATAAAGTATGGGATTGAGATTGTTAAAGACCCTAAAGAATGTGTGATTGAAGCTATCCAAGAAATTAAAGAAGGAATGATTAAAGATAAAAAAACATTATGGGAAAGATTAAATAATACTAACATTGACGACGCTAAGAAGTTAACTTTGCTTAATTTTTATCTTAAACTGGAAGGATGGGAAGGATTTAACAAATTATTCAGTAAAGATAAGATAGTTCTTGGTACTAAGAAAGTCTGGTAAAATAGAGTGATAGTTTATATCATAATTATCAATAAGTCTTCTTACAATCGCTTACAGAGCGTCATTTTAGAGCAATATTAGTCTTTTTTGGCTTAAATTGAACTTACCCCGTCCATTATGTCTTCAACCCTATCAAAGGAGATATTAACATAAATTCTTGTGGTTTCAATACTTTTATGTCCTAAAAGAACTTGGATAACTTCCAGAGGTTTTTTCTCAACATTATATAAGTAAGACGAACGACTATTTCTGAATTGATGGATATGGATTTTTCTACCAATAGCATCTTTACAATATTTTCTTAAAATGTGATAATCTAAATATCGTTCAACATATCTTACATATTCAATTCTCCATTTTTCCTTATCTAATATATATAGATCTTTTCTGAACAAACCATTATCAAACTCAAATATAAATCCATCAGAGTTAGGTAATCCAAATTCGTTTAAACCAACAGTTTCTTTAGCATATTGATATAAATCTTCCATTAACTTTTTAGGTATTGTAACATTACGAGATTTACCTCTTTTAGATTTATTAATAAATCCTCTGGAATCTCCTTTTGTTGTTAACCACTTACCCCAATCAATACATTCAGAACTCCAAGATAATCTAACAAATTCACTAATCCTTAGCCCAGCACCAAAATTATAAATAACCCTTAACATTAAATTGAAAGGGTAAGGGGTTGCTTCAATCATTTTTTTAACTTCATCAAATGAGGGGACATTAACCAGCTGTCTTTCTTTCCTATTGAACTTCGGAAGGTTAAGGGTAAAGTCAATATTGTTCTGGATACAGTATTGATTGATTAAAGAAAAGATTGCTCTCTTGCTTGGGTTATTATAAATATAGTTTCCATCCTTATTCTTTGTTGAAAGGATCTTATTAATGTTATCTTGTTTTAGTTCTTTATAGTCGCTGAATAACTTGTTCAAAGCATAACTATATGTTCTAAAAGTGTTAGCACTAAGCATCTTAGCCTTCATAAACTCTTGTAGTTCATTAAATAGGGCATCGTTTAGGGTTAAATTGTCCATGCTTAATCCAATCCATCAAACTTTATAAGACTTTCGGTGTAATCAATATTACACCCAACGAGCTGAGAAGTTTTTGAAAAGTTCCAATCTGTAATGTTCAGAGTATTATAATATTAAGAAAAAGGTTCGCACAATCCACTAAAAGGTTCGCACAATCCACTAGTTATTCGGTATACCGAATAACTAATCGGTTAACCGAATAACTCGTAGTCACTAAGTAGGGGTAGGTAAGTGTTTCACTAAGGTAACCTTTGTGCAATAAAAGGTTCGCACAATCCATATTGTGCGTAGTTCTATTCGGTTTTACTATGCGAACGGATTAAGTGGGAACATTTAAATAGTTAATAGTTATTCTAATCATATGAATCTCCCAACCCACATGGAACTCTATGGGATTACAAAACCAATCTTCCAGAAGATGAACAAACACCAGAAAATGATATTTAATAATTCTTGGAGAGCATTGAAAAGCAAGAATGTATTTAATAAATCTAAACTAGATTCAGACTTAAAAGAGTTAACTGGTTTATTCTACGACGCTGACTTCAATGTAATCTATAATGAGAAGGATCTAATGAAGAGTACTCCTTTTGCTAGTAAAGCTAAAGATTAAAGGAATCCAATCTTCTTAGCAGCTAGATAAGCAATACCAAGAATAATAGCAAAACTTAAAACTCTAACAAGAACCCTTTTAACAACATCCCCTAACCACCTAAACATTTTAAGAAACCTGTTGAACGCTTATATTATCAAAATTATAATCCCCAATCTGTATCTGTTCAATTAGTTCTACTTGTGATCGTTCACAAATACATCTTATCTTTTCATCTTGCCAACCACAATTTTCTTTAATCTCGGTGTTAAGTTTAATTGTTTGTGGGATTTGGATAGCGACGGTAAGTAGTAAGATTAGAATCGCAATAGCCATAAAGGGTTCAACTTTTTTATAAAGTGCTTTGAAGTCCATACTTAAACTACAATAACAAGGTATATAAACTTTGTTAATTAATAATTATTAGGCGAAAAGAACCTTCTGTTTTTTCGTTGAGGTTGTGAGTCAAGAAGCCGCTTTACCTTTGCAAAGGTTTAGAGGATAACCCTCGTCGCTATATGCGTTCAGTTGTCGTTAAAACTCTCACTCAAAATCACAATGAAAATAAAATACACAGAGAAAGGAAAGGAAAAGAAAGTTGATATAGATATTGGACAATTGTTCAAGGCATATATCGTTGCTAAATTAGGGATAATCCTAATTTCAGTAGGAATTAGCTTTACTCTTTTCCTTACAATGTCTTATATCGGATTATTATAAAAACAAAATGTTTAAATAGTAGTAAATCTTATATTCTGTATGGCTAAAACAAGTTCTTGGTATCGTAGAATTGATAAAAAATTAGGGGGTAGGCTTCCAGGAGGAGTTACACCTAAACAAGTTAAAGCTGCAAGTAGAACTTCAACAGGATCAACAGTTAGATTAACACCCGACGGACCACAATCTGTTGCACCAACTCCTTATTTTAAACCTTCAACCCCATCAAGTGGAAGTTCATCTGGATCATCTTCTAGCCGTTCATCTTCTGGTTCAAGCGGTGGGCGTAGTGTAGTAGATTGGAAAACTGGAAAGGCTTATGATATTTCTGCTTCAGGAGTTAAAACAAAACTACCATCTGTCCCTAGTTCAATTTTACAATCCGTTTCAAGGGGTTCTAGCTCTAACAGGCTGCAGGCTCAAATTGATAAGCTAACTGCTAATACTTCAACAAGTAATTTTAAGGATCGTGCAGCTGAATTAAATTGGCAAAAGACAATAGCATCCCAAGCAGAGTATAGAAGAAAAATTAATGAAAGAAATTTCAATATAGAAAAAGCACGAATCGAGAAGGTAGAACAACAGATTAAAGGCAGAGGAGGACATTCAACTACAAGGATTTTAACAGAGGCTACCCCCGGCCCAAATTATGGGGATAAGATTAAGATTGAAACTATTAAAGTTGATAGTTTAAGAAATGGAGTTAGGGTTCAAAAAACGATAATCATTAGAACTAACCTAAGGACAGGAGTTAAAACAACAAGGACTTATGACAGAGGGAGGTTAACTGGAGGAGTTAGTGAAGGACTAGAAACAAGAACCTCTGAATCACCAATAGTTTCAAAGATTACAGGCATAATCCCAGCCCTTGTAAGAGCCGGTGTGGTGACAGAAGGATATGCTAGTAAACTTAAAGCATTTTACGGAGGAGATTTTAATAAAAAGAAATATGGTAGTGATTTTAAATTAATATATTCTTTCCTTTCAAACTTCTCTAAAAAACCATCTTCTAAGAGGGCAGTTATTTCTGCAGGTTTAGCTACCTCCGTATATTCAGCAGTAAAAAAAGAACTTTATAAAACAGGAGAAAGGGGAAACTCCCTAGTCAAAACTACTGCAGGTTATGTTATTTTAATGAATGCTTTATTAACTCCAAAAAAGACTATTACTAATGTTGCCCCTTTAGTTGTAGGATTCACACAAAATCTAAAAACAAAGGAAGGAAGGACAATAGTTTATGGGGCGGTTGGTGGGTTTTTCAGAAAGATATATGACACTGCAAGGTATAATCCAACCAAGTTCCAAGCACAGGCGGAAGTTTTAATGTTAGATATTTATCTTGGATTTAAGATTGGTTCCGCAGCATCAACTTTCACTAAGAAATCAGCTAGAAAACTCTTAGCTTTAAATCCTCGACTATTAAAAATTGTTAATAATACTATTAAACTTAAAGGCGGGAAAATCTTAAAGGTAGGTGGAGTTAAAGAAGGTGCAGAATCCTTATCTAAACAACTGGCTAGAGGGGGAACAGAAGCAACAGCAGTAACAGCAAGTTCAGTTAAATTAATTGGATTAATAAAAAGGAAAAGAATTATTAGAAAACCTTTACCTTTAAATGAAAAACTCTTAACTACCCGTACAAGGGCGTTACTTAAAGAATTTGATAATGGGAAATTAAATTCAAGACAAGTGTTAGAACTTAATAAAAGGTTAAGGGTTGAAAGCATTGACCAAGTTGGAAGTTCACAGATAGCAGGGATTGATTTATTAGAAAGATCTACATACTTTGATCCAGACAGTTTGATTAGGAAAAGTAGACTAGCATTATCTGAAGTAGACCGGTTAGAAAGACAAGGAGATTTATTTGATTTACTTAGTGGTAAAGCATCACTATTTGGGAAAAGACAGAAACCCCAGATTTTAATTCTTAACGATATGATTGAAAGATTACCCAGAACAAAAGAATTTGTACCGATAATTAACAAATTAAAAAGAGCAAATACTTTAGGAAAGAAAGCTAATCTTAATAAAGAAGAACTTGCTAGATTATCTAGATGGCAAGTAACACCCTCGGGTAAACTTAAACCAATAGGATCAACAACTTGGAGTGGGGGGATTGAGAGAGAAATTACACTTGCCCCTGGGGAGATAATTAAGAGAGTTAAAAAGATTGGGACACTGTTAGTGGATGGGCAAAGAGTTCCAATAATCGCGGTTAAAATAGTTAAGGGGAAAGAAAATGTTAAGTTAGTTCAATTAATCTGGAAGTTAAAAAAAGAATTAGATGACCTATTAAAAAGAAAAGTTAAGGCAAAATCTAAACCGGCATTAGAAGCAATCAACCAAAAACTTAAAGTTGCATCAAAGAAGTTAGATGATATATTAAATAAAATAGAGAAAGATAAAACTAAAAAATATATTAAACTATTACTAGAAGACCGGAGAGGACAAAAGAAACTTTTTCCAACTTACAGGAGATTAGGGGAAACTGGTACAAGGGTTGCTAGGAGGGTTGTTAGTAAAAGAACCGTTACTAAGAGAGCCGTTAGTAAAAGAACAGGAAGACCAACTAGCAGAACAAGTAAGAGGGTGACAAGATCAACTAAAAGGACAACAAAAACTACAAGGAAAACAAGACCAATAAAACGAACACCTAGACCTATAAAAACAACTAGGAGAGCTACAAGACCATCTAGACCGGCTAGACCAAAAACACCTGCCAAACCTAGAACTCCAAAAAGACCAGTTCCATTTAAGGTTACGGAAGCACAAAAAAGAACTAATAAAAAGAAACCATTACAAAAAGGTTATGATTCATTTGTTAAGAAAAGAAAAGTGGTTAACACTAAGACATTACCATTCAGTAAAGAAAGGGCGTTTGATTTATTAGCATACTATTTAGATAAAAGACCACAAACAAGAGGATTAACTATTAAATCTTTAGAGCGAACACCAAAGGCAACACTAATGAGGGAACTAAAGAAAGCCCCTAAAGGATATTTCAAAAGAAACAGAAAGAAATTCACATTAACTCTCCTAAAAAAGAAAGGTAAAAAAACATATAAGATGGTTGAGAAAAAGAAGTACCAAAGAGATTCTAAACTAGAGAAACGAAAAGTAGTTAAAAGGAAATCTCCTTCTAAAAGAAAGAGGAGAACAACCAAGAAACGAAAATGAACAAACTAATCTTTTTCTTTAGTTGTATGTTATTATTATCTTTTACTTCTGCAGCAGGGCTTGGAACTTTCCAAGTAAATGAATCAATGGAACTCTATCAATCATGCTCTACTTGTTCTTATGTTAATGTTACCACAGTTAGCACACCAACCACAACAAACTACACACAAACTGCTATGGTTAAAACTGGTTCTAATTTTGTGTTAGCTTATACACCACAGGTTAACGGCGATTATTATTATATCGTTGAAGGAGATAAAGACGGGACAGCACAAACAGAACAAATTGAATTCCAAGTTACAGAAACAGGGGAAGGATATAATCCATTTTCTCTTGGAGGAAGTATCATGTTACTCTTAGCATTCATTGGGTTATTAGTTTTCTTTGACAAGAAAAGTAAAGACAGTGATCCTGAGAAAATGAAAGATAAAATGATGGCGAAGTATCAAGATAAGAATTATATTAAGTTAGTACTTTCAACATTAGGTTATTCATTAATGACAGAGAAGTTTGTATTGTATTACTTAATCGGTTTACCAGCTATGATTATCTTAGCTAACCTTTCATTCATTCTTAACATTTCAGCAGTAGTAACACTAATGAAAGTATTATTAGGAATTTATATGTGGGCAGCAATCCTTGTTGGTTTAGTCTTCTTCGGGAAACTTCAAGAGATTATAATGGATATGATTCACAAAGTAAGAGACATGGATTGGGGGATAGAATGAAAGAAAATAGTATTTCAATTAGATTGCCTTTAGGTTATAAAGAGTTCTTAGATAAACTTGCAGTTAACAGGATCAAGATTGGGACTGAAACTACTTCAAAATTAAGCACGGTTTACCTAACGGAAATATTAATAAAGTTCTTTAAACTTAATAATGAATGCTATATAAAACTCGTGAACATGGAGAAACAAAATGATTGAAACTTTAGAGAACGCTAGAAAGTATGGTTCAATCTCTTTAATTATTGTAAGTCTGTTAATGATTTTTGTTAGTGGTTTATTCTTTGGGATAACTTACTTTGTTATGGATGTTACAGATGATGCACTACAAGAAGTAGATTGTGTTATAGAAGATAATGTTTATGTTGGTAGTTGCCAAGACTTGTTTGAATTATCAATCTATCCTTTCCTTGCATTAAGAGATATACTGATATGGTTCAGTTTCTTTTTCATATTCGCGTTAGTAATTGGATTACTGATAGTTGGTTATCAAGCAGGTAACTCTCCAGTGATGTTAGGTGTTCTAATCTTGTTCCTAATCGTGTTAACTTACATTGGGATTGAAGTGTCCAATATTTATCAATCAATGTTAGATGTTGATGTGTTCCGTTCAATGATGACACCATTTACAGTTTACAATAAAGTAATGATTAACTTCCCAATCTTCATGTTCTTTACTGGTTTGTTCTCGGTGTTACTTAGTTTAGTCAACTGGCAGAAGACTAAGGTTAACTCTGTAAAA
>Ga0222673_1000477_pt1 | contig 17977 bp, 31 predicted proteins | sample AntAcemetagen801_FD_179845 | JGI IMG/M metagenome (GOLD analysis project Ga0222673, IMG submission 179845) | Saline water microbial communities from Ace Lake, Antarctica - #801 | ecosystem: Environmental > Aquatic > Non-marine Saline and Alkaline > Saline | place: Antarctica: Ace Lake...
TGAAGCGAACGAGAGAGAGAGAGAGAGAGAGAGAGGGGGGGAGATCGAGTCAGGTGAACTCGGCTCTCCCCTTTGCGTATTCTTTAGGTCATAGTGACCAAGATGCCCTATTTCGGGCAAAGGAGTGCCACAAAATGGCGAAAGATGAAAAGAAGCTGACCCTCGAAGAGCAGATGGGTGTTCTCCAACACCAGATGGCGCAGCTTGCCGCCGAGAACACGGCCAAGGATGGCGTCATCCAGAAGCTTCAGGGGCAGCTTGCCTCTGGCGGCAACGGTAGCAACTTCACTTGCTCCGTGAAGAGCCGCACCAAGATCGACGAGAAGGGCAACACTGGCAAGGGCACCGTCAACGTGTACGGCCTCCAGCGGTGGCCTGTCTCCCTCTACGCTTCCCAGTGGGCACGCATCCTGCACCCCACCAATGCCCGCAAGCTGGCCGATTTCATCCGCAGCGCACCGGATGAGGCTGGCGACAATGGCGAGTTCGCTCCTGCCTACAAGGACGACTCCCCACGCACTACGGTCGTCAAGGACCTCACATACTTCCTCGCCGTGCTTGAAGCGGGCGAGACTGTGATTGGTTCCGCCGAGGACTTCCACAGCGCAGACAGTGCTGATGATACCGATGCCGAGAATGGTGACGGTCAGCAGCCTGCTGCGGCCTCCGCCTAACGGCCACTAGGCATGGCCAGAGGGCAGTCTCAAGCGGGGGCTGCCCTCCCCTATGCCCAGAGGAGACTACCATGAACGATGACCTACGAATTTTCAATGTAACATTCCGCAACACCAACGTACTGGTGGTAGCGCAGAGTGCCATTGAGGCTGTTGACTTTGCGCGCCTTTACCTATCGCCCGTGATCGGACAACGAGAACGACCTCTCCTTACTGAGGCCTGCAAGCGTGACCTAGAGTACGCCAAGCAAGTAGACAAGCCGGTTTACTTCGCAAGCCCCTACCACCCACCGTACGGAGAAAAACGATGACTGAGACATTCAAGTTTACAATCAAATCAATTAACGACGAGACATTATACATCGCCAAGGTGGACGCGAAATACAAAGAAGCCTCCCGCAGTGTTATCCTAGGGCGGGCCGTACGCGCTGCCTACCTTCGGGGTGCCGACCTTACAGGTGCTAACCTTACAGGTGCCGACCTTACAGGTGCCGGCCTCTGGGGTGCCGGCCTTCGGGACGCTAATCTTACAGTTGCCTACCTTCTGGGTGTCAACCTTCGGGGTGCCTACCTTCAGGGTGCCGACCTTCGGAGTGCTGACCTTCGGGACGCTAACCTTACAGGTGCCTACCTTCGGGGTGTCAACCTTACAGGTGCTGACCTTCGGGACGCTGACCTTCGGGGTGCCTACCTTCGGGGTGCTGGCCTCTGGGACGCTAACCTTACAGGTGCCAGCCTTCGGGGTGCTGACCTTCGGGGTGCCTACCTTCGGGGTGCCCGGGGTGCCTCACTCGCACAAGCGCGTACGTCAATCCTTCCTGACGGAGACTTAATCGGATGGAAAAAGGCGGGCGGCGTGCTGGTCAAACTTCGCATCCCAGCCGACGCCAAACGGTCCAACGCAACAGGGCGAAAGTGCCGGGCGGAATATGCTGAGGTACTGGAAACTATCGGTGAGGCCGTTGGTATCACGACCAAATACGGCCCCACCACAGAATACAAGGTGGGCGAGACAGTCCGCGCGAACAAGTGGGACGAAAATAGCTGGAACGAATGCTCACACGGCATACACTTTTTCATCACACGCAAGGAAGCAGAGGCATTTCGCTCATGATAAAAAGCTCTCAAAAGATGACGGATGGATTCGAGAATGAAATCCTACGCCACCACCCTGAACACGATGAGGCGCTGTATATTATCGAGCTATATAATCGAGGGTTTGACATAAAACATCAGACCTTAAAGCGCCTCATGGAGAGCACCCATCGACAAAACCACTTACGTTTACCAATGTTGTGAGTGCGGAAACACTTGGGACAGCGACCACGATGGTCAATGTGCTGGCACGCGCCCACAACCAGCCTGTAGTTGTGGCTGCCTGTATGTAACTAATCTCACCTTGTTAAACCCTCAGAAGGAGAGCACCGATGACTGAAACTAAGAGCGCTTTGCAGTACGCCACCTTGCGGCGTGCCCACCTCATCAATACGCGCATCGAAGAATACGTTAAATACCACAAGAATGGTGTGGAACTAATTGGCTTCGGTGCCGGCGCCCTATTGACGTTGGATGTTCCCGTTTCGTTAGAGGAGGCCAAGGAACTGCACGCCCAGCGTTGCGCCGAAATCGCCAAGCTGGTGTTGAAGCTGACTGCGTTGTTGAGTGTCCGGCACCGCCTACGTATGGCTATCGCGGCAAAGAACAACGAAGGAACTCCCGAAACCTCGATCAATGGCCTGTTGACGGCTAAAGTCACGGCAGAACGCTTAATCAAGCTGCTGAATAGGGTGGCAGAAGGCAGGCCCCCCGGTGTCGGCGACCGGCAAGTTATGGAAGCAAAGGTGAATGCATACTGGCGCCGCAGGGACGACCACAAAAATAACCCCGGCGTGGTGGCAGAACCTAAATGGGAGAGTGGACAGTACTCGGCCATCTCCCCGATACTGGAGGCTGAGGCTAAACGCCGCTGTACGGAACTTTCTCGCCGCGTGGACAACATCTCAGAAGAGTTGTTAAAGGCTAACACGCAACTGCGTGTGGCTATCCGCCCGGCAGACTGGGAGCTGTTGGAAGAGAACGGTATCGTTTAATTCTGGTAGCTTCTTGGGCGAGTGGGAAGTAGGGACTCCGGTTCCTGCGTGTATTTCACGGGCATATGTCCGTTGGCAAATAGGTAAAAGCTCGATCTACCCAGCATTAATGTAGCGGTTTGTACGTTGTTATTTGCCGGTAGTAGAGCATCTTTGCAGATTGTATCTTGCACTTTGCATTTTGCTTTTTGCCCACTCGCCCCTACTCTCAAGCACCTTGCGAGGTGTTTCAGAGTGTTCCCCTCAACTAAAAGGATTGAAGATATGGCTGTATGTGACATACATGAAGATTTCGCTGCCACACCTATTGCAATTTTGCCTGTAATCTCAAAAGACACTGAAGGTGAGGATTACGTGAGTGCTAATCGCATTTTTTACACTAAAAAAGCCCTTAAAATGTACCTTGCCGCCACCTACTCTTGCGGCAACTGCAAAACTTAAGCTTGTGGCGGCTATAGTATTGGTTTCGGTAGGCTTGCTGCTGCTCTGTGTGCTTGCGCTCGGGATTACCCTTTGGGCCTTACTTTGGAGAACTTACGATGAAGCTCTTCGTACTCGCCTACACCTTGATGATCCTGTCGTACGACAAAGGCGCCTCTGACGGGAAATTCTTTGAAGTTAAGATGCAAGTTGGCCCTTGGATTGGCCGCGAGGCTTGCGTCAACGCCCAGCGAGACATCTACCGGGTGCACCATAAGCCCATCTTCCTCGACAACGGGGAGATCATGACCCTCGGCGCGATGGCTTGCCATCCAATAGGAGGTCCCGCATGACCGTCACAGGAACCGTCAAAGTAAGGAATGAGGAGTAATGATGATGCGCACAGTGTTCCTGTTGATTACAGCCGCGGCGCTCTCCGGGTGCACTGTGCCGACTTTCCCCGACAAGGGGGGAGAGGGCATCTACCTCGTGATTAACGCGCTCCCTAACGACATCATGGACGCAGGCCGCCAGATTTTTGGTAACGACAAGAGCTTGGCCGGCTTCGCCCTCGTATTTCCTGACGGCATTGAAGTGCGTGTGGATGGCGTGATTGTTACGCCGCCCCCGATGCCGCTGCTGGATGACTTTAGCTGGAAGGTGCATAGCCATGAGCGCGGCCACCTACAACGATACTGGACCGGCGGCGTTTTCAACTGGGACTCCGGCCTTGAGGTCGATGATGTGAGTTCTGCGCGCCTGGTTGAAATCCTGTGCGGCCTAGGGCTTAAGGCGGCGCGCTGTAAAGAAGGATCTAATTAGTGTCTGACGATATGTATTTGGTGTTTGTGTATGGCACCCTGAAGCGCGCCGGCAGCAACAACGCAATCTTGGAGCGGGGCGGGGCCGAGTTTATGGGAGAGGGCGTGACAAGAGACGCCTCCTTCACCATGACCAGCCCCCACACTTTCCCATATGTCCATGCGTCGGGGACATTCCAGATCAGGGGCGAGCTTTACAAGGTAGACCGAGATACTAAGCAGGATCTCGATTATATAGAGGGGTATCCTAACCACTACAACTTGATGGATGTGGCGGTTGTGGTCGATGGCGTGGAACATAGCGCCGCAATGTACTACAACGAGAGGCCCCCCAGCCGTTGGGCGGAGCACGTAACGACGCGCGACAACATCCAAGAGTGGGTATTGAACATAAAACTTTTAACCTCTGAGAGGAACTATCATGTCTGAAAAACTTTCCGGCTGGGATTTGTACGAGCACAAGATGCTGCGATGACCGCGGCGTATAGTAGAACTGACTTCATTAAGTGGATACGCGGCAGTTTGCGTCCGAATACGTTGCCAGAGAATGAAACTTTTTGGAATACTCTACACTCCCAGCTACAGCAACTTACCCCTGCACCGGATGGCGATGGAAAGCCTAAAAAGGTGCGCAAGACACACTTTAATGGTCCCCTCTGGTCACAGACGTTTACGATCAAAAATAATTAGAGAGTTTCCCCCATGGGGAGCGGGCGGACGCCGGCCTGCGGCAAAACGACGGCGTGACCTGTTGGAGAGACAACAGCCTTGTTATAAATAGTAGCAATGCTTGGCGGACTGTAGTTAGTTTACAGTCTTGCACAGTACGCAATCTTATGCCTAGGTGATGTTCGCCACGTGTGGTGGAATGGAAGTGGAGGGCGGGATCGTTCCGACAGGGACGCCTGTTCACGACAACTTTAGAACTCTAGCCTGCTTAGGTGGGCGCCGAGCGAGTTGTTAGATATCCAAAGGCGCGCCGGTGCTCCACTTTCATGCGACCACATTACTCAAACCCCCCCCTCACTTAAGGAGAAAGTTTGTGACGAAACTGCCTGAGGAACACTTCAACGATGTCAATGGTGACCGGGTAATCGGCGACTATGTGCCGGTGTTTGCCTATGGTCACCTTAAGCACGGCGGTCTGCTGTGTAAGGCGTTCGATCTGGGCATGATTAGCAAGGTGGACGAAATGCAGACCACCACCACGTCCTTCACTCTTACCGAGATTGAGCCTATGGGCAGCCCCTACGCCTTCCCTGTGATGCACCCCGCCGGAGCCGGGCAGGGGCGCCGCTTTGTGAGGGGGGAGCTGAGGTATCTGCCTTTCGGGGTGTATACCAGAGTCACACAGCACCTGCTAGAATCGTGCTTCATCCCGGTGGGCGCCACCGTGCGCACCACCAAGGGGCTCAAGGCTGAAACTATCAATGCGATCACCTACGTGTGGGACGAGGACCCCAGCGCCCTCCTAGACCACAAGCAAGACAAGTGGTCCAAGACAAGCCGGGCTTTTGTGCACACGCTAAGCGGCACTTTCTCTTACATCAAGTGGAACCCCTCCCATGTCTAAGCTACACTTTGACCGCAAGGTTATGCGCGGCTCGAAGCCCTCGGAATACTTCGGCTTCAAGGCCTCCAAGTATGAGCAGGCCCAGATTAAAGCCCACCCCAAGACCCCGCGACTGTACCTAGGTATTGAGATTGAGGCAGAACTGAAGGCCGCTGTGCGAAAGAAGGGCGTCAGCATGGAAGCGGCAGTGAAGAAGGTGTATGAGGCCCTGAATGGGTTTGTGGTGATTATCAACGATGGGACGCTCGACGACGGCATGGAAATCGTGACGACCCCGGCCACCTTCGACTACCACATGGGTGGCGTCTGGGAAAAGTTCTTTGCCGAGAACAACGGCCCCGCCAAACTGCTCTGGGCATGGGGCACCGAGCGCGCCGGCGTCCACATCCACGTCAGCAGCAACTACTTCACCGCCGCCCACGCCGCCAAGCTGGCGCACTTCATCAACGCCAGCGACAACCTTGAGCATCTCGTCAAGTTCAGCGGACGCAACAACAGGTGGGCCCCGTATGTGCCGGGCGTCACCTTGGTGTCGTTCACGCAAGGCAACTTCGGCGGACGGGGCGCCCTCAACTTCAGCAAGGACGGCACGATTGAGTTTCGGCTGTTCCGTGGTAATGTGTCGCGCTCCGGCATCTACCGGTACATCCAGTTCGTGCAGGCGTTGTGCGAATTTACTCGGTACGCCAGCTTCAAGAGGCTCGCATGGCACGACTTCTGTGAGTACGCCACCAAGGGCTCCAACTCCAAGCGGTTCAAGTATCTGAGGGCGTGGCTGATTAAGAATCATTACGCGGTGGGCCGCCCCTCCAGCACCATCAACCTCGACGACCCCGACAACACGTAAGGAAACTACTATTATGTGTCTTATTGCACACGTCAAAGAACCTAAGAACTTCCCGTGGGAGGTGCTCGCCCGCTCCTTCAAGACCAACAGCCATGGCGCAGGCATCATGGTGCCGGTGGGGAAGAAGCGCATCCACATCCACCGAGTGCTCCCGGAAAAGTGGGAAGATGTAAAGGCAATGCTCGCCCGGTACGAGGGCAAGGAGGTCGCAGTACATTTGCGCCTTAAGACCGTGGGAGACATCGACAAGAGCAACGTCCACCCACAGCCCATCCTGACCTACAAGGAAGATGGTCGGGACATGTACCTCATGCACAACGGCACGGTGTGGACGCTGCCCGATAAGGGAGATAATCACCGGAATGATACTTTCCACTTGGCCAGCGGCGTGCTGCGTCCCATCCTGAAGGCCAACCCGGATTTGCTGAGTGACCCCAGCTTCACTAAGTGGGTGGAGTCCATCATCGGCCAGTCGCGCCTCGTTATTGCGGACGGCGAAACCCAGCAGTTCCACACCTTCAACAAGGACAAGGCGGGGGCCGGGGAAAAGGATGGTGTCTGGTTCTCGAATAGCAGCTTTCGTCCGCCCGTGGTACACCACGCTCATGGCGCGCACAACTCCCACGGCGCCAACTCGTCCTATTATAGCCGGACGCCGGCGGCTGCTAAGGGGAAGCCTGCGAACAAGAGTAATAACGTGGTGACTACGACCTTTGCCCCATTGAGGGGGCTTACCCTGTTCAATGAAACCAAGTTCTTCGGAGGGGGGAACAGCAAGCTGCCACCCGACATGGCGTCATTTCATCGTTGGACGTTCTTGGACGCGCTCCTCCGGCCTGCTCATTCCTATAAACTGCCCCGCAACCTCGCTCCCTTTAGCCCCACCACCCCCGCTGCCAAGGCGGCCAAGCCGGAACTCGTAAGGGGCACTGTGGGTGAGGCCGTCGCCACCAAGGACAACCCGTCGGGCCTGCTTACTGAGGACGTTATCGGCGCCACTGGAGTGCGGCGCTCCTTTCGGGAACTCTCCGACAACGGTAAAGCAATCTACATCGAGCACCACTATAACATTGACGCGCCCGGCAAGACCCTGGAAGCCGCGCAGCAATACAACCTCGCCCCAGACTTCCGACGGAGCCTCGTGGTGGCTCATGTGGGGGAGCCTGATAGTGGGACTGCTGTTGCTGCTGACGCGGTGACCGATGATGAGGTGGATGACGGTACGCAGGAAGATCCTGACGCCGCCGAGTATGAGCGCCTCGTAGTGGAGGGGGATAAGGCCGAGGAGACGCGCGAACCCATCTCCACCTTGGACTTTCTCAATGCAACGGACAAAGAGATTGTGGACCTAGTGCGCAGTCGGCCCGCGGATGCGGCAGACTGGATCTTGGACATGCTTGTGGGCGTGAAGGAAGAAAAGGAATATGAGGACTCGCAAGGCCGCTTTGCTTTGGCGGAGGGTGCCTAATGGTTAAACTTATTCACGAACTCAGTTCATCGCCTTCCATTTTCGTGGAGGGGTACGACTATTCCTTCGGCGCACGCGTCCCTTATCTTATCAAAAACGCAGAATTCTCTTATAAGCCCAGTGCTTCCCGCTTGCCTTTCTCTGGGCAGCGGCAACGACAAATGCGCAACGCTGGCGGCGTTATTCAGGGGGAACTTGTGGCACTAGGGCACAAGCCCAGCTTGGACGCGCTGCGGGGCGTGTTTGATGAGTTGGGTATTGACATCGAGAACCCTCACGAACCGAGGGCGGTAGAGTTGCTGAGAAAGCGCCGCCATCTTGCAGCGTTTTCAGGCACGCTTACCGCAGGACTCAAGGCCAAGGGTTTCGATGTTGAGGAACCCGCAGGGACTGACGGAGAATCTCTGCCGCCGGAACTTTCCAAATTGGCGAGCATAAGCACACGCTATATTTGTAAATACGGGGTGAGCCTCGTGCCGACGGAGGGCCCCCACCATCAAAACTGTTTCAGCGCATGGAGGCAACTTAACATGGAGCTGTCTGAAGTTGAGTACGATTTTTGGGATGATGTGTTGGAAACTTTCCCTGAAATAGTGTCGCGCTTTTCCAACTCGAATCCTTGTATAGTCACCTCTACACTGGACAATGAGGGTGCGCTTGGAGTGTCTGCCTTTATTGTGCCCTCGCGTATCGTCAAGCACTTACCTAACGGGAAATCGCCGCTGGAGTTGTGTGAATTATATGAGCCTGTGATTATCGATTATATCACGGCCTTGGAGGCTTCCCGTAGAGTCCGCGAAGCTAAGGAGGCGGCAAATACGTGGCTGACAGATCAGCATGCGCTGCGCAGAGCCAAGTACCTTTATGCGTTGCCGAACCTCCGCTCTGTAGTGAACCCGCACGTCTACGCCCTCGACGCCGAGCATATACCAGTCAATCGTTTTATAGTGGAGGCCCCTTATGTCTGATATCTTTGTTATAAGGCCTTACCGTAACAGAAATAAGCTGTACATAGTAAGAGAAGATAGGCCCGATCAGGTATGTAACTACCCACCGCATGAGGAAGGCCGCGATTTGTATGTGTTCAATGCGTACTGCTACTGGCACAAAGACCTTGGCTGGGCCGTAGGTGGAAAATCGGTGCATGACTGGCACAACTTGCTAAACCATTTACGTGGGGTACGTTTTATCAAAGGGCGCTTAAACCATATTAAGCGGCGACCTTCAGCCGTAGACCCTTTACACGCAAAACGTCCCCACCTAGCTCTCTTCAATAAGTACTTACGTCCCGTTAAGCCTCACAACACACAGTTTAATCTTAAGGCCTATATTGATGTCTCACCTAGCGTGTTAGACGTACCCCCCAACACAATAGAAGTGGGAAGTAAGTATATTAACAGCGCCGGGCGCGATGTTAGGGGGCATACCATACTAGAAATGTCCGACCTGTGGCCGCGGCTGCAGCGGCGCATGTCGCAGCGGGATTCGTGGTTTCTTCAGCATAATTTTTATAAGCAGCGGCGGGCGATTATTGTGAAAATTCCTTCCAATGGACGCAAGGCTTTACGAGCCTTCGGTGCGGTGGACTTTACCTCCCAGGGTTTAGACTTGCCGAATGGCCAACGATATGTTGATTGGGCCGATGAGCAGACCGCACCTTACGACGGACTGTTGGCCGATGTCTTAAAGAAAGTTAAAGAAGGATACGCGTCATGAGTAAATGGGCTGTACTACGCCCCACTAGGAACAACGGTAAACTTCTCTATACACAGTTGAACGTTGCAAGGAGCGTCGTGTACGACTATGAAACCGACAATATAACGGGTGTCGATGAGGGCGCTCTGTATGTAACCAATGCGCATTGTTACAGGCACCCGAGATATGGTTGGGCCGTATCTGGAGATGAGATCAGCCTATTAAGTTCTTTGGAGCGCGCTTTAATCGAGGCAAGCTTTGAGCAGGGAGTAATTGACACCAAGCCACGCTCCCCTAGCACGAGGGCGGAACGCATTCTTTTGCTGCGCCCCCACTTGGCTCAGTTTAACAAGAACCTGCAACCAGTCAGGGAAGTTGCCTCAGAGGACAACCTTGTACCACACATGGATACTCAGCCTTCTCTGCGAACGGCTCCAGAGACATCCACATCATACATCAACATGCTAGGGCGCGCCTGTTGCGGTTATAATCACTTTAATAAAAGTTTGATAAGACTTTGGCCTAAGGTTTTAAAGGACGACAATTCCGACGGGCTGTGGTTTACGGCTTACAGCGAGACTCCGCAAGTGCGCGTTCCAATTGTGCGAGTTCCTTTCGACAGCAGGCAGGCGCTGCAAGCTTACGGTGTTGTGCATCTACCGTCAACCTTGGTGTCTGCGGAAGAAACTTATACGTATTGGGCGCGGCAGCAGGTATTTAGCGAGAAGCACGCGCTTGATACTGCTTTGTGCGCTGCGAAGGGGCGGACTGTGCGTGACTAAATACCCTAGACATGGGAGTATTGCGGCGCTGGAGGCTTTAGCATAGCGGGGGCGTTTACCGATTGGGCACCGTATATTACCGATAGCACCGATTGGCGGGTGGTCCAGAAAGCGGTTCTCTAATAATAAACCTTATATAAAAAAAATATATAATAATAACAATAGCTTACAAATGAGGGGGAAGCAGGCGGTTCCCGGCCCCCGCTCCAATCGGTGCAATCGGGATTATACGGTGCTCTATCGGTAACAGGAGATCAAGCGATGACTGAGTGCATTATCATGCGGGGCCTGCCCGGCTCCGGCAAATCACATAAGGCGCGGCGGCTTCAGCAGACGGGCCGCGAGGTGGCGGAACAGTACGTGATCCTGTCAGCGGACGACTGGTTCATTGACACAGCCACCTCTGAATACCTGTTCGACTTTACACAGCTGAAGCCCGCCCACAGGGCCGTGCGTAAGGCGGCGCGCCGGTGCCTTGAGGCTGGCGTCAGCATTATTGTGGACAACACCCACAGCCGCCGGGCTGAGTGGGGGGCCGTGCGCAACATAGCCTCTGGGCTGGGGGTGCCTGTTCGTGAGGTGATGCCCTCTAATTGGTGGTCGTGGGACGTTCGTGAATGCTACCTTCGAGGGGCGCACGGGTGCCCTGAGGAAAAGATCCAACAAATGAAAGAACGATGGGAGACTTGGAATGTCCTTACCGATTGAGTACGAAAAGGAAATGTATTCAAGGATCGAGGACTTGCGCAGCCAGATGGAAAAATGTTATGAGGATCTGGAGGCTGAGCGCAACCGCGCCGCCCGCTATTTGAAAGACTTTAGTAAGTTGTTCGGTGACCGCGAGGGGGTGCTGAGTGAAGAGACTTTAGAGGACATGCGTATGTTTGGAAACTCCAAACTTGCTGACACGCTAGGACCACCTCGCCAAATTGATTACCATCCCAAGGAGGATATTATTGATGACTAAGTACAGGGTACTACCTTATAAGATGGGGTCACGGTCGGCCCGCCTGCTGGGGCGCACTCTTGGGGGCTTCTGCGTGTACCCGCGCCGACGCTATCGCCCGAGGGGGGACCACGTCATTATTAATTGGGGGTTCAGTGGAGAAGCCAGCTGGTTTAATCGCATGCGAGAAACCGGTGCTGTGCTTTTGAACCCCCCGAGCGCCGTCGCTGCGGCATCCGATAAGCTGCGCGCGTTCCGTGCGTTTGACGAGGCAGAAGTGAGGGCTGTCCCGTTTACCACGGACCCGACGCTCGCCCGTCAGTGGTTAGCTGATGGCAAGTCGGTTGTATGTCGTACGCTGACGCGCGCTTCGGGCGGACGGGGGATCATAATCACCGATCCGGGTGATGATCTACCCGCCGCCCCGTTATATACCAAGCTGCTCAAGAAGCGCGCCGAGTACCGGGTGCACTGCACGAGGGGGGAAGTTTTCAGCAGCGCCATGAAGCGCCGCACCTATAGGGTGGCCGACGAGGACGTGAACTGGCGCATCCGCAACCACGACAACGGCTGGATCTTCGCTAGGCAGGGCATCGCGCTCCCCCCTCACGTTGGGGAGGTTGCGCAGCAGGCTGTTGCGGCGTTGGGCTTGGATTTCGGGGCCGTGGACGTGCTTGAGAAACGCGACGGTGCGTATGTATTGGAAGTTAATACGGCGTGCGGCCTTGAGGGTACAACACTTGACGACTACGTCAACTTCATTCACCGAGTTTGAGAGGGAACTTGAGTATGTTAAGAAAACTCTGCGACCTTATGATCTTATTTAAGCGCCCGCTTAAGAAAGAAAGTAAGTGCCCATCTTTTGAAGAGTTTCCCGGCCTGCCTCCGCACTTAAGGGAGGGTATGACAGAGGGGGAAGCTAAGGTTTGGAGAGCTATGCGTAAGCGCGCCCGGCGCTACGGTAAATAATCATGGAGGAAGTGATGTTGAATCTGCTGACTAAGATTGTGCGGCGTTGTTGCCTACTGTTCGGACGCTCGTCGTCGATGTATGATTATCACTTCAAGGTGTGGGCGCTGAGTTGTGGCACAAATCTCTACGACAGCACGACATATACTGAAGTGCTTGTGGGCGACGTGCTGGTGCTACGGCGCTACCTTGCGGAGCCTTGAAATAGTTTGACAAACGCCTGAAAGTGGGGTACAATGCCGGACATTAAAACTTTGAATATGGTGCGCGCAGTTGCGCTATTTAGTTCAGGAGATCTTGAAGAGTACCAGTTTCGGGAAGATTTACTGGATGCGGGCTGGGATATGTTGGACGCCGAAGAGATCATGAGACACACCAAGATGTACGTGGGGGACGGTGGGAGTAACTAAAGGAGTAGGGTTTGCCATTTAAACCAGAGAGCTACCGGTTGGCGGATCATCCGCATTTGCTGGGGATTTTAGAGACTGCCATCCGTCGAAGTGACGAAGGTCACGGGGCTATTTTCGTGCCCTGCGTCTGCGAGAAAGAGGCGCAGTCGTTGAAGTTTAAACTACAGCGATACCGAAAAGCTTATGAAATTCAACATGTTAACTCGGAGCTTGTGAGTAGCTCTAAGTTTTCATACCTTAAGTTCGTAGCAGAGGAGGTTAACGGGGAGTGGGGGGTGTCCGTCACAGAGACGCCTGCCAGTAAGCTGCGTATTCTGGACAAGGATACGGGCACAGAAGTAAACGACCAGCAGGCCGAAGGTAGTTTTGATATTTAATTACATTGGATATATTTATATCGTTATATTCATTTCACTATTAGTATCATGTGGGGTTAGTTAATAATCATGGATAAAGAAACAATCAAAAATGCAATCAATGAAGCAGAGCAGGATCGCGTCGAGGTCCACGAACAACTCTTAGAGTTCTACAATACCCAGTGTGTAGATAAGGAGCGCAACCCTTGGTCGGTTGCTGCCGCTTTCCTTGAAGTGTTTGCCACCATCGGCTGCACTAACATCGGAAATAATATCACAGTGGGTATGATGTTGGAGGCGGCGCAGGCTATCGTGATGCCCTCGGAGCAGGAAGCTACCGCCGGCACCGTCCACAACGCGCCGGATTCACTTAACTAATGGGGGAGCGGATGACCAAGGAAACTAAGGCCACTAAGGAAGAGCCGAAGGAGACGCCGTTGATTGTGCGGGCGCAAGAAATCTTTGATAAGTACACGCCTGAGGATATCGCCGGCGATGATAAGTTGCTGGATGTGATTGTTGAGGCCCAGCGGGCCGCCCGGCTAGCCGTTCGTGAGGCTGAGCGCAAGGGAGAACGAGTGACCGGCAAGACCGCTAAGAAGCCGCCTAAGAATGTGGCGAACATCTTGGACCAGACGCTGGGTAGCACTTGATGAGTGAGTTCATATTTGATAAATATGTGGAGGGTGCCCAGCAAGTCTGGGACGCCTCCTCTCTTAAAACCTTTATGGCGTGCCCCCAGAAGTACCAGCTGGAGAATTTGCTGGGGTACCGTAGTAATGTGCGCAGCCCCGCCACCTACTGGGGCACCGCTGTGCATCACGGCTGCGAGATTTTAGATGGTGCCGCGCACGCGGGCATTGATAAAGAGATTGCGCTGCGGGATGCGTGCCGGGCCGTCTGTCTTGAATACGGCGAAACGCTGAACGCTAGCACCGACAACGCTCGCAACTTGCAGACCGCCCTGCGCGCCCTGATCTGGCGCTGCGAGGAATACAACTATGACACTATAGAGGTGGCCAGCCTGCCAGATGGGACGCCCGCCTTGGAGGCGCGCTTTGAGTGCCCGTTCCCTGGCACGGACTGGCGGTTCAGTGGGCGCATTGATAAGCTCGCTATATACAATAAAGATTTGTACGTGGTGGACACCAAGACTACCAAGTCGGCACTCAATGACCGGTATTGGTCCTACTACGAGCCTGATGTGCAGATTGCTGCCTATACTTGGGCGACCCGCCACATCATCGGGATGCCGGTTAAGGGTGTCTTGATTGAGGGTATCAGCACCGGCGTCAACTACACCCGCTTTGTGCGCCGCCTATTTAATGTAGACGAACCGCGTATTGAGGAATGGCTCAGCGATGCTAAGATGTTCCTTGATTGGGCAGACCAGTGCGCCAAGGCAGACCACTGGCCTCATAATTATAATAGTTGTGGCTCTTACGGCGGCTGCCAGTTTCAGCAGATTTGCGCACTGGCACCTAGTCGGCGCAGCTATTGGTTAGATCGAGATTTTTCTATTAAGCAACACGCAACTTTGGAGACAGCAGATGCCGCGGACCCGCCCCCCAATCCCACCGACCCCGGAGATAAGTGACACTCAAGGTACCCGGACCATCAATACATTTGATCCTGAGGAGGAAGGCGAAGTTCGGAGCCCGAGGTTCGGAGATTATGATGATGGACAGGCATGCGAGTTAATCAATTGGGTGACGGATTTTACACCCTTTAACCATGAGATGTCTTTAGCCAATGGGTGGACAGGTTCGTTCATGGCATATCTGGCGGCATATTGCGTGTGGGATAGGGCGCATAGTTGGTCAGATGAGTGCCCTCCTTCGTGGCGGCGCTGGGTAAAAGCAATGCACACCTTCTTACAAAGAACCGAGGACGTGCGGTATGTTGACATTTTCTTTAATCCACAGTGGCGCTATAACGTAGTAGAGCTTAGGCAGTACGATTCACTTAATGTTCTTAGAGCCTTGCGTGAAACTAATGCGCCCCGTCTTCTAATGTCTGCACGCAGTCGGATGTTTGACGTAACAGCGCAAGAAGGTGCAAGAGACGGAGAGGGAAGTGCGATGCAGGCAGCAGTAAGCATCTCGGAGCAATTGGCTATTGCAGACACCATCATGACGCGGGGTGGAGAAAGCCTGCCAGACAGATATGTGACTGAGCGGATCTCTCCGGCCCACCCGGATAGTATTTTCCAAGGGCGGCGGCTAGCGTCCCCGGCGCAGGATGTGGTGTCCCGAGGCCCCAACCTGCCCAGTGCTGGCGAAGGCGCCAGAACCTTGCAGCCGAGGGTCGGAGGATCGTTGAGCGCACGTACTAGGCAGGTTCTTGAAATTACTGCTTCTTCTCCTTATGAAGATGATGCGGTTGCGTGGATACCTGACGACCCCGACGAATGACGAACAGAAAACAATTGACATAGAGTTTGAGAGTTGGTATAATACGTCCTCAAATCAAATAGGGGCGTATGTATGCCATCTTTCAAAGACCACCCGGTATCGAGTGTTACCCGCATGCTTCTAGTGGGCGACCCCGGCGCCGGTAAAACTGCCAGCCTTGCTACGCTGGCCAACGCAGGCTACAATCTGCGCATTCTAGACTTCGATAACGGTCTCGACATCCTTAGTCACTATCTCGAAGCCGACGCAATGGACCGTGTTCATTACGCAACCTTGCGGGATAACTTGACAAATGCAACAGCGTTCCATAAAGCCTTGCGACTTCTGTCGCACTGGAAGAACGACACCGAAGATTTCGGAAAGATCAAGGACTGGACTGAGAAGGACGTACTAGTTATCGACAGTATGACATTTATGTCAGCCGCCGCGATGCACCAAGCCCTTGCCTTTAACGGCAAGAAGCTTACAGAGCAGCCCTCTATGCCCGAATGGGGTGAGGCGCGGCGTAATGTGGAGTACGTGCTGGATTACCTAACCGGCGAGGAAGTGAAGTGCAACGTAGTGTGCACGGCGCACATCCTCTATACATCTGACGACAACGCCGGCAAAGGGCTGCCGTTTACGTTGACTAAGAACCTTAGTTCAAACGTAGGGCGCTACTTTAATACGGTGGCACGTCTGGATGTGAAGCCCGGTAAAGACGGTAAGCGCGTCATCCGCACCACTTCCGACTTTCGCATGGACCTGAAAAGCCCAGCACCCGACGCTCTTGCGTCAGAGGTCGAACCCGACCTAGCAAAGCTGTTCGAGGTTATTCAGGCCAGCGCCAAGTCGAAACAAGGAGGAGCCAAGTGAAGCAGCTAGCAACTAAGGCTGTGAGAGCAATCTCGATTGGCGATGCACTAGTAATCACCACTAAAGATTACGACGTGGAAGCCTTGGACTCGCTCATTGCCGCCTTCCGAAAGTGGCATGAAGAGCGGGCCGGGGCACAAGAGGATGCCGATGCTAATGGTAACGCTGAATTAGCAATGCGGTATTCTTACGAACCGTGGCTTTTTAAATCTAACGTTGAACCGGTCACAGTCACCGATAAAAACGGTAATACTGTAACGATTGATGTGGACGACATAATGGGCAACGGTGTCGAAGTCTCGGTTTCTGCCTCCGTAGAAGTGGTGGGCCTTGACATCGGCGTAGAGCGGGTGGTATAATCCGCTCCTTAACTGCAACAGGAGAGTAGCCTACATGGCTGATCTTAATGCGATCCTTGATATGACTCCCGGCGAAACCCCCGATCCGGTTTCACTTACTCCGGGCGTTTACGAGTTCACCATCACTCGATATAAGACCGAGGAAGTTGGTGAGAACAAGACCGGCAAGCTCACGTGGAGCATCCGGGCAGACGCCATTGTTGAGAGCGACCTCAGCGATGAAGACTTGGAACTGGCCAAGCCTCTGTACATGGAGTTTTGGTTGACTGAGAAGTCGTTCAGCTATGATGTGCCACACATCTCTGTGAAGCACTTCCTGACTGACGCTCTCGGTATTGACGAAGAGGATGTGTCGTACCGCGACCTCTTTGAACTGGCGCTCGGCAAGACTTTTACTGGTAAGGTTGAGATCGAGATGCAGGGCAAGGACCGTGACCGGCCCACCCCCACCGTCAAGCGTGTGCTAGTCAACTAGTACACTTCCATATCAAACTTACGGGGGGCCTTTGTGCCCCCCATTTTTTTGGAGACTTGGCTATGTTAACCACCTTAAAAGCTCTAGGACTTTTAATCTTGCCTGCTGTTGGGTCGCTGGTACTTTATTTTATGGCGGTTTTTTGGCGTGATATTTACATGGCCGTCGACATGGAGGTGGGTGCGGCAACCGTGCTGGGTTTTCTAGTCAGCGTCGCTGGCTTCCTCCTGTGTGCTTGTTTGTATAGTTACTATTACTGCTTCCAACGGAGTGAAGAAGACGACTGATCCAGAGAAACTGTGCACTGATCCCGGCTGGCTACGAGAAGCAACCGAGGCGAGAATTGAGGCCTTGCAGGCCGACGTCGCCCTGCTGCGGGAGGCTCTGGTCCGCATTGTCGATGGAGACTTTCCAGAAGACGTAGATTGTGCAGAAGCACAAGTCCACGTTATGTATAACATTGCCCGCTCCGCGCTGTCGGGGAAGGGAGAATGACATGACCAACAAGAAGGAAGCGCAGGCTATGACCGAGATTAAGCACCGACACACCGGCAACGTTTTGCTAACGCTGAACCGTGATCGCCTCAGAGGGGCAGACCTCAGAAAGGCAAACCTTAGAGGGGCAGACCTCTACAGGGCGGACCTCACCGGGGCCAACCTAGAAAGGGCAGACCTCACCGGGGCGAACCTCACCGGGGCGAACCTCACCGGGGCCAACCTCTACCGGGCGAACCTCTGGGGGGCAGACCTCAGAAAGGCAAACCTTAGAGGGGCAGACCTCTACAGGGCGGACCTCACCGGGGCCAACCTAGAAAGGGCAGAC
>Ga0222673_1000479_pt1 | contig 17941 bp, 27 predicted proteins | sample AntAcemetagen801_FD_179845 | JGI IMG/M metagenome (GOLD analysis project Ga0222673, IMG submission 179845) | Saline water microbial communities from Ace Lake, Antarctica - #801 | ecosystem: Environmental > Aquatic > Non-marine Saline and Alkaline > Saline | place: Antarctica: Ace Lake...
TGCCGTCCAAGACGTATGCGACACCCTTTTTTCACAGTACAAAACCGAGGTATTCACCGGGGAAGAATTAGCTTATTTTCTGGCCAGAGTTGTTGCCGAAACAAGCACCGACGCTTTCCAGTTCGGTGGGTTGACGTTCGGTGACGGCCTGGCCCCGGCTGACGATAACGGGATAAACATGATTGGTATAACGATGATTGTCCATTACGGGCGGTCAGATTTTTAATCAAAGGAGAGTGCCATGACCATATCCAAAGCAACAAGTTTCGGGGCATTAACCGACCATTTTGCGATATTGGAAACAGTACATGACGCGGGCACGCTGGCTGACATAATGGTGTTGGTTGCCAGTAGCAAGGTGCGACGTGCGCAGAACCGTGCAGACGCGCAGGATGCCAACGAGGACATTGCCGCCAGCGCTTACAGTGGCAACAGCGCCGAGGAAATCACCGAAGTGTCATGCACCTACGCGCTGAAATCCGGCACGCTGGACCTTAGCGACCTGGTAATTGGCGAACTTGCGGTGCAGATAATGGCTGAAAGCCTGGAACTGACGACAGCCAACGGTGGATGGCCGCAGATCACGGTCACTGGTTATTTGGGCCTTGAAACCATAACCGCACCGACCAGCTACACCAACCAGTTCACGCTCCCGGCGATCAGCGTTATCGGCATGAAGCAGGCGCAGGTGCTTGGCTTCACGGTGACAACCGGCCGGCTGACCGGATCGAAGATCGGGTTCAACTGCTCAATGGCCGAACAGTTGGACGGCGTTGGCGAACCAGCGGCCCACGGCGTATCCGGCGGGACAGGCGAAGTCACAGCCGACTTTGTGCGTATTGATGATGCGCCGGCATGGGAATTGGCCGCCGTCCTTGCAGATTCCGGCGATGGGGCCGTATTCATGGCCGAAGTCACGCAAGACCCTCAAGCCGATGAAGGTCAGGCCGTTTGGCACACCGCGTCCGGCGCTGCATCGTTCAATCTCGCACGTCTCGCTTCATAAGGGCTTGCAATGAAGGAATACAATGCAGGACCTTGCGAAACTATCAGAACTGGCCGAGGCAGAAATCGAATCGCTGCGGGCTGATGGCATAGACCTGACGCCCGCAGAGATTATCGAGATCAATGCCCTTGGCCATGCTGTCGAATCCCCTGAAACCCGCCGCTTGCTCGCTCGTGGCGCTCCTGTAGCCATAGGCGGCGTCTATCTCTGGCCTATGTCCTTGTATGCCCAGGATTGGTTTGACCGCGTAGGATGCCACCTGGATGGCAACAAACAGCAGACTTACGCCCTTGCATACGCTATGGCGCATGGCCGGAATGAGGGGGAACCACTGGCGATGGAATGCCGCGAAGCCGAAAAGACCGTCAAGCGGTGGGGCAAGTCACTTAAATGCACGTTTGGTGAGTTGAATGTTGCCGTTAGCCAAGTGTTGCAACAGGACGAGGATGCCGAGCAGCCGCCGAGCGAAACTGGCGGCATGACAATGGGTGACTTTTCCGCGTTCCTTGCTTCCGCGTGTGGTGGAGATCCCGACTTTTGGGAACGCCGGTGCGCCGCTGGCTACACTCACGCTGTCCTTGACGCTCTGTGCCGCCAGAATAGCGCAGAAGGTCACAAGACAATGGCCGATCCGCGTATTAAGGCCGAGCGCGCGCTGGGGTGGAAAATCGAGTGCATAAAAAAGAGCCGTAAAGAAGTGGAATAAGTAATGGCACAAAAAACTATCTCAATCGTACTTCGCGCGAAAAACGCCATGTCCGCAGGGCTGGGCAAGGCGGCAAAATCCCTCAAGGCGTTTGGGGCAGGTGCATTGCGCGCTGGGAAAATGATTGCCGTTGGTTTCCTCGCTGCAACGGCGGCTCTTGTTGCGTTTGCTACAAAAGCAGTTGCCGCGTATGCCATTCAGGAAAAAGCGGAACGCTCCCTAATTGCCGCGATGAACGCGCACGCTCAGGCTGGTGATGCCCTTATTCCGTATCTCAAGCGCATTGCCGCCGCTATCCAAGATGAAACCGGCGCCGCAGATGAATCCACATTGGCAGGCATGGCAAAGATGCGGATGCTTGGGGTTCAAACGAAAAAGCTGGGCGAAGCTGCCAAGGGCGTGATTGCATTAAAGGCTGTCGGGCTGCAAGAAGAAGCTGCGCAAAAAGCCGTGGCGATGGCGATGCAGGGCAGTTATGACATGCTCAATCGCTATCTACCAGCGCTTAGAATGACCAAGGATGAAACCGAGAAGGCCGCCATCGTCAATGAGTTTTTTGCCAAGGGCTACAAGCAGCAGAAGAACGTGCTCAACACCGTGTCTGGCCAATACGGGGTGCTAAAAGGACGCGTTGGCGACTTGTGGGAAGAACTCGGTGCGGCGATTGCAAAAAACGAAGGATTGATGCGAACGATGCGACGGGCGGGCGATGCGGTTAAGGCGTTTGGCCAACGCATCAACCGATGGGTCAACTCTGATCGTTTTAAGGAGGTTGCCGCATCGGTGGAAGGCATTGTGGCGGCGATCGCTGGCGGTGGCGAAGATAGATCCAAAGCGATGGAGCTGGTTGGCGAAGTGCTGATGGCGTCATTCGCCAGGGGCGCAGAAATTGCGGTTGAAACCATTAAAACAGCCATGCCGGTGATTGGTAAGTTGCTTGGCAATGCCGCAAAGATGGCGTGGGACGCCTTAACCGGGCCGTCAAAGAGCGACACGGCGACCGCCCGCAAACAGCTATCGGCAGAGGGCCAAGAATCGAATCCGCGATGGGTTAGTTTGGTGAAAGAGCGTGCGGAACAAATACAGAACGCCCGCTTGGAAGAAAAATACGGGGCCGAAAGCGTCAAGGCGACAGAGGGAAAGACTGCGGCGCAACTAAGGCTAAACTTGGCATTAAAAGCCGTGGGCGAATTTGGCGCGAAAATGGCTGCCAAAGAAAAAACGCGAAGTGACGAAGCAGCCACGCGGAATGCGGCGAATGCCGAAGCAGATGCGAAGGCAGCCGAAAAAGAGATAAAACTTCTTACAGAAAAAGAAGATGCCGAACGGGCGTTGGCTGATGCTGAGAAAAAGGCGTCGGAGGATAAAAAAAAGCGAGAAAAAGACGCGCTGAAACTTCTCAAGGACGAGCTTGCCGAAATCAAAAAGCAAAAGGCGGCAGTAGAGGAACTTGCAAAGTCGCGTGTCCAGGAACTTATCGAAAAGCGACGTGCCGAAAAAGACTTGGCCAAGGAACTGGCCGGCGAAGAAAAGAAAGGCGAAAGACTTGCTCGCAAACAGCGGCGTTTAGCCCCGGGCCGGGGCCGACTTGGCGGCGAGATGAGCAAGAAAGACAAGGAATGGCTGGACGCCTACCAGGCCATCAAGGGCGCAAAAGGGCGGATGACAAAATTAGAAGCCGGCGAGGAGCATGTTAAGGCGAAAGCTGATAAAACCCAAGAGGACATCAAAACGAGCCTTGAGAAAATCGAGGGCAAAATGGACGACGTACTCTCCTACGGGAATTGATTTATGGCACTCGCAACTACAATCGTGGGGGACGGGATACTGGTCAGCGTGGATGTTTCCGCCCGCGCTTTCCGCGTGTATGGATATCCCTCGAAGGTGTATGTCTACACGGAAACACAAAAGACCGAAGTCCGCGAATGGGTGGCCCTTGCTAAAGCCATCGCGCAGACGACGGCAGAGGCGGCAAGTCAGGCGGGACTTCCCGTTGGAGCCAATGCGTCCTACGCGGCTAATGAAGATTCGCGTCCGGTGGCGTCCTACAAGTTGACCAAGAATATAGAATATGCGCCGGTGACGACGCTCACCTTCGAGGATTATCCGGAATGAAGATGTTTGACACAGCCCCAAAGCCCGGTATGCCCGTGCGCCACCGCACGTTTTACAATGCGATTATCCGCATGGCGAAGGCGTGGGAAAAGCTCAAAATCTATAACGGCCACGTGGACTGGTCGAACGGGATGCCGACGATTGTGGTGGATGCGGCGAGCAGTGAAATGGATTACTCTGACTACGCTTTCGGGTTTACGCTGAATCCTGACGGAGATAATGCCGCCGAGGTTGGGATAAACGCTGGCAAGGTGCGGCACGGTACACGGACAGCAGTTTCCGTGTCATCCGCAAAAATTGTTTGCTCTAACCAGACGTGGATTTTCGTGGCCTACACTTACGGTTCGACAGGCACAATTTCCAGTTCCGCAAGCGAGCCGGTAGATACCGAAACCGTCCACAATCATGCGCTGTATCTGGTGACGATTGCCAGTGGCGTGGCAAGCGTGGAGTCGGGAGACATCAAGCATCTTGGCGACATCTTTATTCCGGGGGCGTTTGCGTAATGAGTTTTTCAACCACAGCAATCAAATATGGGTGGGTGTATCTGACCGCACTGGGGGTCATTACAGGCACTACTATTTACGTTGCGAGCAATACCCGTCAGCAAGTGAAGCCAGAGGATATTATTGAGATTGCATTAGGGGTGCATGAGCGGTGTCTGGCGACGCAATACGACACAAACCTATACTATGTTGACCCACCGTCCATTGTCAGAACGTGGACGGACACTAATGGGGCGTCAATCATCGTGACCAATACAATCGGATGGCATACCGACAGGGCGATGATGGTGACGCTGGATACAAAGATTAAAGCCCTCTGCCCGTATTACGTTGACACCAATTCCGTGTACGACGGCACGACCAATATCATTATGCACACGTTCACCGGCCTCTTGACTTCCCTTGACCTTGGCGACCATACGAACTTCACGGCAATCCCGGCCATCGGGACCAATATCGCTACCTATGGGCCGTGGGCCTGGCGCAATTATGTTGTTGCATGGCAGGAGCGGTATAAGGTGTTGGAGGCGATGAAGGCGACAGCAGATACGCTTGTGGTCAAGACAAACGGGCTGGCCGGGGGTTATAGTAGTGTGTACGCCGTTAGAGATTATGCCCGAATGGTATATTCCAACTTAACCACACACGAATTAATTTCTGTATATAATCCGAACGGGGTTGCGTATGCCTTGGGCAGGGAACCGAATTACGGCTATCAGGAAAATACGAACTTCAACAAGATAGGCCCCACCTTCTATGATACGAAATTGACTTTCAGCGACTGTCAAACTTTCAATTCTTGGGGTTGGGGATGGCATAGATTAAACTATCCTCCGTGGAAAACGAACTTTTACGGGATTACAACAAATCTCACAGCCGCCGGTGTTAATCCCGGCACTCTGTCTGTCGCCATCGAATGGCCGTATAGCTACAACTATCCATATAAATCAAGCGAGGCCGACGAAGTGCAATGGGCTTGGACCTGGATTTCCACGGTGGGCTATTCCGCTTGGGAATGGTACCAGGGCAACACCAACTTGGAAAAGGAAACGAGCATCTATCTCTGGGCAACCGTGAACAATCCGCAGCTTAATCCTTATGGCTTTCCTGAATTGTTTGCAACTCAATCCGTAGACAACGCCTATGATTGGCAATACCCTCGAAGCTGGGACATTGACGCCACGGGAGCATTTGAGGAAATGGCGGGAATGACAACGAATTGCTGGAATAAATTAGACATGGGTTTCGTAACCGATGATGGAATTGGCAAGCTCCGTTGTGCATTTGGTTCGGACGACCAGCCCCCGCTATTTTCTGACGCTTCTGTTCCTGCGTGGTGCGCAGAACCTGGTCGAGGGCAAGACCCGACAAACAACGTCGGCTCAGTGGGGAAGACGCTAGGCATGTCGTTCACGGATTCATATATAGTCCGTGATTGGGATTTTCAATACGCCACCAACAAATTCTGGTAACGCCCGTCAGGGATGAATAAAGGCAAAACAATGAAATACAAATTACTGACCGCAATCCTACTCATGGCCCTGCCCGTGCTGGCCTCCGATCTTGACTATGCCTTCCGCCTGCCCGCCGAACTGCAGGTGACCGAGGCCGAGGCGTTGATTGACTTGACTTGGCAACAGGGTACAACGCCGCTGATACAGGTCGAAGTCCTACGCCGTGGCCGTCCGGTGGATGCTGATACCAATACAACCGTGCGCATGATTATCGGGCCGTCATCTACGGGCACTTATTACGCCGTTGCCTATCAAAGCACGACCACAAACACCAGTTATTATATCCAGTGGCCGACCGTGGGCACGAACTCGCACGGCACGAATGCAACGGCTCAAGCGTGGTGGTACACGATCTATTTTGCGCGTAATGGGCATGACTATTGGACCGGCAACGGGGATCTCTACATCGAGAAAACGACCAGTACGGGAACGAACGGGCTGACGTGGCAGACGATCACGGCCGGACTGATCGAGTGGGGCAATGTCATCGGCACCCTGGCGGATCAGGCCGACCTCGTGGCGGCGCTTGACGCAAAGATATCTGGGGCGACTATAACCACCGGCGCGGCTCCGGTTGTCGTAACCAACGCTGGGATATTGGGTATCACCGTGCCTATCAGCGTGGGGCCGCAGGGCGAGCAAGGGATACAAGGCATCCAAGGGGCAACCGGCCCGACTGGTGCGACGGGCACGCAAGGTATCCAAGGGCTGACGGGATCTATCGGGCCAACGGGTGAGACGGGGGCGCAGGGTATTCAGGGGTTGACGGGGAGCAATGGACTTGATGGAGCAACAGGCCCACAGGGAACGCAGGGAATCCAAGGCGTTCAAGGGGAGATCGGACCTGCGGGGACAAATGGAGTTGACGGGGTAGACGGAACAAACGGTTTGGACGGCGCCGTGGGGCCTCCGGGAACAAATGGGATTAACGGTGTGGACGGAATCCAAGGCCCGGCAGGCACAAATGGCGTGGATGGCGCAACCGGGCCGCAAGGGCCAGCCGGAACCAACGGGACGGATGGAGCACAGGGCCCGGCGGGCACGAACGGCCTGGACGGGGCTGACGGCATTGATGGAATACAGGGGCCTCCCGGAACCAATGGCTTAGATGGGGTTGACGGGACGAATGGGTTGGACGGTGCGGAGGGGCCGCAGGGCACGCAGGGCATTCAGGGCGTCCAAGGCGAGATTGGCCCAGCGGGGACTAATGGTTTGGACGGCGTTGACGGAACAAACGGTTTAGACGGAGCAACCGGCCCGGCGGGAACGAACGGGATTGACGGCATTGATGGCGCCGCAGGTCCTCAAGGCCCGGCAGGCACAAACGGCATAGACGGCATTGATGGCGCTCAGGGCCCTCCGGGCACGAATGGTTTGGATGGCATAGACGGGACAAACGGGGTTGACGGCGCCGACGGATTGGTGGGCGCGGTAACGTTTGACCAGTCCACGTCTAATAACGCCTACCTCTATGGGGCAGGAAATACGAATCTTCAAATCACGTTTGACGCAAATAATGTCAAGCCGGATGATCCCCGCCTGACCGACTCCCGCGATCCGAACACCCACGATCAGGACTGGTCAACGATCACAAATCACCCACTTGTGGATCAGGCGATTATTGACGCCACCGCCGCCACGAATTTCATCGGCACGAACACGCTACAGGTGCAAATAACCGCGGTGGAGACCGGCAAGGTTGACCTGACCGACGCCACCTATACCGACACCGTGGCGAAAGCATCTGCGGCATACCCGGCCAGCAATCCGAGCAATTTCTATCTATCGTCTAATCCGTCGAATTGGGGGATTGGCACAATCACAGGCGGCACGGTCACGGCGGGTGCGGCAGACACGTTCGTGGTAACAGGCCCGAACGCGGCGGTGACGTGGAACACCAATGCGGGGGCTGGCTCCGGCTCCGGCTTCCCGTTGGATGCTGACGGTGACTTGGCAGGTTACTCGCTGACCAACGGCTCCTTTGTTGGCAATGGTACGGGCTTAACGAACGTGCCGGGAACGGAAACCAGCACCTTCGCTTTGCTGGCGGGTTACGGGATTACGATAGACACGGTAACAACGACCGTGACGCACCGGATCAGCGACGTGTTTAGCAACAGAGTCGCGGGATTAGAAGCGGCGTCCAATCTCTACATAGCCGGCGATGCCGCTGTTGGGCTGGGCGCAACAAACCTTGCCCTTGCCATCGGCTTGGGAGCAACCAACTACGCCGATTCTGTCGGCACGGTGGTCAGTAATACCTTCACGAACACGGCGGCACTTGCGGCGGCGGCGTTGCCGAAGGCTGGCGGCACACTCACTGGCGAAACCATTCACGGCACGAACGCAATCAGCATGGGGACAAATGCGGTAAAAATGTATAGCGGGTATTTAAGTGGCACGAATGGGGTTTATTGGCTTGCCCCTAATGGAACTAATTACTGGTTGCTATTCCAATGATAAAATACCTCACAGCCTTCTTAATTCTGTCGGCTTCTTGGGCGCAAGGGGCGGATGTTGTTATCGGCACAACTGCACAAGGTATCGCATGGGAAGGCACAAGTCCGAATCTGGCGGCTCGATTTTATGACAAGGTGGATTCCTACACGAAACTTCTTTTGCATTGTGATGGAACAAATACTTCGACGACAATAATTGATAGCTCGCTGTCAAATAGAACACCTACTCTTGGTGGAACTGGAAAAATATACACATCAACTTACAAATTCGGCGGCGCATCATATAGCAACAATACGGCGAGTTATATGCAATTTGCTGATAGTGCAGATTGGGATGTTGTGGGGAGTGCGGCAAGTTACACGATAGATTGCTGGTTAAATATGCGAACCGCACCAAGCAGCGGTAATGGTATGACAATAGTTTCGCAAGGCGAAGACATGAATAATGGGTGGCATTTTTTTTATTATTCGGTAGCGGGGGGAGGCGCGGAGCATAGCGGCTTTATTATGCGAGCTGAAACCGGGGGTTCGGTATTTTTGCAAATCAACACAAGTTGGGGCGTGATGACTCTTAATGAGTGGCATCATATTGCAATGGTTAAAAATGGAACGAACTACAACACTTATGTGGATGGGATTTCTAAAGGAAGTGGAACCGACTCGGACACCGATAGCTATCCCTATGATATCAAAATTGGATATGGTTATAATACAGATGAGGGGTATTTGGATGGTTGGATTGATGAATTTCGTATGAGCGCAGGGGTAGCAAGATGGACGAATAACTTCACACCGCCAATCAGGAGTTATAACCAATAAAATGACCAAACTCGCCTCAATCATAATCGCCCTGACCTGCGCCACGCTCCACGCTCAATCGGTAATCGTCCAAGGTGCGGGTGCGGGGAACGCGTGGGGGACGGCCACGGTCACGACGAGTGTGAGCGTGCTGACCAACTTAACAATTACGGGGACGCTCATCCCTGATATAACCGAAACAAATTATTTGCAAATCGAAAATATAGACGGATACCCCGCATGGTCTTGCACGAACATCCCTGAATGGACTGTTGCCACCACACATTCCAATGTGTATGTGCATTTTGATACTAACACCTCGCGTTACTGGATAAATGGTTATTTGAACGATGCTTATGGAGAACGCTGGTCCAACGCGAGTTCCACGGTCATCGGCACATATCAACCGTCCTATGGCGTTACCGGCACCACTACGGTTGCCTACTGGTATCAAACCAATTATTCATCGGTCGTATCAGTCACCGTTCACGGGAAGGCAACGCCATGATAGCACCTGAAACCAAATGGTCAATGATTCGCGGGGTATCGCTGGCGCTGATATGTGCTGGCGTGCTTGGCTTGTGTATAAGTTTGATGGTGGTGGGGAAGGTGATTGCGAGGCTTTTGAAATGACACCCGATGACTATCTGGCGATACTAAGTGTTGGGCTTCCGCTGGTGGTAATGGCGATTGCTGTGGCGGTGATTGTAATTAAACAAGGATGGAAAGTAAAGAAAGGCGGGTAACGATATGGGCGAACCGCAATACATAACACAAGAACGCTATGACACCCACAATAAAGAGGTAAGCGCCAAGCTCGACTTGATATATCGCGGCCTGTTCATTGACAACGGGAAACCCTGCCATCAGACGCGTATTGACCGTCACGACAGGATGCTCAACCTTGTGGCGTGGATTAGCGGTGTGCTTTGCGTGGCTATGGTTATTCAGATGGTTGACTTCGTATTTACAAAGCTGGTGAAATAATGAGAATTTTCGACCATCCCGGCTGTACAAGCGGACAGTGTATTTGGCAGCAACTTGGTATGGCAATCCTGACCACAGATGATATTTCCGACATGAAAAATCATATCATGGAGAAGCAGAGGGAGCGGAAGCTACGGAACGATGCGCGGCGATTGTTTGACGAGCATGAGATGCACAGCGTCAGCCAAGAGATTGGGACGGCAGATGAAAGATGACATAGTAACCTATATTAGTCCAGAGTGTGATCCCGACTACAGGTTCACAGGGTTGCCGTTGCGCGTTAAGCAACTCGACAAACGGATGTATGAGTTGGAACGTGGTGTCACCTACCGCACAGAAGCCGGGGAGCTATCTACGGCCAGAATGGGGTTTCACTTTGATTTCGCAAGCGTACCGCGTGCGCTCTGGTGGTTATACCCGCCCACTGGGACGAAGGGCAACCCTTACGGGATGGCGGCTCTAATACACGATTGGCTATTGACACATCATAAAATCGGTGGACGGTCAATCACCCGCAAGGAGGCTGACGATATTTTTCTTGAGATAATGTTATACACCGGATGCCGCAAGTCTCTGGCCTATACGATGTGGGCGTTTGTCAGGGCAAACAGCATGGCGCGCTTAGGGAGATGGACATGACAAATATCATCCACGTCATATCGAAAGCAACAATAGACTACATCTCGCTCGACCCCAAAGGCGCGGCGGCGGTGCTGGCGTTAGGGGTTGCCGTGATTGTGGCTAAGTGGGCTTGGAATGAAAGGAAGGGAAAGAAAAATGCTTCCACTGATCGTCCATAGCAAACTGTTCTTTTACTACCGTGGCAAGATTGACGGGTGCTGGTATCTTGGCTGGGGGGATGGCACGTCTGTGACAAAGCAGAACGCCTACACGGACGATATGGACAGGTTCGGCGTTAATACAATCACACTGAACATCTGCAACGAGGACTTATCTAGCCCGTTTAAGGGCGAGTTCATGCGGAGCGAGCTTGACGCCGCCAAGGTTCTATCGCTCCTTAACTTCATTCGCCGTTTGAAAGAACGCGGCAAGATCGTAGTGATAATGCTGTTCGATTGTCCGCAGTCTGCTACGGCAAAGTATCCGTTTTGGCGGTACATGGACAGAATACCCGCATTCATTGAAATCGTAGTTAAGGCATTGGCTCCGCTCGTTGACGGGTTTATGTTGGCAATAGAATCAAACCGGGGGCCGTTGTCAATAGACTTGGTGGAGATTGGCATTGACTACATTCGCAAGTTTGCCGTGCGGGGCGGAGTTGCGCTTCCATGCGGGACGCACGAACAGAACGTGGGGCGCAACGGGAACGGCAAGCTGGTAATGCGCCGACGTGTTCCGCGCAACGCTGACTTTGTGGGCTTTGAAACCAGCAATCATCCTTACTATGGCGACAATGTTCCGGTGGCACAGATGGTCGAGGAAATACAGTTCCTTGTTGCCAATTCTGGAGGCATACCCGTGTGGGTTGTGGAGAGCAATGCCTCCGAAGGCGCTCACGCTCGTAAGCAGAATCGGGCGATGGCGGAGTTGCCGGGGGTGATTGGCGTGAACGGGGTGCTATAAGCGCCCTCACATGGGGCCAGGAGATCCACGCCGCCGGCCGGTGCGCCGTCAATAACCGCGATTGCTCCGGTCCACTGGAAGCACACCACCTGATAAGCCGAGGACGCAAGGCTTTCAAGGATAATCCCCGCAACGGACTGCTTTTGTGCTGGGTGCACCATCATGGCTCAAAGCTATCCCCCCACGGCTCCCCAAAAGCGTTCCTTGAATGGCTCGCCGAAAACCGTCCGGAACAGGCTGATTGGGTGGAAGCGAATCGGTGGAAGATCGTCAAGTAGCACCAAACCCCTATAAACATTGACGCAAACTGGCCTAAAAATACTTTACGATTTATGTTGACATAGATACGGCATTATAATATATTGCAGGCAGTTAAGAGAAAACACCGTGGCAGGTGGAGCAAATGAAAACAAACACACCATCATCGGCCCCCGTCAGTGAACGCAAGAAAACCGTCGTCATGCCCGCCCTGGGTGTGTGCTCCGGCTGCCACCTTGCCAAGCTGGCGGGGGCTTTCTCTTTGGGTGACAAATGAAGAATAACATCTGCACCATACCAGAGTGCGGCAAACCATACCTTGCGCGGGGATTGTGTGCGGTGCATTACCAACGAGCACAAAGAGAAAAAGCGGCGCGGATAAGTGTGGCGTGTAAAGCCTGTGGAAAAATCTTTCAGACAACCGTTAAACGCCCCGCCACGTATTGTTCGAGAAAGTGCGTGTCATCGGTAGCTACTCCGGCCAGGATTATGGCACAACAGAAGCATAACATCATGCGCTTATGTTCCGAGTGCGGTCGACAATTTACTGTTATCTTATCAAAAGCGCATGAGCGCCTATATTGTTCGAGGGCATGTTATGACCTGGCAACAGAAAAAAAGAACGCCAAAATAGTAGAAGCAAGACATGTTCAACCGTGTAGCCGGTGCGGAGTGGCCGGAGTTAAGGCGCACGGAATGTGCAGCGCGTGTTGCCAACATAACCAGATATGGCGGCAAGATCGTATGCTTGAAAAAACTTGCCCTGTATGCGGCAAGAAGTTTCAAACCCCTCGCAGCCGAGATAGACTTTTTTGTTCCACCGATTGCTATGTGCGGTCGGATATATTCAAACAGACCAGAAAAAAGTATAGTGAAAAAATGGCAGCGTGCCGGATTGATATGACCTGTCTATATTGCGGAAAGAAAATGAGCGTGACATTTGGCGCGAAACATGATCATCGAACAACGCGCAACGGGCGAGTAGCAAAACGCAGTCGGCTGTTTTGTGGGCGCCCATGCTATCGGAAACATTTTGCAGAACGCTTTGACCGATGGGCGCAAACGGCGGCTTCCCTCGACATGAAAGGACTTTCCTGGGATGAATTTTTAGCGCAGGAATCCTTGCCGTGTATCGTCGACGGTTGCGACTGGATTGGCGATAACTTATCTATTCACGCCAACCACGCACACGGAATCACGGCAGACGAGTTGAAGGAGTCGCTGGGTTTTAATAGGCATAGTGGGCTTATATCGACCGCAACGTGGGAAAGGCTCCATCAAAGCGCGATTAAGCTGGGCAAGGGCAGGGCCGACTTGGGAACATTGGCCGAAACTGGTAACCGTAAGTGGGACTTACGGCCAGAGGGCCGCGAGCACGTAAAACGAAAATAAACAAGGGAACACGATGATCGGCAAAACCTCAAAGCAACGCATTGCGCGTAAGGCTGAACTGGCAAACAAGCCGGTGGCGCCCGACAAGCCGTTAATACCGTGGATGAAAAGAACAGACGAGAACATCGCTCAACTGGCCAGTGAAATCTATATTAGCGAACTTCCCGGCCACGGTGCAAGGAAAGTGATCGAGGAAACCATCAACGGCGTGAAAACCGGACGCGTATCATTAGCGAGGGGAATATGACCTATGAACTCAAAAACGGCGTGTCTCTGTTTGATATGTATCGAAATCGCCCTCGCCCTGTACTTCGGCATAAGTGCCGCTCAGTCGTATGGCCTCGCCGCCTCGCTGACGTGCCTGGAATCCCGTTCAAACCTTACACCGCCGCCGTGCGCGACGCTTTCCTTGCCGCCGATGCCGCCAACAAGCGTGTCGAGGACTTTATCGGCACGCTCAACAGCCAAAGGAAATAACATGGACACCCGCAAATATCGTGAAGTATTTATCGCTGCCGCCACGATCTGCGCCGAGGCCGGGGGAGAGCCATTCGCCGGGCAGGTAATGGTTGGGGAAACCATAGCCAATCGCGCTATCCAGTCCTGCGCTTCCGTCCGTGATATATGCCTTGCTCCCAAGCAATACTCATGTTGGAACAATCGCGGCACGATGGAAATACGGATGCGGACTATGCGGAAGCACCCGGCATGGAATGACTGCCTGATGATTGCGAAGGGTATCTGCCAGCCAGCATACACGCCGGTGTCGCCGGCCACGCATTACTACGCCCCTAAACGGTGCAAGAGGCCGTCATGGGTGAAGGGTATGCGGCTGGTGGCGGTTTTTGGCAACCATCGGTTTTATGTGGAGAGGATATGACCAAAACAGGAAAACACCTATCGGGTCGGGTGGCCCGCGCTTTAGATGTATCGCACATCTATAAAAAGCAGAGACCCGGAGCAAGCGCGGGTTTCCTGTCTCCCCAAACCGAACAAGGGAATAATATGACCGAAAGAATCCTAACAGCCGTCCGCGCCTTAACTAAGGGCATGGTCGCCAAGCCGGTGGACGTAATTGCGATCATGCGCAAGGAACAGAGGAAGCGGAAAAGAACGAGGTCGGCATGAACAATCACCTTGAACCTTGGGAACGCTGGTTTATCAAGCATCGTGGCTCGGAACTATCCCGGCTGGTCACGCGCCTTGCCGAAGTCCTACTCCGCAAGGGTGAATGTACCGCCGATGACGCCCGCGCTGTGCCGCTTGACGGTGATCCACGCATCCGTGGTGGGGCTGTGCGCGCGCTTGTGGCCCTGGGGCTGGCAAGCAAGGGCGAGGCTGTCAAGAGCGCGTCGGATATTTGCCACCATCGGCCCATCGTCCGGTTTGTCCTGTTGGATTCCAACGCCTGCCGGGGGCTGACACAACGGTTTCAGGACGTGATTTTCGAGGGTGCGAAACGGTATCAGGTGGAAAACGGGCAGATGATGATGGCGCTATGAAACCAGACCACAGATTTGATGCAGAGAGCCACAGCTATTACATCGATGGCCGCAGGGTTGACAGTGTGACGCAGGTCCTGAAGGCGCGTCTGGGCGATAAAATGTGGTTTGCATCGGAATGGTATTTGGAGAGGGGAAGAGTTGTCCATGCCTGCTGTGCGCTCGTAGCCAATGGCAAGCGGTTTGTATGCGACGATCGGGTAGCCGGCCAAGTTTCAGCCTGCCGAAAGTTCTACGCCGACCTAAAACCGGAGGTCCTGGAGGTGGAAAAGCCGGGGTACAGCACAACGTGCAACTTCGCCGGTTGCCCGGATCTAATCTGTCGCATCCGGGCCCGGACGTGCATCGTGGATTTTAAGGCTTCGCTGACGGACCTTGTTTTCATCCAGCTTGGCGGGTACGCCGTGCTCAATCCTACCGCAAAGTACGGCATGGGCGTGGAATTGAAAGAGGATGGAAAATATAAATGCACGGAGATGGTCAAGCTGGACCGCTACCGCAATGAGTTTTTAGCGCTACTGTCAACGTGCATGATACGCCGCAGATTGGGGTTGGAAAAAGAATCTGAAATAAACGCTTGACACCAAAAGCGGGTTATGGTTTAATGGCGGGAATGGAAGGAAAACCCATGAAGACGCATCCTATAGCAGAGCTTTTTCCGCTTCTGTCTGACGCCGACTTGCGCGACTTAGCGGATGATATTAAGGAAAACGGATTGCAGCAGGCCGTTGTAAAGCAAGGCGATATTCTTATTGACGGCAGAAATCGGTTGGCGGCTTGTGAACTTGCGGGAGTAGAGCCGACCTTCTGTGAATATACCGGCAAGGACGCGGCGGCGTATATTGTGAGCGTGAATTTGAAGCGGCGGCACCTGACGCGGGAGCAGCGCGACGATGTTATCCGCGGCCTACGCGCCCAGGGTATGACGCTGGAGAAGGTGGCCAAGGCGGTGGGGGTGAATGAAATCACCGTGCGTCGGGCGAGTCATTCGACAAATGTCGAATCAGAAATCACGAACGAGCGCGGCCAGTCCCGCCCCGCGCACTACGCCCCGCGAGAGGACAAGCCGCACGTCGCGCACGCTACCGGCGACAATGAATGGTACACGCCGGAGCCTTACGCTGAAGCGGCCCGTTCGGTAATGGGAAAAATCGATCTCGATCCAGCCAGCACGCCGGAGGCAAACAAGGTCATCAAAGCCGAGCGCATATTCACGGCAGACGATAACGGACTCAAACAGGATTGGTCGGGAAAACTTTGGATAAATCCGCCGTATGCTTCCGAGCTTGTCGGAAAGTTTATCGAAAGGCTTGCTACGTCCGTTGAATCCGGCGCAGTGACCGAGGCTTTGGTGCTGGTGAATAATGCCACCGAGACAAAATGGTTTGCGCGACTGGCTTCAATATCCACGTTGCTGTGCTTTCCTACTGGGCGTGTAAAGTTTTGGCATACAGAAAAAGATTCCGCCAGCCCCTTGCAGGGCCAGGCGGTCGCTTATATCGGGAAACATGGAAAGCGATTTGCGGAAGAGTTCAAGACGTTCGGAATGATTGTGGAGATTATCAGATGAGGGACGAGGATCGAGGCAAGATTCATAATCGGGAATGGGCGGGACGACTGCGGGATTTTAGCGGGTTAAGGTTTGGAAAAATCACACCTACTGACATTGACGGGTTTATGGATTTTAACGATCGAGTTTTCATCTTCATTGAAACCAAGCGCGGAAATTCGGAAATGAAATATGGCCAGCGGTTGGCCTTGGAAAGACTTTCCGATGCCTCGGCGCAGAGTGGCCGACACGCAATTGTAATTATTGCGTCTCATATCGAGGAGGGCGATATCGCAGTTGCGGGATTGCCGGTCGTGCTACTGCGGTTAAACGGAATATGGCGCAAGCCGCACAAGAGCATAAATGTAAGAACAGCTATAGAGGACTATTTAGCATGGGCGACAAAACATGAAACCACTAAAAATCATCCGTAAATATCTATCGGCCATCGGCGCGAAGGGCGGGCGCAAGTCACGCCGCGCGATCACGGCGGCACAACAGGCAGTCATGCAACAGGCGCGAAGGGACGCGCTAAATCAAATAAAGGAGGTGCGGGATGGAAACGACAGTTGAACGGACGGAATTGGTAGAGATCGAGGCCGCGGTGAAGGCCTGTAACGCTGTGGCCGTGCCGGAACCCATCCGGGCCGCGCTCGTGCGGGATCTGGGCCCGGTGGCTAACCGGCTGGCTAAATACGCAGATGCGGCAATGATGTTCGTGACTGACCAAGCGAGCGCGGAGGAGGCGTCGCAGGTCTGCACGGCAATCGCGGCGGACATCACGGCGGTAAAAAACCACGAGGTGCTTGCCAAGATCACGGCCGGGCTCCACGACCTGCACCGCAAATGGACGGGCTTGCGCGATATGTTCGTCGCCCCGTTGGAAGCCAACAGGAAGGTGCTCAAAGGAAAAGTGATAACATGGCAGGAGGGCGAGCGGCGCAAGGCCGAGGAAATCCAACGCAAACTCCAGGCCGCCGCAGATGCGAAGGCCGCGCTTGAACGCGCGAAGCAGGAAGCCGAGGCCCGGCGTCAACGGGAAATCGAAACGGCGGCCCTACAAAAGGCCGAGGATGCCCGACGCGCGGCGGCGCAGGCCAAGGGCGATGAACGGGCACGACTCGAAGCCGAGGCGAACGCGGCGGATCGCAAGGCAGCGGCGGCGAACGTCAAGGCGGAGACCAGGACCGATGCGGCGGCCAGCGTGGTGGCGCCGACCGTGACCGTGGTGGCGCCCAAGAGCGGGCTGAGGACATCGAAGACGTGGAAGGTCATCCGAGTCGAGGAGGACGCGTTCTACCGCGCGCTGGCAACGCGGCCGGACATGCGGGAATATGTGGAAATCAAGACCACGGCGATGGAGCGAGTAAAGGCGGCGAATCCGAGCTGCGAAATCCCGGGGATCGTGTTCAACCAAGTGACCCGGTAACCATTTTTGCATTCGCGCGAATATGGTTTTGACGAAAGGAAAAGTAATGAAGTCCGAGATGACGAAAGAAGAAACAGAGAAACTGCTGGACGACGCGGACACCGAACGCCCAGACAGCGATTTTGTGGCGTCCGTG
>Ga0222673_1000481_pt1 | contig 17913 bp, 16 predicted proteins | sample AntAcemetagen801_FD_179845 | JGI IMG/M metagenome (GOLD analysis project Ga0222673, IMG submission 179845) | Saline water microbial communities from Ace Lake, Antarctica - #801 | ecosystem: Environmental > Aquatic > Non-marine Saline and Alkaline > Saline | place: Antarctica: Ace Lake...
CAGTTGCAATCCATTTTCGCCTCCTTAGAAGTCCCAGTCGTCATCAGTTGTCGACTCGTGCTTACCAATTACGTAAGAGGAGCCAGATCCTGAGAAGAAGTCGTGGTTCTCATCAGCGTTGGGTGATAGTGCAGCAAGGATTGCAGGGTTTACGTCACACTCATCTTTAGGGAAGAGTGGGTCGTAACCTAAGTTCATCAGTGCCTTGTTGCCGTTATAGCGAAGGAACTTCTTTACGTCTTCGGTAAGTCCCATTCCATCGTATAGGTCGGCTGTGTACTTCACCTCGTTGTCATATAGCTCAAGTAGTAGATCGTAGGTGTAGCTCTTCATCTCTTCCTGACGAGCCTCTGACTCTTCAGCAAGAGCTAGCTGGTACTTATAACCAATGTAATAACCGTGAATAGCTTCATCACGAATGATTAGACGAATTAGGTCAGCGGTGTTGGTTAGCTTTGCCCTGGAGGACCAGTACATCGGCAAGTAGAAACCAGAGTAAAACAAGAAGCTTTCCAGCAGAGTGGAAGCAACCTTGCGCTTGAGTGGGTCATCACCTTTGTAGTAACCGAGGATTATCTCCGCCTTTTTCTGCAGGTGAGGGTTGTCCTCACTCCAGCGGAAGGCCTCGTCAATGTCGGCTGATGAACAAAGCGTTGAGAACACCGATGAGTAGCTCTTGGCGTGCACTGACTCCATGAAAGCAATGTTGGTGATAACTGCTTCTTCGTGAGGAGTTCGGGCGTCTGGGAGCAACGCAGCGGCTCCGATGGTGCCCTGAATGGTGTCAAGCATCGTCAAGCCAGTGAAGACGTGCATAGTTAGTGTCTTCTCGTGGGGCTTGAGGGTCTCCCAGGACTGAATGTCATTGGAAATGGGTACCTTCTCTGGCAACCAAAAGTTGGAGGTCAGTCGGTTCCATACGTCCATGTCAATTGGGTCTTCAATCTTGTTCCAGTTGACGGGTCGGCTTACTAGTTTGATCTTGTTCATAGTTTTCTTTCCTGATTCCTAAAGCATGCAGCTGACGCAGCTATCAACCTCTGTACCTAACAGGGCCTGCTGACGAATGCGGATGTAATAAATGGTTTTGATGCCCTTGCGCCAAGCGTTTATCTGCGCACGGTTTACGTCTCTTGTGGTAGCGGTGTCTTTGAAGAACAAAGTCAGCGACAAGCCCTGATCTACGTGCTGGGTTGCAACAGCGTAGGTGTCAATGATCTTGTCTGGACCAACCTCGTAGGCATCGTCGTAGTAGTCCCAGGTGTCTTCCGATAGGAATGGCGCTGGGTAGTAAACGCGGCCCAATTTACCTTCTTTGCGAATCTCAATACGAGATGCAATCGGGTGGATTGAGCTTGTTGAGTTGTTGATGTAGGAAATTGATCCGGTTGGTGGCACGGCCTGGAGGTTCTGGTTGTAAATACCGTGAGCCATGACCGAGGTCTTTAGCTTCTTCCAGTCGGCCTGAGTAGGAATCTTTGCTCCCGATTTTGCAAAGAGCTCCTTTACCTTCTCTGTTTTAGGCTCCCACTCCTGGGTTACGTACTTCTCGAAGTACTCCCCGCTTGCGTATGTGGAGTTTTCGAAGTTAGCAAATGAGGCGCCTCGTTCGATTGCGATTTTGTTTGAGGCCTGGATTGCGTTGAACACCACGGTGTAGAAGTAAATGTTCGTGAAATCAAGGGCTTCTTCGCTGCCGTAGTGGATGTGCTCGCGGGCCAGGTAGCCGTGGAGGTTCATCTGTCCCAGACCAATCGCATGACTCTTGTGGTTACCGTCAGAGATTGAGCGAACGCTCACGATGTCAGACTGGTCGCTCACAGAGGTCAAGGCGCGGATAGAAGTTTCGATGGTCTTTGCAAAATCCGGACCATCCATTGCCATTGCGATGTTCAGTGAACCCAAGTTGCAGGAGATGTCCTTACCAATCTGGTCATATGACAGATCAGCGTTGTAGGTGGTTGGTGTGTTCACCTGAAGGATCTCAGAGCAGAGGTTGGACATGTTGATGCGACCTTGGATTGGGTTCGCTCTGTTTACGGTGTCCTCATACATGATGTATGGGTAGCCAGACTCAAACTGAAGCTCTGCGATGCGCTCAAACAAAGTACGAGCCTTAATCTTCTGCTTCTTAATCCTTGGGTCATCAACCATTTCCTGGTATTTCTCAGTAACTGAGATGTCACCAAATGGCACTCCGTAGACCTTTTCGACATCGTACGGCGAGAACAGGTACATGTCTTCGTTGTCTTTGGCCAAGTGCATTGTGATGTCTGGAACCACTACTCCAATTGAAAGAGTTTTGATGCGAGTCTTCTCATCAGCATTCTCACGCTTGGTGTCCAGGAAGCGAAGAATATCTGGGTGGTGAGCATTTAGATAAACGGCACCGGCACCCTGACGAGCACCAAGCTGGTTTGCGTAAGAGAAACTATCTTCCAAAAGCTTCATCACTGGGATGATTCCGGAGGACTGGCCTTCAATCTTCTTGATTGGAGCTCCATACTCACGGACGTTAGAAAGGTTGAGGGCAACGCCACCACCACGCTTTGAAAGCTGGAGGGCTGAGTTGATGGCTCTAGAAATTGACTCCATGTTGTCTTCGATTCGAAGCAGGAAGCACGAGACAAACTCTCCACGCTGCTTCTTGCCGCAGTTTAGGAAGGTAGGAGTGGCTGGCTGGAAGCGTCCCGAAATGATTTCTTCAACCATTGAAACCGCAATGTCTTCTTTACCCTCGGCTAGCGCCAAGGCAACCATCACCACTCGGTCTTCGAAGCGCTCTAGGTAGCGCTCGCCATCAAAGGTCTTTAGCGCGTATCCGGTGTAGAACTTGTAGGCACCCATGAAAGCCTCAAAGCGGAACTTCTTGGAGTATGCAAGCTTCTCTAGTTCCTCAATGAACTCGAAGCGGTACTGGTCCAAAATCTCTTTTTCGTAGTATTCATTCTCAACCAGGTAGTCGAGTCGCTCTTTCAAAGAGTGGAAGAAAACGGTGTTTTGGTTCACGTGGTCTAGGAAGTACTTGCGAACAGCGAGCTTATCTTTCGCAAGCTGCATCTTTCCGTCTTTGTCCCACAGATTGATCATGGCGTTGAGCTCGTGATAGCTCATGGCACTTTCGATGCCAGTCTTGCCGGTTTCAACTCCGTTGTCGTCTAGTTCTATTACCTGGTTAGCCACAGCTTCTCCAGCCTCTCTTTTACTTGCTCGATGTCGTCCGGGGTGCCTAGCAGTTCTGCTTTATAAATCATTGGAACTCCAAGCTTGGCGGCTACCAGGTCTCCAGCTAATCCATAAGAAGAGCCAAAGTTGGTGTTCCCAGTTGCAATCACGGCACGCACGTGTTTGCGGTTTGCAGGATTGTTCAAGAACTTGATTACCTGCTTGGGAACAGTGTTGTTGTCATCCCCAGAACCGTAGGTTGGGACTACTAAAACACTTTCGCCCTCATGGATAAAACTTGCAGCTTCATCGGTTTTGAGGGGGATTCGAATACTTGAGTATCCGAGTTTCTCGACAAATCGCTTGGTGTTCTCCGAAACCGAAGAAAAATAAACGACGTCGAACATTTCGGTTCTCTCTCAGGCGCTAAGTGACTGAATACGGTCCATGCGGAAACCACTCCAGTGGTCCTCGCCGGAGACGACTACCGGTGCTGCTGTGTAACCCAAGGTCTTGACCATGTCTAGAGCCACCGGATCCTGGCTCATATCAACCTCGTCATACTCGATTTGGTTGCGCTGCATCATGCGCTTGGTGCTATCGCACTGCACGCAAGCTGGAAGTGTGTAAACGGTAACCGCCATGGTTGCCTCCTTAGGTTCCCCAAGGGCCTGGTTTAGCCCTTTTTTGACAAAGTTTTAGTGAATTTCTTACGAATTTCAGATTTCCTATAATAGCACTAAACCACTACATCTAGTAATGAATCGTAAAAAAACTCACTTATTTAGTTATTTCTCAAACATTAACCCACAACTTGAACTTTAGACCGATTGATTTGTCCGCGTGTCGCAGGAAGTTTTCAAAATTGGCGTCATTCTTACTTCTACGAAGTGTAGAATTAGGGTGTAATTACTTCTAAAAAGCATGACTCCGGTCACCGACATCTAAGGAAAGCCTTGCGTAAGTTTGCATTAATTCTTTTTACCCTGCTGGTACTAGCAGGTTGCTCCGCTCAGGGGGAGGTTCGAGCAAGTGATCTTTGGGTCAAATCTTCTGAAATGTCCACAATCGGTGGTGTATCCGCCGTTTATGGAACACTCACAAACAACACAACCAATGACATCGTGCTAATCGATGGCCAGACGGATCTAGCTGGAATCGTGGAGGTCCACGAAATGGCAATGATCAACGGTGAACTGAAAATGCAGCAAATTGCGGGCGGCTTGTTGATTCCAGCAGGCCAAAGCATTCAATTAGAGCCAGGTGGCAACCACCTGATGCTTATGCAGCTAACCAAAGATTTATTAGCCGGGGAAGAAATATCAGTCACCTTCTCTTTTGAGGGCGCAGATGATCTTGTGGTCGACAGGATTCTTGCAAAGCCTGCTGAGGGCGGCGATGAGGAGTACCACTCCTCTGAAACAAAAATGGTCAACTAATTGGTTAGTCGAAGAGGGTTTCTTGGAAGTGGAGCGGCAGTAGCTGTCTCCGGTGTCATTGGTGTTGCCGGCGGTGCTTACGCAGCTAGTGCCGTTGGTGCCCAAAACTTAGAAACCTTCGCGGCCAAGAGAGAGCTAAGTTTTCGCGGTAATCACCAGATGGGCATCGAAGCAGACCTGCAATCCGTAACCAATTTCATCGCTTTTGACATCAAGGAAACCACTGATAGAGCTGCAATGTTGCGGTTCATGAGCCTGATAACCGACGACATTGACCGGCTGTCGCGCGGCAAACCAGTGCTGGCCGACCCAGCACCGGAGCTTGCAATCGGTGCAGCAAGATTTTCCGCCTATGTTGGCTTCGGACCTAGTTTGTTTGAAAAACTTGGCCTGGAATCTCAGATGCCAACTGGTTTCGGTCGGCTACCAGCCTTCAAGGTTGACCGGCTCCAAGATCAGTACTCTTCCGGAGATGTGCTGATTCATATCTCAGCTGATGATCCGGTGGTTCTGGCCCATGGAACCAGGGGGCTGGTGAGAGACGCTATGCCGTTCGCTTCGGTTCGCTGGGTGCAGTCCGGTTTTGCTCACACTCCAGGCATCATTCCACCCGGCATCACTCATCGAAACCTGATGGGGCAGGTCGATGGCACCGCCAACCCGACCCTGGGTACCGATGATTTCGACAAAGTGGTCTGGATAGAAGATGGCCCAGCCTGGATTCAGGGGGGCACGCTCTTGGCCTATCGCCGCATCGCAATGCAGCTTGACACGTGGGATCAGCTTGGCACTCCTAGCAAAGAGGAAGCTGTTGGACGCAAGCTCTCCAATGGGGCACCGCTAACCGGAGATAGGGAAAGCGATATTCCTGATCTTGCGGCCAGGCATCCAAATGGTTTGAGCGTGATTCCAGAATTTGCACACATCCGAAGAGCGGCTCCGGTAAGTCAGGATGAGCGAATCTTCAGGAGGCCGTTTTCCTATGAGGCCGGCATTTCAAGTGCTGGTTCGGTAGATGTCGGCTTGCTATGGACTGCGTATCAGCGGAACTTGGACAACCAGTTCATTCCAATTCAGCGCCGTTTAGACGAGTTTGACCTTCTAAATAAGTGGACAGTGCCGATTGGTTCTGCAGAGTTTGCAATTGCCGGAGGGGTATCGCAGGGCGAAGTCATCGCAGGGGCGCTATTCTCTTAGAGTGTCAGAACCCAAGCCAAACCGAATTCGCGGCAGGGTTATAGCTTCTGGCGATCAGCTTTCCAAAAAGTTACTACTTAGCTACGTCGTAATTCTGGCTCTCTCCATGAGCTTGGTGCCGTATGCAATTGACCCTTTTCTTCCCGCCTTCCCTGAAATAGCCATTTATTTTGGCGTTCCAAACGGAACCGTTCAAGCCTCCCTCACTGGTGTCACGGTAGGTATTGCACTCGGACAGCTAGTAATCGGACCGCTCTCGGATGCCTTTGGTCGAAGGCCCCTGATTCTTCTTGCAACCACTGGCTTCGGCTTGAGCGCGGTACTGGCGTTTTTCGCACCGAACTTCGAAACTTTCTTGGGCCTGCGATTTGCAATGGGGTTCTTCGCTGCTGGCGCCGACGTGGTAAGCCGCGCAATCGCGAGAGATCTTTACCGTGGGCAGCGAATGCAGACAATGCTTGCAAAAATCTTTTTGATTCAATCGCTTTCACCAATCATTGGCCCCATCGTTGGCGCACAAGTTACCCAAGCCGGCAACTGGCAAGCCATCTTCCTGATCTTCGGATTCGGGGGCATTATCTTGGCGCTTTTTTCATCCGGACTGCTTGTTGAGACCTTGCCGGTCGCTAGGCGACGGAGTAGCACGCCCATGGGGCTGGCGCGTGGTTACCGTGCGGTTTTGAAGGACCGGGTTTACATCGGCCTGATGATATTTGGAGCCTTCCAGATTTCGGCGCTATTTGCCTATCTAAATAACGTCCCGTTTTTGTTTCAAGACAGCTTTGGTCTAAGCCCAAGTGACTTTGGATTTTGGATCGCGGCCAATTCGCTGGCTTCGTATATTGGCGTTCAGGTCGGTGCATATGCTGCAAGGCATGTCAAAGGCCAGTGGCTACTGGCGATTTACTCAACCATCGGAATATTTATAGGTGCCGGGCTATTCGCAACCGCCGGATCTGGTTTGGTTGTTGCAGAAGCATTTTTCATGCTTCAGCTGTTTATCTTTGGCGCTGGAATAACCACTATCCCAACCATCGCACTTTACAATCACGGCTCCGAGGCCGGCACTGCCGCTTCATTACTTGGGGTGGTGAACTTCACAACCGCCAGCGTGGTCTCGATTGCCTATGGCTTTATGAACAATCAAGACACCCAAGACATTGGAATCTTGATTGGGCTGTTATTCGTTGTTTCACTTTCCAGCCTGATATTTATTACCCGACCGTGGAAAGTTCCGGATCTAAGAAGCGGTAATTAGCTAAGTCTTTTGCTGCCTCAGTTTTAGTCGGCGTCCTTGAGCAAAGAACGCGCCGGTTAGCACCAAAATCGCTCCAACTGGTTCGTACCAGTGCAGGCCCTCACCCAACAAAAGTACTCCCCAAACGGTCGCAATCACTGGGTTTGTGTATGTGACGGTCGCAGCCACTGCGCTTCCGGCGGTTGCCACCACCTGATGAAACAGCCAGTAGGAAATTCCAGAACCCAGGACGCCAAGCAGCACCAGTGCCCCTGCACTCTGAGGGGTTGGTGCTGCGACAAACAGCGGGCCGGTAAATAGGTAAACCGGCAGCAGAATTATCGCGCTGGTCAACACCTGAACGCTTGCCGTGACAGTTGCAGGCAGTTTCATTGGAGTTACATATTTTCTTATGTATGGGGTTCCGACTCCGTAGGAAATTGAAGCGGCTATCAAAGCCAGGATTGCTATCGGTTCACTTGCCCCAAACCCTTGCCAAATTCCAAGAGTTATTCCCACACCAACTAGGCCAACCAACAAGCCGATGATGGCGGTCGGATTTTGCTTTTGAGCCCTAAAAAGAGTAAAGGTTGCCAGCAAAGTAAACATCGGTGTCGTGGCATTCAGAATGGCAGCCAAGATGCTCGTGGTGTACTGCTGGGCAAAGGCATACATAGTAAAAGGGAACGCGGACATGAAAAAGCCTGCGACCAACAGATGTAGCCATTGCTTAGCCTTACTTGGAAGCCTAAGCCCGAGGCTATAGGTGATGATGATCATGGCAAGTGCACCCAGTGCTGTCCGCCAGAACGCGACGCCAACCGCAGTTGTCCACTCGAGCGAAAGCTCAATAAGGAAGAAGCTAGAACCCCAAATTAGGACTAGCGGAATGAACTTGATAACCCAGTTATCTCGCATCACTGATTAGTCGGTCTGAATCTCGGATTTATCGCCGGACCAGAGGGTGTGGAAGGTGCCTGGCATATCCACTCGCTTATAAGTGTGAGCTCCAAAGAAGTCACGCTGACCCTGCACCAGTGCTGCCGGCAAGCGCTCGGCGCGCAATCCGTCAAAATAGCTCAACGAAGAAGCAAAGGCTGGAATCGGAATGCCGGCCAGTGAAGCTTTAGAGACAACCTGACGCCATGCTCCAGCGGCATCTTCAATTGCCTTTATGAAGTAGCCGTCAAACAACAGTGAAAGTAGCTTCGAGTCTTGCTTGTAGGCATCAGAAATGCGGTTTAGGAACTGAGCTCGAATTATGCAGCCGCCGCGCCAGATCTTTGCTACTTCGCCTAGGTTAATGTCCCAGTTATTCTCGATTGCCCCGGCTCGAATGGCATCGAAGCCTTGGGCGTAGGCCACAATCTTGGAGGCATAAAGCGCTTTCCTCACATCTTCGATAAATGCGCCCTGGTCAGCAATTTCCCAGACGGTGTCACCGGCTAAATACTCCGGCGCTCCAGCGCGCTGAGCAGCTTGCGAGGAAAGCGAACGAGCGAAAACTGCCTCGGCAATACCCGAAACTGGGGTTCCTAGATCTAGCGCACTCTGGACAGTCCAAACGCCGGTGCCCTTGGAGCCCGCGGCATCCAAAATCACATCGACCAGCGGCTCGCCAGTTTTTTGATCGACCTGGGCCAGCACCTCGGCGGTAATTTCAATCAAGTAGCTCTCGAGTTCCCCGGCATTCCAGTCGGTTAGAACTCTTGATATCTCAATCGGGTTTAGACCGCCGGCTTGACGCAGGATGTCGTAGGCCTCAGCGATTAGCTGCATATCGGCATACTCGATGCCGTTGTGAATCATTTTCACGAAGTGCCCAGCGCCGTCGCTGCCAATGTGGGTAACGCAGGCCTCACCTTCGGCAACGGCCGCAATCGATCTAAGAATCGGACCTAGTTGCTCATAAGCCTCTTTTGAGCCGCCGGGCATAATTGAGGGGCCGTTCAGGGCCCCTTCTTCGCCACCCGAGATACCGGCGCCAACAAAGTGAATGTTTTTGGCCGAAACTTCTTTTTCTCGACGAATAGTGTCTGTGTAAAGAGCGTTCCCGCCGTCCACGATGATGTCGTCTTTTTCGAAGCGGTCGCTTAGGGCTGTAATTACAGCGTCTGTGGCGAATCCTGCTTGCACCATGATTATCGCGATTCGGGGCTTAGCCAAGGAAGCCACAAACTCATCGATTGAATCACTGGCGATGAAGTTTGCTTCTGGATGGTTGGCCACTAGGTCATTCGTCTTTTCAACCGAACGGTTATAAATGGCAACCTTGTTGCCGGACCTGGAGGCGAGGTTTCTTGCAAGGTTCGAACCCATTACTGCCAAACCAACCACGCCGATGTTTGCAGATGCACTCATGCTTAGATTTCCTGGTTCTCTAGATCTAGTTGACTAGATGCGATGCGAGGGCTTCTTTGGCCTGCGGAATTTCCCTTTAGATTAGCGCAAGCTAAAAAACTTTAGGGTTTTAGGGCCTCGCTAATGATTCCAACAAAGCGCTCAACATCAGCCTCGGTAGTGTCAAATGCACACATCCAGCGCACTTCGTTTGTCTTCAGGTCCCAGTCGTAAAAGTGAACCCGCTCGCGAATCTTGGCAATTGCTTCTTTGGGAAGGCAGGCAAATACCGCGTTGGCATCGGTGGGGTTGGTAAACCTGAGGCCTACTATTTCGCCTTCTTCTACCTTGGCTTCAAGGAGCTGACGAAGGTGACTGGCCATCTTGTTGGCGTGAGCCGCAGAACGCATCCCTAGGCCGTCCTCCAAAAGCGCCAATAACTGGGCAGAAGCAAAGCGCATCTTCGACATAAGTTGCATTGACAGCTTTCTTAGAAAGATCAAACCATCCACTGCCTCGGGGTTTACCACTACTACCGCCTCGGCGGCAATCACGCCGTTTTTAGTGCCGCCAAAACTCACGACGTCGACACCGGTATCGGTAATCATTTCCTTGAAAGTGACTCCGAGCGCTGCAGCGGCATTCCAAATTCTGGCGCCATCCAAGTGAAGAAGAAGTTTATTTTCATGGCAGTAGTCGGCTATCGCTTTAATTTCGGCGACAGAATAAACGGTCCCGACCTCGGTGCTCTGGGTGATAGAGACCACCAAAGGCTGTGCTCGATGCTCAAAGCCAATGTCGTAAACCTGAGTGGCGATTGATTCCGGGGTTAGCTTGCCTTTTACGTGCTGAACATTGAATAGCTTCAAGCCGCTGACACGCTCTGGAGCACCGCCCTCGTCAGTTTCAATGTGGGCAAGGTTTGAGCAAATGACCGCACCCCAACGCGGCATCATTGCGGTTAGCGCGAGCACGTTCGCTCCGGTTCCGTTGAAAACTACGAACGTTTCAGCCTGCTGGCCAAACTCATCTCGCATCTTTTGCTCGAGGGCTTGGGTGTAGTCGTCGTAACCGTAGGCGCTCTGATGTCCATAATTGGCACTAGCGATTGCGGTAAGCACTTCCGGGTGAACTCCGGCGTAGTTATCGCTTGCGAAACTGCGAAGTGTTTGATCGTGAGTTACCAATGAAGCTCCCAAAATTGCGTGTACTTGATTGAACCACGTTTTGTTGATTGACAGTTAGATCAGGCAACCTTGGCAAGGCTATCCTTGAACCATGGCCCGAAGTCTATATCTTGCCTCAGTTGAAGGGCACACCGCCAAATCCGTCGTTGCGCTCGGAGTTTTAGAGGCGCTGAAGACAAAGCACAAAACCATTGGTGTTTTTCGGGCTGTCGTGCCATCCAGAGATAGTAAAGATCGCGTTCTAGAGCTTTTGTTATCGAATCTTCCGAACAAGCTTGATTATCAGGAATGTATCGGCGTGGGTTACCCAGAGCTTCACGAGTCATCAGATCGGGCGCTCGAGGTAATTTCACAGCGCTACCAAAAACTTGCAGCTCAGTGCGATGCGGTTCTGGTCATTGGCTCTGACTACACCGATGAGGCTGCACCTGCCGAACTCTCCTTCAATGCTCGGGTTGCTGCAAACATTGGTGCGCCATTACTCATGGTCTTCAGCGGTCGCGAACTAGACGGGTCCGACACTCACCTCGGGCAAGCACCTCCAAGAGCCCCAAAGAAATTAGCCCGAATTGCCGAGGTGGCACTTCGGGAGATAAGGGGCTATCACGCAACGCTTCTAGGCATTGTGGTGAACCGTGCCGAAACCGAAGACATGGCAAAGATTGAATCGGCTGTCATGGCCGCCACAAAGACCAAAAACGTCTTTGTGGTTCCAGAAGATCCCTATCTAATGGCACCCACACTGGGTGAGATCCAAAACGCAATTGGAGGAGAGCTCGTGCTTGGCTCCAAAGATCGGCTGGATTCAGCTGCTCTGGATGTTGTAGTGGCATCGATGTCGGTACCGAACGTGCTGACCCAGTTGATGCCGGGTGCGGTAGTTGCGGCCCCAAGCGACAGAACAGATGTGTTACTAGCACTTCTAATGGCGGACAGCTCGGAAACCTTCCCCAAGCTTGCTGGCGCAGTGATAAACGGCGGCTTCAAGATGCCAGAACCAATAACAAGACTGATCAAAGGCTTGAACTCCACCTTGCCGGTGATTTCGGTTCCTACCGGAAGCTTCGACAGCATGATGGGAATCATCCAAACCCGTGGAAACGTGTCTCTCAAGGACACTGAAAAAACCGCTAGGGCGCTAAAACTTATTACCAAGCATCTACCAAAGGCGGCGCTCGCAAAACTAGTGGCGGACTGCGTCATCAAGGTGGTTACCCCGCTGATGTTTGAGCAGCAGTTGGTGCTGAGGGCATCCAAGAAACTTCAGACGATAGTTTTGCCGGAGGGCTTCGATGACCGCATTCTTAGGGCGGCGGCCGAGGTTCTGGAACGAAAAGCGGCCAAGCTGATAATCCTTGGCTCTAAAGAGGACATCAAAAACCGCGCAGAGCAGATGAAGCTGAATCTTTCAGCGGCAAAAATCATTGATATCGAAACTTCGCCTGAGAAAAAGCGTTTTGCGGAAAGTTATGCAAAATTGCGCAAGCACAAAGGGGTTACCAGTCAGCAGGCGCTTGAAACCATGAGCGATCTTTCATATTTCGGAACGATGTTGGTTCACGAGGGTCTCGCAGATGGCATGGTCTCGGGCGCTGCTCACACCACTGCCCAAACAATCACGCCGGCCTTCGAGATCATCAAAACAACCCCCGGGGTGATGGCTGTTTCCAGCGTCTTTTTGATGGCACTGGAAGATCGGGTTGTTGTTTACGGCGATTGCGCGGTGATTCCAGAACCAACCGTTGAGCAGCTTGCCGACATTGCAATTTCCTCGTCGGAGACTGCGAGACAGTTTGGAATCGAACCCCAGGTTGCGATGCTTTCTTATTCAACCGGTGAGTCTGGATCCGGAGCTGAAGTTGATCGAGTGAGGCAGGCAACCAAGTTAGCTAAAAAGCTTGCTCCCAAATTGCCGATAGAAGGACCCATCCAGTTTGACGCAGCCGTTGATGCCGCGGTTGCACTGGCTAAGCTTCCGGGTTCCTCGGTCGCGGGCCGCGCCACAGTGTTTGTCTTCCCCGACCTAAACACTGGCAACAACACCTATAAAGCTGTTCAGCGAACCTCCGGTGCTCTAGCCATGGGCCCGGTGCTGCAGGGCCTTAGAAAGCCAGTGAACGATTTATCGAGGGGCGCGACCGTAAAGGACATCGTCAACACCATTGCGATCACCGCAATCCAGGCTCAAGGTAAAAACCAATGATGCCGATCCTGGTTGTGAACTCTGGTTCAAGCTCGGTGAAGTATCAGGTTCAAGATGTCGATTCTGGTGATTCCTTGCTAGAGGGTCTTATTGAACGGGTTACGGATCACGATGAGGCTTTCAAAAAAATGCTTGCGGAAATTGCTCATTCCAAAATTGAACTAAGCGCTGTTGGTCACCGGGTCGTTCACGGCGGAGCAAAATTTTCAAGCCCCACAGTCATCAGCGAAGAAGTATTGGCCGAGATTGAAGCCTTGGTTCCACTTGCCCCGCTCCACAATCCTGGGAACTTGGCTGGGATTCGCGCCGCCAGAGCCGCTTTTCCTGAGCTGTTGCAGGTGGCGGTATTTGACACGGCTTTTCACCAGACCATGCCCGCCAGCTCCTATCGCTATGCGATTGATCAAAAGCTAGAAAAACAGTACGGGGTCAGAAAATATGGCTTTCACGGGACCTCTTATTCCTTCGTTACAAACCAAAGCGCCAAGTTCCTAGGCATCGAACAGCAGGATCTAAATGCGGTGATTTTGCACCTCGGCAACGGTGCGTCCGCTTGTGCGGTGAAGTCTGGAATTTCCTTCAATACTTCGATGGGCATGACGCCGCTTCAAGGTCTTGTGATGGGGACTAGGTCTGGAGACATTGACCCCGGCATTATTTTTTATCTAGCCACTGAAGCCGGGCTGTCTAATGTCGAAATCGACAAAATGCTAAATGGCGAATCCGGCCTCAAAGGCCTAACCGGCATCAGCGATATGCGAGACATTAGTGCTCTGGCGGCGGCTAAAGACCATATGGCCCAGGAAGCTTTAGAAATTTACACTCAGCGAGTCAGGCACTATCTCGGGGCTTATTTTGCAGAACTTGGTCATTTGGATGCGATAGTTTTCACTGCGGGTGTCGGTGAGAATTCAGCGGAAATTCGAAGCAGGGTTTGTGCGAACCTCAAGGCACTCGGCATTGAAATAGACGAAGATTTGAATCAAGCCAAGGAAAAAAATAATCGCGATATTTCTTTATTAGGTTCGAGAATTAGAGTGTTAGTGATTCCCACTAACGAGGAGCTAGAAATAGCGAATCAAACCGCAGCACTTCTCAAATAAGGCAGGGCATGACATGAGCGCACCGACCCCGTGGGTAATAGAAGCACCGGTTGCTGGCTATCACTGGAAGGCAAAGAATCCAAAGGCGCAGCTGTTATTGCAGCATGGTCTCGGCGAGTACTCCAAGCGCTATGTCACTCAGTACTCGCAATTGATACCCAAACTTGTTTCTAAGGGTTTTGATGTTTATGCAATCGACCTTGAAGGTCACGGCAACACCGCCGGTATTCGCGGACTAGTTGATGTTGTGGCCGCGGTTGACGACCATCTGGCTGCGCGAGCTGCAATGCCAAAGAAGCTTCCAACTTTTTTGATGGGTCACTCACTCGGAGGGCTTGTAACCGCCGGAAGTATCGTGCGGGATCAAACCAACATTGAGGCTGCCATAATTTCAAGCTCTGCAATGCAGGCACCCTCTAGTGCTGCTTTGAGAACCCTTACCAAGGTGCTAGCCAGGATTGCCCCGGCAGCACCGGTTCCAGTTCCAAGGCCCGGCGTCGAAGCCTTTACTAGAGACCAAGAGCTACTAAAAGTCATCGCGAACGACCCCGAAATGTTTTTGGGCAAGGCAAGAAACCTAGTTGGCAGAACCACGCTTTTACTTTCCGATGAGGTTTGGTCCAAGGCAAGTGACTGGAGTGTCCCAACACTGTTTATTCACGGCGACAAAGACACATCAACAGAATTTGAAAACTCCGTGAAGCTTCACGGAGCCATTTCCTCCAAAGACAAAACACTGAACGTTTACCCTGGCGGCTACCACGAGCTGCTAAACGACATAGTTAGCCAAGAGGTTTTGACTGATCTTTTAGCTTGGTTGGATAAGCGCAGTCCAGTTTCGAAATAATCCGAAACAATCCCGAGCAAATCTACAATCGACTTGACATCGCGATTATCTGACTGCATACTTCTCAGCAATGAGTACTCGATCCGCATTGAACGCGCAGCCAAGCTGCGCAATGTTCTGCTGCTCGATGGCAATGTGCATGGGCTCGTGCCTTCGCTAATTAGCACCCCAATTAGCTCTTAGGCACCAGCACCCCGACAAACGCACGTGATTCGTGCACTAATCGATCGCAAACTTGCCAACTAAGGACTCATAAAATGCCCGCAATCAAAACCAAATCAATAAACGTCGCAAAAGGCTTCGCCCTCTACGTGGGGATTTCGGAACAAGACGCTCAAGATGCTGGCCTCACGCTTGCCCATATCGCTCAGGCCCTGAAGCAAACAATCGCAACTCTCGTTCCAGCAAAAGCAAACCAGACATATGCCGCCATCGCTCTGGCTCCAGAGGGCTCGACCGGCAAAAATTTGGACATCACCAGGCTTGCCCTGAGGGAGCCTCGAGCAACCAGTACTCCAACAAATACTGAGGCTGACGAGAAGACCGCGGCCAAGGGGCTCGTGGTCGATTTGACCAGAAAACGACTCTTCGTAGACGGTGCCAATGCTCAGCTGACCTGCAAAGAATTTGAACTCTTTGCGTTTTTGATCGAGAAGACCGGTGAAACCGTGAGCCGCAAACAAATTGCAGATATTTCCGATCGTTGCGGTGAATCGACTCCAAATGCTAGGACCATCGATGTTCACGTCCGCAGGCTACGCGCCAAAATCGCGGGCTACGAAGACGTAATTCGAACCTCTCGGGGTGTGGGTTACCGCTTTGACAGACACCCAGATGTCCTAGTTCAGCAGTTCTAGGTCAGTTCAGGTCACCGATAAGTTCCGGCACTTACCTTTTTATAACGACCATTGAGGCGCCGAACACGACCAGCACCACGCCTAGATAGGTCAAAAGACCGAAGTTAGATTCTGTTATCGGTGCTATTAGATCAAGAACCAGTGACGCTACTACTTGACCTAACAGTAACGAGAGCCCCAGTGCCAGGACTCCGATCTGCCTGACCACCATCACTTGAATAAATATAAATATCCCGCCCACTAAGCCACCCAAATAAAGAACTGGGTTTGTCGGTAAGCCGCTAGAAAGGTCCGGCACTCCCTCGAATGCGAGCACGACAACCGCGATAAGCGCAGTGCCGGTGACAAAATTTAGAAACGTGGAGATGAGAACTGAGTCGGTCTTGGTTGCCAGTCTTCCATTGATTGCCTGCTGGAAACCAGAACCAAAGCCTGCAAGAAAAGGCAACACTATTAGCCCGCTAACTTCTTGGAGGCCAAGGCCGGAGGAGAGAACCAGCCCGATAATCGCGATGCCAGCACCGGCTAGGCGGGCCATGGACAGCTTCCGTTTTGCTAGCCCCAGCATTCCAAAAGAGTCCACCATGAGCGCGGCTGCTGCTTGGCCGGAAACGATAGCGAGCGTGAAAAGAGTCACTCCTATTTCGGGGGCAACTAAACCCTGCATCATGACAAAAAACCCACCGAAGAACCCACCCAAGGTCATCCAAATTGGCAGCTGACGACCAAGTGCCTTTGTCGAAACCAGAAGCTTGATGCGCTCGCTCCGGCTTACGAAAAAAGGTAGGGCAACCAGGGCTGTTCCGATTCCAAAAGAAAGCAGCGCTGCAAACAGCCCATCCTGAAGAGCAATCGCAAGCTCACCGTTCACTCGAGACTGAACTGCGATCAGTGCTCCGGCAATCACACTGAGCGAAATTGCGAGGGGTCTTGGCATTGTTAGCTGCACTGTTATTCGGGCCCTAAGTTCATTGATTCGAAAAATTCTGCAATTGACCATGAATTTTGAGGGCAATCGCACTCGCAGTCTATGGCTGCTGGCGTGACTACACCATCAGTAACGAAGCGACCATCTCAATGCTGGACTAACCTTGAAGGACTATGACAAAACAATCCGAAGCCTTTTCCCCAAAGAATCTGTTTTCTTATTTCGCACTTGGCGAAGCGATTACCTGGGGTTTGCTTATTGCAGGGTTGCTGGCAAGGGAGTTATTGCAGGCGCCGGGTATGGTCATCACGGTTGCTGGTGCTACCCACGGGTTTATGTTCTTGAGCTATGCGACAACGGCAGCTCTGGTCGGGATAAACAACCGCTGGAGTCTGGCTCAAACCGCCATTGGTGTTATCTTGGCAATAGTGCCGTTTGCGACAATACCCTTTGAGAAGTGGTTACTCAAGCGCAAGATGCTCGAGGGTTTGTGGCGCAGGCAGGTAACAAAAAATCCCAAAGATAAGACTAGTTCGGACCGACTATTTCGCTGGTTTATCAACCGCCCGCGCACGTTGATTCTTGTCATAATCGCGTTTGTCGTGACGCTATTTTCAGTTTTGCTTTACCTCGGACCGCCGGATCAATGGGGCAACTAGCGCCAAATAGAGCCTGACTGGTTTTTTTAGAAACACCCCTAAGCTAAGAAGTATCTGAATTGGGCAACAACTTAGTTGCTGACAGAAATCAAGGAGCGATACCCGTGCCCGCGACATTGACGTCAAAGCATGATTCCGCCGGATGGCGAAAAATACCAACATCATCAAAACCCATAAATCAAAATCGAGTCCAAGAGCTTCTAGCTCAGGAGTGGGCCAGATTCGAGGAGACCACCAGGGCCTCCGGTGTTCACAACAAAAAGGCCATGAAATCCCTGCCAATGGGGGTGACTTCTAGCTTTCAGCACTGGGACCCGTACCCAATTTCCATAGTCTCCGCTAAGGGCGCTTATCTCACCGACGTTGACGGTCGCAAGCTTTTGGATCTTTCCATGGGCTTCGGCGCAATGCTGGTTGGACACCTCAACCCCAAGATAATTAAAAGAGTACAAAAGGCGCTTCGCTCAACTGGAACCCTGTTTGTGACACCGTCGCCTACTGCGACAGATGTCGCTGAGAGGTTCAAGGCAAGATTCGGCCTTGACATGCTTCGATTTACGAACTCCGGCACAGAGTCGACTATGTATGCAATTAGGACCGCAAGGGCGGTTAAAAAGAAAAATGGTGTCATCAAAATAGAGGGCGGCTACCACGGTGGATACGACCCTTTGCAGGTCTCGGTAAAGCCTGATTTGAAAGACATCGGGTCACCCGACTACCCAACGGCCCATGTGCCACCCGAGGTTGAGGC
>Ga0222673_1000482_pt1 | contig 17903 bp, 35 predicted proteins | sample AntAcemetagen801_FD_179845 | JGI IMG/M metagenome (GOLD analysis project Ga0222673, IMG submission 179845) | Saline water microbial communities from Ace Lake, Antarctica - #801 | ecosystem: Environmental > Aquatic > Non-marine Saline and Alkaline > Saline | place: Antarctica: Ace Lake...
TTTATTTTATTACAAATTTGCAAAATCAATTCTTTTTTAATCCATTTTTTGTCGATCTCGAAAAAGTTCTTTTCTGCCCAAATTTGCAAAACATCTTTTTTGATATTAAAAAGAAAATCTTCAAAATCAATATAATCTTCCGCAGTTTCTAAACCATTAAATTGCTCAGAAATATTAGAAAAAGAAGGGAGTTTATTTTCATTCGATCTAACAACAAAAAACCGCCCTTCCTTGGCCGTCTTAATATACTTTTGAGGAACACCCGCATTTCTTAATCTGGTGACCTCTCTCGCTACTTGGTAGCGTTTTCTGGTTTTGAATACTTTTTCCATTTTTTTAATATTTTACCTGTGCCGATCTTGTTCCCTCAACTGGTTTTGAAGATCTATCAATTAACACATTTACTTTGCTTTTCAGTTCATTGACTGCATCTTCAATCTCATTGAGATTTATTTTAATTTCTTTTTGACTTTCTATACGTGTTTCAACAACTGATATTCTTGAATTTAATTGAATCCAACTCGCTAAAAACATCAGAAAAAATGTTCCTAAAATAGTAATTATAGAACTTTTATGTTTTTCTACTACATCAACGTACATTTTTTCCTTTTCAATCATTAAAAAATTACTTAAAAATTTTGACTATAGGTAAAGATAACAAAAAAAGACAAATTGAAATTGCTGCAATTTTCTGTGTTGTGTTCCAGGTTATACCCTCCTCACTGGTCCATGAAATTAATTCGATAAAAATCCCTTTTTTTTTTTAAAACGTTCAATTGTTTCGTTAGATGGAATAAAACTTCCATTACTTCCACAATTAGGATTGCCGTAATTCCCTTCCGTTGGTTCTGGTACGGTTAACATATAGGATGTGCTAAGTTCAACAGGCCCATATTGCCCGTTGCTTTGATCCCAGATAGCAAATGATTGGCGAAAATTTAGGGGGCTTTCTCCATCATCTAAATGAATGAAAGTATTGTAAAATCCAATACCCATTATTCCCAGTGAACGAAGCTCAAAATATAACGGACCTTTACAGACCATTTCCCCATAAAATGCCTGCATTAATTCAGCCTGATTTTGTAGGAAAGATCCATCTCCCGCATTTCCTGTTAAATGCTGAGAAGAATAGCCACCTCCGGCAATTATATTTCCCTCTGTGGTGCGAAAAGTTGAACTCATTCCAATTGCTGAATCAGCCCAATTTCTTAAAGCTTGCCAACCGTTCATTACTTTTGAAGAAAGAAAATGTTCTTCTGGAGCATTTATACTTTTACTGTAAAATTCCCAAAATTGAAAATTTGGACGAGCATAAAAATTTGAATCTGTTATAAGCTCCATAATATCATATTAAATATTCAACATTATAGTTAATTCCTGACCCAACAGCCGCAATATTAATTTTTGTGAGTTTCGGGTTTCTTGCTGCTGCGTTTCCGTATTCTAAAACAGTTGTGATAGGTAAAGTTATTTGGTCTGAATTGCTATCAGTTATTCTTACGCTCCCTGAAGACACGTATATTCTCGCCCATACTGCACCATCCGGAATTACAAAAGCCGTAGTTGTGGTAATTCTTTGTACATAAAGCTTGTAATTATCTGCAAAAACAGCCATTATCTCTTTTTTAGAGTTAAAAATATAACTAAAATTGAAGATACTACGCCTAAAATCAGTGCAATATCTCTTGTTTTTTGTCTTGTTTCTTCGCTCATTACTTCAGGATTGCAGCAGATATAATTTGGCCCAAAACAATAGACACAATTACACCCACGACTAAAACGGCAATACTTTGAAGATCTAGATTTACCTTAACTTCAATCGCATTGCCGCCCGTTATCGAATTAATGATCGAATTGTTTTCTTCGTTCATTTCTTTTTTTTTAAGCAGGTTCTACCTCCGGCAAAGGAGCAGGAACAACAGCTTTTGTACTATTGTAGCGGCCATAAAGCATCACTACAACAAGCGCAATTGCTGCCGTTGTCAAAATTGTTTTCATGTTTGGCATGATTTTAATTTTAGGGGTTAATAATTCTATTTATTGTTTAATTGCTGCAATGGCAGAAAGGGCCACAATTGATAGGGCAAAAAGCGCTAAAATCAACAAAAGATCGTTTTTTTCAATTCCTTTAACTGTTACAACTTGCGTTGTATTGGTTTCAGGACTTATAAAAGGCTCATTAGAACGAATTAGATTTAACTCAGGCTCTTGTTTTACAGATCTCTTTGAACGACTGTATAAGCCACCGTAAAAACCTTCAACTTCTTTTACTTTTAAATTGCCCGGGCCAAATTTCATAGGTTCTTCTTAACTACTTGGCAAACTACCCAAAACATTATTTTTTTCAGGGTTAATACCTAATTTTTGCTTTAGCTCATTTGCCGTAAAATTATCAAATTTACCGGTAATATTAACTGAAGATCCAAGCAAAATCATTCTCCGTTGCATTTCTGCAACTTCTGAGCTGTAGTCACCAATTGATAAAACAGCCTCTTCTTCTGTATCTTCATTTGGTGTTAAATTTTGATCTTCTTCATCCCATTTTTCAATGAAATTATATTTCACATTTTCAGGAGCTTCAATTGCTTCTTTTTTATGCTCTTTTTTGGCTGATTTATCTTCTGGTTTTTCTTCAACCTTTTCATCCTCCTTTTGTTCTGGTTTTTTTGCCCCTAATAAACTAAGAACGTAAAAAATAACGGCTATGACTACCGCAGCAATTACCACTTGAGTAATTTTTTTTTTGGTTTCCTCTTTCATTTTTTCTGTATTTTTTTTTTACTTTGTTTACTTCCCTTTTAACCTTGAACCACTTTTCATTTTTACAGAAGATTTTAGATTTCTTCCTTCTGCTGAAATTCTTTTCACACTTTGACCTGGTGTTTTTATAGAAGAACGAAAGGCATTACCCTTTAAAGTTCCTTTATTGTACATTGAAATACTTTTAGCATCACGCAAAACGCCTGTTCTGTCCTTTGATCTGTTTATTACAGAAACGTCAGAACTTGCCCCCGCAGGATTTGCACCAGGTCTTTGAAAGTTAGCGAAAGCCATACCACCAAAAGAAGAAACACCAACTGTTGGCGCTCTTTTGCTTGTTGAAACTTTGCTTTTTACTGGCCGTCTTAACTTTGAGTTAAAAGCCATAAACTGCCCCGTTCCTGTCTTCAAAGGTGCTGTTAATCGCTTTGCGCTTGAACCCGGGGTTAAAATACTTTGAATTAATCTTTTCATTTTTTTTATTTCTTAAAGTGCAGTTAATTTAAACCTTCCTATAACAACTCCTGTAGTTGTGTAGGTTGGTTCTGTGCTGCCCTCTGCTTGAACAATTAAATCGATTACTATACCATTATCAAGATATGAAATTTCGTTGTTTACTGTACAAATATCTGTACCCAATTGCAAAACCTCAAAACTATTACCGGTCAATTGAACATTTGTATTTTGTTCACCTTCAATAATTTCAAAACTATTTACCGTATCACCTGGTAAAATTCTACAAAGATTTTCAGGGGTGCAATTCCCATTGTCAAAAGGTATAAATGTATCATTTTCATATTTGCCAATTTCACAAAAAGCAAAAAAATCAGCTGGAGAAGGTAGGCCGGCTTCGCTTGCGCAGTCTGGCATTTGCCCTGTTCCATCTTCACGAAGTGCGCTTCCGCCTGCGTATTTGAAATAGTACCAACCATCTCCATCAGGTATGCCTTCCTGGCCGTCTGCTATCCGCTTACCTTTGTTTATTACACTTGTATAGACGATATAGCCAACAACTATGATTGCCACAATTAAAACGGCTATTTTTTGTTTTTTTGAAAACTTCATTTATGTTAGATCAATATATTCTTGTTCCGGTAATGATGGTTTCGTAATTAAGAAAAATGCAACTATTACACCAACAAAAATGGCTGCAAAAATAATTGTTTTTTTAGTGCTTTTTTTCATCTTTTTTTAGAAATTAAGTTCCAACCAAAAAACAGAATTACGATAGCAATTAAAGGAATTACATATCTAACGGTTTTTCCTAAAAATTCAGAAAGTTTTACTTGCTCTTGCAAGCTTTTTGTTTTTGCAATTGCCTGGTTAACTTTGGAAATTTCTAAGTTTATCTGTGCCTGAAATTCCGCATCATTTAAACCATCTTCTTGGTATAATTGAATCAAAGACAATTGGGCTTCAAATTGATCCCTCCAACCTCTTATTGCATTTTTTAAAATTCCTGCACCTTCCTTGCTATAGTTAAGAGTTGTACCGGTCCAACAGCAACTGTCTATTCCTTGATTTCCAAAACATTTAGTACTAATAATGAAATTTTGGCAGCAATCACCAGGTTGACCTTTAATATCATAAATATATACACCCCTTGCATAAGCTGAATTATAATGAACTTGGCAATAAGCCAATGCCTGTTCTGCCACTGTTTCTCTTTCACCTAAAGAGTTACTTCCATCTATAATAAATGAAAGGGCTTGATTTAATCCAATAAAAGGAGAAACAACACCGGCATTTTCATAAGAAGATAATGTGTTTGGATCTAGTGATGGAGTAGACCACAAGCCAATGAAAAAATTACTGGTAGAATTTTCCAACGACCAACAAACACGACTATTAAAAGCAGAAGTATGAGAAGCTATTTCTATACTGGTATTTCCAATTTGTATTCCCATTTAGTTCGGTATTCCTGTTTTAGCCCAAATCCTACGCATGAAATTACGTTCACTGCATTCGTTACACCATAATGAGCCCTGCCCAGGCTTGCACCCTTCAACCTCTTCATCTTCGTAATTTAAACACCAAGTACAAGAATCGCATAATTCTTGATCGTACCATTCAAAAATACTTAAATTCCCGCCTCCTGGATAAGGTCTTAATCCAAAAGACTGAGCTACTAACACAAGCTCCCAACCTTTTAAAGGTTTTATTTGATAGAATAAAGTTTCTTCACTTGTTCCGCCGATTGTATTTCCTAATACTTGCGTTTCCATTGCCGAATGTTGCGAATCTGCTATAAACTCGGCTTCTGACTGGTAACTTTGTACCTCGCTTATTGTAGGAATAATTCCATCATTTGCATTAAATACTTTTTCGTCTGTATACTCTCGCAGCTCGTTTTCATCCCTCCACTTTGACAATTTATCTTTTATTGCCTGTGTTATGGACTGACCAGATTTCACAATTAAAACTACAATAACGACGCTAACAATAATGTATATTGCAAGGCCTTTTCCTTCACCAAATTTTGCGGTAAAAATATTCAAATAAGGTAGTTTTTTTATTATCCCGACCATTACTAACCGTTTTCAGGTATGTTAGAATCTTGGTTTTCTTCTTCTCCTGTAAATGTAGGCATTGGTTGTGTTTCCGGCTTTGTATTACGATAAATAAGGTAAATAACAACCAAAGTTGCTCCTGCAACTATTAAAAGAAGAGCATTTTTTTTGTTTTTCATTTTCTTATTTTTCTAATTACTAGAAATGAAATTGCCCCAACTGCTAGAACTAGCGCAACAACTAAAATAATTTTTTTTATTTGATTTTCTGACCCTTCGCCACTGTTTTCATTTCCTGCTCCTTGTGCAACAGGAACAACACAAGCGGGCGGCAAATTACCTGAATTTAAAAGAGGGTACAAATTACAATAAGCATTTGAAAAAATACCAAAATCAAATTGACTAACAGTTTGCCACCAATTAGTATTTGAGCTTTCAATATTTTCCGGGCCGTACTCCGTTAAATAATAACAGGCCTCAGCATTCCAAATTGTTTGCGCTGAACCACCTAACAAGGCGTTTTGGCAAAGGTCGAAAGCTCCTGAAGGATCAGAAGGATCAACTTGAACACTGCCTCCAAGCTGCGCACAACAAACATTATCCTCTTGGCTTCGCTCGTTAAATTGGGTTATCATTTACGTTTTTTTTTTGAAATAACAATAATTGCAGTTATAATTATTGCAGCCACACTAACAGCCACGACCACAAAACTTAAAGGATCTAATCCTAATATTTGCCGGTCTTTTTCTGCTTGTTGCTGCGCTAAAAGAGCGTCATAATTTATTTCGGCAATTCCGGCTTGCGCATTTGAATTTTGAAGCTGAAAAAAGCCACTACCAACAGAAAACACGCCTGTAATTATTGCTAAAATAATAGCCGGGCTTCTATCCAAAGTATATACACCTTCAGTTAATTCAATTTGAAAGCCTCCTGTTCCGTTTTGGGCTTCGTCCAGATATGGAACAGAAAGAGCCTCAACGATTTCAGCATCTTTAAGATCTTGCACAATAAAATACAAATCTTGCTCTGTGTAGTCCTGGGGCGGTCCTGTAATTAGCCCCATGGAAGAAAGGACAGATAAGACAGCAGCAGGATTGTTAGTTACAACAAAGTAAATAACGGAGTTTGAAGCTGTTTGTAAATCGTTAAGGCTCAATTTGCTTGGGGGTGTTTTTTAAGCTAAATAGCCCAAAATCATAAAAGTCAAAGTGACTGTTTCCGATTTTATTACGTCAACATCAACAGCCGTTTGAGAATCGATCACAACCTCGTTTTTGATAGTCAAAAGCGTATCTTCAAACTGAGTATTTCGACGTGCTTTCTGAGTGATTAACGGCAGTTTAATTTGCTGACCATCAATTGAGCCACGTACAAACTGAAAAGTTTGTGAAAACTGCGTATTGCTAGACGAAGTTTGATAATTAAACTCATCAACTACGATTGGATAGCTGTAAGTGGTATTTTGAGTTGCTGTAACTCCTGCCGTAGCTGAATCAGCCGCAGCTCTGGACGAACCATCAATGGCAGTATTAATACCCGTAACATCAAACAAACGGTAACTTTTTGTTTGTGTTCCTGTGCTATTGTCTAGCGTAAAGGTAAAGGCTTGCACATTGTCCGGATTGTAAATCGTCATTACATCCGCAGGACTGGCAACTTTTGTTCCTCTGTTCATTTTTTTTTATTTGAAAGTATGAATTTAGAACAAACCAACGAAAAAAATTGATTATTTTAGTAGGTTTCTGGTTGGCAAAAAAAAATCTGACCATTACTTCGTGTTTTACCCTAACATTGTTTAAAATTCATTAAAACGAATTTTACACTTTTGTTACCCACAATAAAATAAAAAAAAGGGCGACCACTCATACGTTAAAAAACTAATCGAAAAACATTCTTTGCATTTCAGTATTATTGCTTTCAGTTGGTATTAAATAAGGTCTTAATTCCAAAGCACCACATATTTCTAAATACACACCTAAAGGCATTTGTGTTTCTTTTTTAAAGTATCTCACTAAAGTAGTTACACTTACTTGTAGTATTTCAGAAAGTTTATTTTGAGTTACTTTCTTTTCTTTCATTCTATTTTTTAAATAGGACAGGATTAAATCCTGCCCCATTTCTGATGCTTGTTTATAGTTTTCCATAATAGTATTTTGCTTTAAAGTTAAAGGGTAAGCAAATTACTATTATTTAAAAGAATTAAGTTTTTTTCCAACAAGTTTTGAAACTTTAATAAAATCCCCAGACTTACCACCTCTTAGAGCATCATTTCCAGTAGTGTATTTATAGCCAAAGGCATTTATTAAAGCCTTTACGTTGTGGCTTACATCTCTCATTGTTCCACGTCCACCTCTATGACCACTTTCTACTGGTCTAAAAATGCCATTACCTTTATAAACATCTTGTGCAATTTTCACACTACTTCTTAAATTGCCATCTTTAGTGTATAAGAAGTCATTTTGTTTTTTTGTTAATTTACTCATCATTTAAAATATTAAATTGTTTAGCATTATTGCTGGTTCAAAAATACAAATAGTTTTCATATATGCAAACTATTTACTCTTTTATTTTCATTTATGATTATTATTAGTGTTGTAAATATTTGTATTCCTATCGTCAGCCACGCCCTTTTTTTTATTTTACAGATGGGTAACACAGTATATAAAACAGCTGAAAAAGCCGTTTCATATACTTATTCGTTAGCGCACATTAAAACGATGCGCTAACACGCTATATAAAACATTGTAGGGCAGTTGCTTATTTTTTATCGCAGTTTATTAACCGATGAAAAACAAAAAAAATGCCATTGCGCTTTTTTTAGCTACTTATGCAAAAAGGGTTAATCCTTTTTTCTCAATTAGATTTTTAGCAAATCCAAATTCTTCAATATCTTTATTAGACAGTATTACTTCTTCTTCCCACTCTTTAGCTTCCTTATAAAAATCTTTTTTAATCTCAAAACCGTAACCTTTTCTTTTTTTATTACTACAGGCTATTAAAGTGCTTCCAGAGCCACAACAAGGGTCAATCACTATATCACCCTCATCTGTAAATATTTCAATTAGCTTTTCAATTAATTTAACAGGTTTTTGTGTTGGGTGTATTTTTCTAATTAAAGGGCTTGAAATATCATCACGTTCCCAATCAATGCAATTCATTATCATTTTACCTTTATTATTAAATTTCGGTAATTTATCACGATAAAAAAGCAAACCATATTCGCAATTTCCAACAACTCGCATATTTGCTTTTAAAACTTGTGCGCTAAAATTTTTACGGAATACTAAATTTATGTAGTTATTTAAACCGTGTTTTTTAGCTAATTGTATTAAATCAAATTGTTGGTCAAAAGCGCAAAACATAATCATACAAGGTGCTTGCGCTTTTTCTTTTGGCTCTTTCTTTAGCATTTTAGAACAGAAGTGCATAAATTCAGAGGGTCTAAAATCTTTATCAGTATCAAAAAATTCCTTTCCAGCTAATTCACTTTCACCGTTTTTGTTATCACCGGCTTTATACCAGCTTGGATTTGAACCATAAGCGTTAATTCCAATATTATAAGGAATATCCGCAATGATTAATTGAGCTTTATGTAAATTATATCTCTTGAAGTTTTGAAAATGGTCGTTATAAATCATAGTTTTAATAATTAGGTTTTTAGAGTTTCATTGCACCGCTTATTTTTTTGTTTTAGGTGCATTAATTAAGTTTTGTTCTTATTCGGCAACGTTTCATATAGCTATTCGTTATAAGCAAGGTGGATCAGGCAGTCTGTGCCAAAACTTTACATCTAAATCATCAGATTCACACTCACTTACTATTTTATTCTTTTCTTGATAAATCACACCATTAGTTTCAGCCCAATGCCAGCCACCTTCTGCAAACACAATACAACCTAGAGTAGTCCACCCTTTGCCGTTGCTAATCCAAACGGTTTCTAACTCTTCAGGCAATCCGTTTTCAATCGCCACCCAGCTTATAACATTTTCAATATCTTCTTCGTGTATCATTGTAATTATTTTAAACGGTTCACTTCGTCATACAACATTTTTCTTTAATTGAAAATTATATTGGTACTTGCCAATCCTAAAAATGAATAAACAATATCTTTTAAAGTTTGTATAAGAATAATTTCTTTTATAGTAAGATGTTAAGGAAACTATAAGTATCATTTTTAGTATTTTAAACTTTCTCAATCTTTTAAATCTATAGCTCATAATAATCAAAGGGTTATAACAAATTTTACACTAGACGTTTTTACTTTTTTATTTTAAAGAAAACTCTTCAAAATAATGTGGGTTACTATTCTTATTTACCCTTTTCATTATTTCGATCATTTCCAAATAATTTGGAATATTTTTTTTCACTCTATCCGGGTTGTCTGCTGTTTTAAATAAAATTACGTGCGTAGCGTATGTAAAAAAACCAGGGGGCACATCAACCAAACTATGTGAAACGGCAAAAATATCAATTTCCTTTTGCCTCCTTCTTATAAATAGCTTTCTCATGTCTTTGTCTATTCTGCTATCTGTGTAGTACCTGCAATCATCTAAGACCAGATTTCCCTTGGTATACTTATCTAAAAGTTTAATGTCTTTTGATTCTGGTCCTACTACTTTAACAGATTTCCCCTTTTTTAGTCTTTTGTTAACTTCAATTATGTCATCAATTTCTACGGTTGGCAAATTTCGCCATTCGTAGCCATCAGGATCAACAATTAAAGATCTTCTTCCCGTTTTTTTTATCATTTTATGTAATAGGGTTGTTTTCCCTGTTCCATTAGTTCCGACGATAATTATGAATATAGGTTGACGCATTTTTTTAGTTAAAAATTACCATTTGGACTGAGGACAAACACTTTTTTTTATTTTTGTTTTCATTGACAAAACACACCCACAAGTAGGGTTTTTTGGTTTTATCCCTCCGGGTGGAAATATATTTAAAAAGTAGCCACACGTTAAACCAACTCCAAATGAAAACCTGCTATCCGGACAGTCTGAACATATTGAAAGCCTTTTTTTATAGTCTTTGCTTTCAATTAAGGAATTAGATCCTTCGTGCTTCGTATTATTTTCGCTTTTTTCCATGTTGTTTTTACCTTGTTTGCAATAGCTTCATTCAATGCTTCAAAACTCTTTTCTAGGTGGTTTTTTACCTCTTTTTCTTCTTCGCTTGATAGGTCGTAATATCTTACTTGACCTTCAATGGATTTTCTTATTTGGTCTTGTAAAGTCATTTTTAAGGCTTTTTTAAAGTTTCTTCATATTCCTTTACATATTTATACACCGTACTTTCACCTATATTTAGAAGGTCTTGAATATCTTTAGTGTTCGCTCCTCCCTTTTTCATCAAGTATGCTTTTTTTCTTTTTTCGTCTTTATCCAAGTCTTGAAAAGGAGCTTTATTTTCTTGGTTTTTAATCGGGTTTTCTTGCTGCTGAAATTTTAATTTATCCAATGCCTCTTGTCTTTGCCAATTTTTAAAGTGAGGTGGTTTTTGTTCTTCCTGGTTAACTTCCTTTTTTCTTTTTGCTTCAGCCATTTTCATTTTTATAGCTTTGTAAAGCATTGGAGCATAAACAGAAAGAACAATTAAAAGGACCATTACTTCCGGCTTTACTTTGGCTTCTTTATTTTTTAAAAGTAGTCCTAGCGGTTTTTTTAATCTGTTTCGTCTTGCTGCTGAAACGGTCCATTGTGCTTCATCTTTATCGTTTGCAATAGCCATGCAGCCATATGTGAACGCCATGTCTATAATTTCCACTCCAAGCTCTGCCATTAGCTTGTGATCTTCAAAAAGACCATCCATATTATCTTCATCAAGATCTTCAAAATTGTTTTCTAAAGAACTTGAATCTTCATCATCATCTATAGAACCTCCGAGCGCATCCTCTATCGTTCCCTCTATTTCATTCTCTTTGACTTCTTCTACGGGTGTTTGTAGCTGATCGAATACAGAAGGTCTGTTTTTACTGGTCTTTTCAGGCTCAATAAATTCTTTTTCTTTCTGCTTTTCATCAACAATAGATGTTTTTTCCTCTTTTAATTCCTCATTTTTCAACATTTCCATTCCTTTTTTATCTTTAAAAATTACACTTTCCTTTAAATTTTAATCTATTCTTTCTGTTCCGTAGAAATTAGAAATCATTTCTTGTTTTTCACTATGATTAGTGAAAGGCCAGGGAGTTGAAAAATTTACACTTTCGCTTTCATGTGAAACAGAAAATGGAAATAATCTAGTTTTTTGGCCTGTAGCTTCAGAAAGACGAAAACAAAAACTTTTATCTTCGCTCAGAAATACGGGTGCTTCTTTTTCGCTTGTTCTCATTAACATTCTCTGATGATAACTTAAACCCTCTAAATCTTTCCCCATCATACCAGAGCTATATTTCACCCGGGTAATTACTTTAGGATTTTTTGCTACTTTTTCAGATATTTTATCAAAACCGGACCTAAAAACACCGAACAAACCAAAACCACAACCGAAAGTATATAATTTCCAAGGTTTACCGGATTCCTTTTTTGTTATTACTGCTTCAGGGTCTAACGTCCAGAAATCTCTGGGCTTTGATCCATGAAGCGTTTTTCGGGGTTGTGGAAGAGTAAAAGAACTTTCTTTTTGTTCGTAAGATATCATAATAGATCGAAGGACTGTCACCCCATCAAATCCTGTGTCTGAATCTATCCAAAGTAAAAGATCAAATTCAGAATTTTGATAAAAATCATTTGCAATTTCATCTCTTCCATTTACAACATCGCTAACCCCTTTTGATATGGCTAACATAAAATTAAAAACATAGCCCAAACGATCAAACATATTTTTTTGTCCTATTAATTGGGCTATTCCTTGCATATACCCTGCACAAACTTTGCCATCTCTGGTTGGTGTTCCGATCATCACCTTTATTTCTTTTTGATTGGTTTTCATAAGTCTAATTTTTCCTGTTTATTTTGTGGAAATTTTTCTTTAAATATTTTAATCAATCTTTGATTTTCTTTTTCTTTTTCTATCTCGTGAAGCTTTTTTGAGTTGTCATAGAATCCTTCATTCTCTAACTCTCCTCTAATCCATTTTAAGGCTTGTTTTAGAGCGTCTAATATACATTTTTCTTGTGAATTATACCACATTCCTATATACTCACCTCTACTTTTCCCATCCTCTATATCTACTTTCAATAAACGATAATTCAACCTAGAATCTAAACTATCCCAAAATAATGTTATACCTATGTTTTGATCTTTTAACCAGTTTAAAATCTGACCATTATAGGCGGTATCTACTTGTTCGACTTGTTCGGCTTCCAAAATTGCCAACTCTTTTGAGTTTTTTTGATAAACATTGTTCATTAAATTTACAAAATCTAGTGCCTCCCCTTTAGGCTCTATTTTTTCTGTATAAGCACCGGGCATTTGCTCGGTGTTTTTTTTGTTTATCATAATTCTCAAGCATTTAGTAAAAAATCAACGGCCTCTTTGTTTTCTACATCTCTACGCTGCGGAATGTAAAGAGTTTTTTTCACCCCATCTTTTTTGTAATGAATCGCTTTTCCTATTTTTTCGCAATCTGTGACTTTTTCGATTTTAGATGGAAAGCCTAAACTTTCTATGTAGTACATTATCTCTTCGGCTTTTTCTTTTTGTACTGCAATACCATCTACCCAATAATAGATAAAATCTTTCCCTGCTCTCTCTCTGCAAAGCTCCATGACCTCACCAGTTACATAACAGCAAAAGAAAAAATATTTTGCGTATGCGCTTGTAATTTTTCCAATTTCAGGCGGTTGTCCTTTCCTGTAGATTATTTGACTTTTTACCGTTCCAAGTAATCCAACACTTTTTAATCTGTCCTCTTTTGGAATTTTTGTTGTTAACTCATTATAAAGAGCTTCATTCACCAGGTTGTAATTAAGCAAAACTTTTGCATAAGCGCTGCTTATATCTACGCAATAAAATTCTTTTGGGTATTCAATGTCTAGGTTGAAATAATTCCAGTTAATTGAACCTTTTGGAATTTCCGGTATAATAACATCACTTTTTTGAATACTGCTTTTTATCTTCTGAAAGATGCCAAATGGCTTTGATACTTTCCCATCTCTATGAAAAATCGTTTTTCTATAAGGTGTTATTATCGCAGTTGTATAATTTGTAAACTGCAAAATAACTTCATCATATTTTAAAATTTGATACCTCAAAAATTCTGTAGGGCTTCCACCTATAGAATGAACTGTTTTTCTCTTCATGGCTTGTGATTTTTCTGGTCATTTTTTAAACTTGCTTATTAAAAAGTTTTTTTTCAGTGGTCAATACTGCTCTTTTCTGTAAGCCGTCTTGATTTCTTTTCCCCGTATTCTTTTCTGGGTTGTCGTCTGCCGTTGGCGTTGGTAGAAGTTGCACCACTCTGTCCTCTAAATTGCCCTTGCCTCGGTTTATAGAACAATTGCCCCGGCTTGCCGCTTCTCTTGGCGTTGGAAGTAGCCCCATTGTAGCGAGCCTTCCTATATTTAAGCCATGACTGCCCACTCCGTTTTTTATTTTTCGCCTTCCTGTTTCCGTTACTTCGCACTTGCTGCCTGGTTCCTGTGTGGTAGGCGTTGGTAACAAACCGCCGTAAATTATTTGACTGGCTAGGCTTCCGTACTGAGTGCCGTTTTTGTACCCGTTTTTCTTTGCTCTTGCTCTCATGTCTTTCGGGTCTTCCGCTGTCATTATACTGGTTTGAGTAAGCAACAAACCAAGTTCTGTATCTTTGGTGGGGAGCGTTGACACCTGCAGCTGGAAGTACATACGCGAATACCTCGTACCCTTCATTTTCCAGATCAGTTTGCACCTCCTCGAAGACCATTCCCCCGTTCCAATTAGTAATTCCGAGAACGTTTTCGCCCACAACCCAACGTGGTTGAATTTGTCTAATTGCTCCAAGCATCTCCGGCCATAAATGGCGCTCGTCCTCTGTTCCTTTTCGCTTTCCAGCTGTGGAATATGGTTGACAGGGGAATCCTCCTGTGAGAACGTCAATTCGTCCTCGCCAAATAGTGAAATCTGTTTTTGTGATGTCTTCATAAGTCTTTGCCTTTGGGTCATGATGTTTTAAAACTCTTTGCCCGTATACATTCCATTCACAATGAAAGGCGTTATTCCATCCAACCCAATCCGCAGCAAGATCAAAACCTCCTATTCCACTAAATAGGCTGCCATGATTTAATTCTAAGAAATCGGTTTTCATAAAACAATTTTCATTTTATTTTTTTTTTAGAAAAAGTTTCTTAGAATTTCATCAGCTCCTTTATTAAACTGCCGCACCCCTTCTTTGCTTTCGTCACTTTCTAAATCTTGATCTGTGGGGGACATACTGTCAAAATCAATTACAAGTTTGCCTGGTTCTTCTGCAATGTCTACAGAATAATAAAGGCTGCCGCCTCTTTTAAAATTATCTACTGCAAGCGCTGAAAGATCTAACCAAGCTTCCTGAAGTCTGTATCTGTCTTCTGGTTTTATTTTGTAAAGTCTACCTTTCCAAAGAAAAGCTATATCTAAATTTTCAACAGAAGCATCTAAAATAGTCCTTCTCATTGCTTGACCTAAAATAGGCACGAATTCTGCCTTTTGAGGTAATTGAACTGTTTTGGGCGAAATTACATTTTCACCCCTTACTTTATCAATTATTTTTTGCTTTGATCTTTTTACCTTTTTTTCACTTACAAAAATACCTTTAGAATCGGTGTACCTCGTTACCTCTATTTTTTTCGGTGGTAAACCTTGTGTAATTGCTTTTTCTTTTGAAACAAAGCGCCCTTTTTCATCTCTATATATGAGTTTTTCACTCTTTGTTCTTATAAAATAACGTTGGGCCATGTTTTTACCATTTCTTTAATTAAGAAAGACTATCTGAAACGCTTAAATTTGAAATTATTCTTGAAATTGCTAGTGTTTCTTGCAAATCATTTTCAATTGTTGCGTTTACTTTCACTAAAGTTACTGTAAGAACTCTAATGTCATTTCCCTGTTTCTTTAAAATCATGCAGGACGAATCTTCATAATCAAAAAGCTCTACATTTTGAAGAGCTTTACCTACAACTTCATTCGCCAATTTGCCTTTTATTCCTTCAAACATTTTTTTTTTTTAGTGATCGAAAATATTTTTTATTTTTTTCTCTTTTGAATTGCTGACCGTTCCTTTGTAGTTATCGTTATCTACATTCCATAATTGAACTCTGTAAATCTCCCCTTCAATTTTTATCTGCCCCCAAAGTACCGGACTATCATCTTCAAAATCTCTGTTAGTTATCAATTTTATTTCCCCTTCGCTGACCATTACTTCAATTTATCCACCTTTCAAGGTTTTTTTTACTTTCGTTTTTGGATTCGTATTCGTTCAAAACAAACCAAAGGAGCGCATTTACTGGTACATCGGATTGCAAACTTTTTTTCCTATAAAAATCAAGCAATTCTTCAGGAAGTCGAACGTAATATTTAACCAATTTGCTCATTTTTTTACGTGTTTTATTAAATCACCTCTATTCAAAAGCCTTACAGTTTTTTGAAATGACTTTTCATCTAAAAATAAGCCAGTATTTATTTCTATATCTGGATCTATACTGTCCCATTCGATCCCCTGTCCCGCTTTCCAATAGGCAACAGAACTGCTATTTACAGAATGAATAACAGGGCAAAAACTTAAGAATTTGTTTACATCTGAAGTATAAGGTATTAAGGCTGTTTTATAAGCTCCCGCATCATTTTTAGACCTCCCAAGATCACGAACATAAACAGAAACAAGAAAAAGCCCCATTTCTTTGATTTTTTCTTTTATTTCTTCTGCTGCTTTTGGGTTTTTGATTAAATCATAAAACTTCCCTATAGGTTGAATTTTAACACCTGGTGAAATAGGGTTGAAAAAATCAATTTCATCATTTTCCCCTACTATTCCGGAACTTATAAAAAGATTTTTTTCTTGATCTTCATTTCCCATGAAAGGAACTTGCGCAATAGGGTTGCCGTCGTTGTCTTTTACAACTATCATAGTACATTCAAGAGTGCATCTACATAAAACAGGGCTAATACCAGTTATTGAACCTGCAAGAAAACCAGTTGTATCAAAAAAGAACATATTTTTTTTTTAAAAAAGTAAGTAAAAGCCCCGGCTTTTACCAGGGCTTTTTTGCTTGATTTTTAAAGCTTTCACCCTTTAAATTTTCAAGCTTTTTTTTTAAGCTTGATACTCAGGATTTTTATACCTGACTATATTGAAAATCTTTACCGTTTTACCCCCTTCAAGATCCCTAGAGCCTGTTCTTGTTATCTTGAAAACGTGCTTTGGATCTCTCTCAGCATTAACGCCTCGAAAATGCTTATCAAGCACATAGGAAGACCTTACAGCTAGTTTGCGTCGATCTTCTTTTGCTAAATTTTTATCCCATAAGCGAAAAATGTATCCAGTGAACCCATTTTCGCCAATTTTAGGATTAGCGTAATAACGCATAAGTTCACCAGTCATTTCATCTCCATCCTCTGAAAAATTGAAAAAATCGTCAAAATCTTGAACGGTAAGTACCTTACCTTCTCCCAGTCCGTTACTGTCAAGAGGAACGGGGGGTAGTATTTCTTCTTCTTGTTTTTCTGCTTCTGCTGCCTTTTTTGCTGCTGCTGCTGCTGCTGCTTTTTTTTCTTCTGCTGTCATTTTTATGTATAATTTATGATTAAAAAATAATGATTTTAAAAAGGTAAATCATCTTGTTTAGATGAATTTTCACTATAGGTGAGAATCTGTATATTTCCCGGAACATAACCTTTTCGATTGTCAATCCTATCAATAGTCAAGGCTTTTTTTGCTCTCCCGCCTTTATCTATCCAGCCTGTACCTTTCACCAAATTAGAAAAATATTCCTTTGTAATTAAAAAAGGTATTCCGCTATTTCTTGCATTTTGTCTTTTAATATCGAAATAATAGCCTATTGGATCTAAATATTTCCTTCTTTGGTGTTTGTGTTTTGAACAATAACGAGATCCTGTTAGCTTTTTATTCCGGCAATACTTGACAACACATTTTCCTATTTTTGCTTTTTCTGGTGCAATGTTAGTTAGCTTTTCAACGTCTACAGGTTGAAATTGTCTGGGCGAATAGTTAAAGTAATCCATGCTTTTTTTTATAGGTAAGGAATTAAAGCCATTTAAGTCCTTATATTTTATTATCGATTTTCTCAACACGCAAGTTTTCAGAATGTAGATCAATGCTTTTCGCAGCTATAGCAAGTTTGTATTGCAGCTCTTCTTCAAAAATGAGCATTTGAGTTAAAATACGCCTTCCCTGGCATATAACATTGTGAACATTATTTCTAGCTAAAAGATCCTTTTGCGCTGTGGAATTAACGAGAACAAGGCTATCACAAAAAGCCTCATGTTCTTTTATGCTATTTGTAAGGTTATTAGAAATGATCTCTAATTCTGATAATTGTTCAGTTTTCATAAATTGATTTTTAATGGTCTGAAGCAAATATAGGGATAATAAAAGCAAATAAACAACCGGCAGCAAGAAATAAACAACCGGCAGCAAGAAATAAACAAAAAACATAAAAACAAAAAAACTTATAAACAATTAAGCAAGGAAGGAAGGAAGGAAGGAAGGAAGGAGGAACCAG
>Ga0222673_1000486_pt1 | contig 17778 bp, 37 predicted proteins | sample AntAcemetagen801_FD_179845 | JGI IMG/M metagenome (GOLD analysis project Ga0222673, IMG submission 179845) | Saline water microbial communities from Ace Lake, Antarctica - #801 | ecosystem: Environmental > Aquatic > Non-marine Saline and Alkaline > Saline | place: Antarctica: Ace Lake...
GTTAAGAACTCTAATGTATAAACATGAGAATGCAATAAATGAGTATCTTTATTTTATTGAAAATGAAACTTGGGATAAGCATACATTTGTGTCGACACCTTTAGATGAGACTAAACTAAAGGAACAGCAAGAGTTTCTTGACTCTCATCATAGCCCTATGGAAACTAGTGGTAATTAATTGACTGCTATACTCTCATTATTTGTGTGGCTTATAAGCACATGGATAATAGCTAGGGTTTTATTTAGGAAAAAATTAAAGGGATTATCTATTTGGATAGTCCCTTTTTTTTGTGTGAGTGTATGGTTAGGTAGCCTAATACTTATAGCAATCCAATGATTGAATTATTATTATTTTTATTTACTGATATAGATAATCGTATGGGTAGTTTTCATACACTTACATATAAGTTTAATACATATCAAGAATGTAATCAGTACATACAAGAACACATAGAAGAAAACATATACACACCCACAGGTCAACCCATAGGTCTTACTTACTGTAAGCCTGTTGACACAGATAAATAAATCATATATTATAGTAATGTAATCAGCGAGAGTTGATTACTTAATAGGTGTAGTAATTTACTATGGCTATGTTGGTAAGGAGTTGTAAATCTAAGCTGTAAATCCAGAACATAGCATGAGCGTTGAGGCTACACCTAAAACAATTAACTAACACAAGGAAATAATATGAACAACCTTACAAAAGACCTTGATGAAAAAGAAATTCAATTTATATTGAATTGTTGTACGACCAATTTAAAGGCTAGTGTAGAAGATATTAGTAGATTTTCTGGTAAAACATTACAATCAAAGCTAGATGATATTATGTATCAAAATGAATTACTACATAAATTGCAATCTAAAATTAAAAGTATACAAGATGGTAAGAAAAAAAATAAACTATCTATATCTGGTGTAAAAAATTTAGATATTATATCTGATGATGAATTAATGGAGAGAATATCTGATGGTACACTTGATGATTCTAAATTAGAAACAACTTTGTTTCCTAATGGGAAATAATATGTAGAGATTGACACAGTAAAATAATTAGTATATTATGTAAGGGTAATCAGTGGAAATTGATTGCCCTTTTTTGTTTTGTATATAGGTAATACAACACCAGTTGCAAAGTAATTAAGTGGGGGTAAGTGCCGAGTGATGTATATTGTAGTACGTATAACAGCTGTTATTTACTGGTCAGCAACACTTACCCTAAAACAATTAACCAATAGGATAATATATGAAACAAACAAACATACGACTCGGTAATGTTTCAGATTATCTTCATGCTTTGATGACACAAACTAAAGCGAAGAAGTTTCGTGCAGGTTTTGTTAAAAAGAATGGAGACTATCGGACAGGTAGATTTGATTTAATAAATCGTTCTACTTGGAAACAAACTAATGGCACAATGTACAAGCGTCAAGGTAAAAAAAGAACTACCAATGCTAACGAGTACATACTAGCACATGACCTAGATAAAAAAGCACCCAGAAATATTTCTGTTGCTACTTTGAAGTGGTTTAGTGTTGGTAAAAAAGTGTATAAAATCAATCACTTAGAGGTAAATGATAGCATAACAGTTGTTATGTTTGAGAAAGTAAAATTTACTGCTCTTAAAAATCTAATCAAGATAGGAGATATCAATGAGTAGTTTATTTTGTCAGAATAAAACATGTTGCCACAGGAAAAATCAAAATCAAATGCGTGGTAGTAAAGGTTATAAAGTTTATCAATCCTATAAAGCATCTCCATATTATTATGATATGTTTTGTGGTCGTACTTGTTTTCAGGCTTACTTTACACATAACCTACAAGTAATACAAAACGCTATACCCATTATAGATAAACAAACTATTGGTGTTGAGGACTATTGGGAGTTTGGGGCTGATTACAATTACGATTGTGGAGATAGTAATTATAATTATTTTTTATTAAATAAACTTATGGGAACTAAGCACAATATAACTAAAGAACAAGCACAAACACCAGAACAATTTAGAAACAATTCCTCTGGGTGGAGTCATAGACCAGACTCTGAGGCAAAGCCATTAGCTGAATCACTAGGACTTATTCAAAATGTAGCTTGACACAGCCAATACCCTATGGTATTATAGAGGCACTATCAATTAATTTTGTTAGTGCCTTTTTTTATAAGGCTTCATTAACAATTACTTTAACAAAGGAGTACTCATGGATAAAGTAAAAGAGGTAAAGCTAAATGCACAGATACGAAAGCCTATTGTCGTAGACTATCGTAAGCATTTGGAACAGGAAGATTCTCTGGACAAAGATAATTTCTTTGAGGCAAGAGAGAAAGCAACAAGTGCTATTGATTCTGCTTTTAATACTGCAAAGGTAGTATTAAACAGAGCATACAAACCAGTAGATGTTGCAGACTATAAACGATTGGCAAAAAAATATAGTAGTGTTGACGCTACTGGAAAAGACAGTTGTTTTTTTATGTCAGTACCAGAAGAAACAGTACAAGACGAGTACGATGATGAGGTTGTTAAGTCAAAACACTTCAGCTTTAAACTTGACGGTAGTGTGCAAGGAGATAACCGAAGCAGATATGGTAGTGGAAGTTCTAACAATGGTAAGAACTTTGCCTATGGTATGTATCGTGAGGAGATGAAAGGTAGAGGACTTAATCCAGATTGTAATATTGAAAATGATATTAACAATAAGGACTCTATAAGTAGAGGTCATTCAAATAACCCTTACTTATCTCAATGTCGTAATGATAATCAGTATTACCTAGAAGGTAAAGGTGGTACTACTAATCATCTTGAATCATGGAAACAACAGTTTGCATTGGATATAATTGGAACAGGTGGTTGTAAATCAAGGGCAATACCATGTACTAATACTGAGTTCAATCAATTTGAAATCATGATTAGTGCTAAACAAAATGTTGTTAGGTGTCATGAGAAATGGATAGCTTCTATACTTACAAAGACTAAACTGTTTGATACTGCTATTAAGCAGATGAGAACATTTAATCAGGTAGAAGCATTCGCAGTACACCCTAAAATTAACTGGACTATATCTCCAGAGATTTTAGTAGCAAAAACAGGTACTGATGTTGCATTATCTATTGATACATTAGCAGATACTATCTCTATGATTGGTGAGGCAAAGCCTACTAGAGACCAGAAGCTAGAGGCTCGTATTATGTATGAGAAAGCACAGGTATCATCAGTTAATTAAGGATATCACTTGACATAGTAGAAATACTATAGTATATTAAAGGCATTACTAATTAATTTTAGTAGTGCCTTTTTTTTAACCCAACAATAAGGAAAACATATGAGTGCATTAGTTGAAAGACTACAAGAACAGTACGCAGATGAATACCAACGGAGTATTACACCTGTTGAACTGCGACAATTAGACTCAGTAGAGAGTACATTTAAGTTAAATAAACCTAGCTATGCTGTCTTAGATACTGAAAACAACAAGGCAATACACCTACATGGTGCTAACTACCAGTTGATACCCTATGAAAGAATAATATCTGGGTTATCTACTGCATTAGATGAGTATGAAATAGATATAAGTGATACATCTATTAAATTTAATGTGTCACCAGACTTAAACTACATGAAACTTAGGATTATGTTTGGAGATACTGGAAGTTTTGGTACTTACTCTATGAACTATAACCAAGATGATAAGTTAAAGTTTGGTGTTGAAGTTATATCTAGCTATGATGCATCAATTATCTATCAGTTAAGGTCTATGTTCTTAAGATTAGTATGTGCAAATGGTATGAAATCATTTGAAGATATTAATTCTTCTATGAAAAGACACACACTTAACTTTAATCTTGATGATTCATTTACTAAACTTAAGAATCTTAACACAACCTTTAGTGATATGAAAAATAAAGTAGAGGCATACCAAAGTGTTGAGTTAGGCAGACAAGATGTTGAGAAGTTATTTAGAAAGTTCTCTAATAATTCTGATGGTAAGTACCACTTACTTAATAACGTATTAGAAACTGATGTAAATAAATCAACACTCTTTGATGTGTATAATGCACTAACAAACTACAGTTCACATAATGAACGTGCTGTTAAGATAGGTAAGAAAGAGAGTACTGATTATAAGATTGAATCTTCTAAGAGAGACTCTATAAGAAGCAGTGAGGATAGAGACTTTGAAGTTAGAAACTTTCTAAAGACTAATGACTTTATGTTTTACTATCATCAAGGTGTAGCTAATCAATTAAGAGCATAGGAAATACTTGGGGGGCTAGTATATACTATTAACCCCCCCTGCAATGACACGATACTATAACATATTTAAAGAGATAAACCAAGTGGACACAGTGTCGCACCTATGGTATAGTACACACTAACAAAGGAAATAAAATGAAAACATTAACAACAGAGAAAACAGATAGAACACCAGAAGAACAGCTAGGTTTAGCTAAGATTCAAATTATGTTTGAGGATTCGTTTGGCATGTTTAATGCTAGAGGTGGTGTTATAAAAGATGTACAGATAGAAAGAGAAAAGGAACAAGCAACTGCTTGGATTAGGTCTAAAGACTGTGAGTTTTTCTGTGACCTTGCAGATACAGAACAAGACCACATAATAAAACTACATGATAATTTAATGTATAGATATAATACAAAGAAGATAACATTAGAAGATGTAAAATTTGCAATAAGAAACTTAGGATTAAAAATATGATAAATAAAAAAGAGTACATAGAACAACAGGCAGAAGATGCGTGGGAAGACCACAAATATATAAATCAAATTCTTATAGGTTACTTTACTGACGAGGTTAAAGGCATGTCAGATGAGGAATTTAAAGAACATCTTATAGAATTAAATTGGGAGATATAATGAAAACAGTTAAAGAACTAGAGGCAAAGATAGGTACACTATCTAACCCCAGTAAGATGCCCTCGTTTGCATGGGGTATACCTATTCAATACTGTGTGACAGGTAGTAAGTTAGCATTAGTTGAAGGAACTATCTGTAATAAATGCTACGCAGGTAAAGGTTGCTATGTATTCCCAGTTGTAAAAGCTATGTATCAAAGAAGGTACGAAGCAATAGGTCTACCAGAATGGGTAGATTATATGGCACAACTCATTACCCAAAAGTACAAAAACCTAGATAAATCAAGGCGTTTTCACCGTTGGTTTGACTCTGGTGATGTACAATCTTATGAACATCTTATGAAAATATTTGAGGTGTGCAAACTTACACCACACATAAAGTATTGGTTGGCTACTAGAGAGTATCAAATCATAGATAAAATTACAGAGAAAGATGTACCAAAGAATTTATGCTTACGAGTATCAACAACTAAAGTTGATAGTCCACCACCTAAGTTTTGGAAGTGGACATCTGGTGTGCATAAAGATAAAAAAGCAGTAGGTCGTGAGTGTCCTGCACCTAAACAAGATGGTGAGTGTGGTAGTTGTCGTGCCTGTTGGAATCATAAAGTTAAACAAGTAAGTTATAAGGAACATTAGTATGCCAAAATATAATATAACTGCAGGTCAAACTATTTATGCAACTTATGAAATAAAAGTTGAAGCAAGTTGTAAGGAAGTAGCAGAAAAAGTAGCATTAGCCACGCCATTAGATAAATGGGACGATGAATGTTTTGAAAATGGTGATGCATTAACAGTAGATGAAATAGAGGAGGAATAATATGACAGATAAATGCGTAGCTTGGGCAATAATTGCAACAATAGAAAGACCAGATGGTACTTGGTATGATGAGACTATAGGTGCTATAGATGATACTACAGCACAGTATGTTGATGATTTTTTAACTGAGTACATGAAAGATAAAGAGGAGAGTAAGCATGAATAAGAAAGACAGAGAAGACTTTGAATGGGCTAGTAGTTTTTATTTATATGATGACCTAGATAAAGCTTGGGTTAATTGGGATGAAGAAAAACTTTTTGAGGAGATTGAATCTTTAGCATGGCAACCCTTTGAACATTGGGAAGGTGAGGATATTTACAATGAGATTAATAAACTTGCATCTTCAGTAAGACAAAAAATAGAAAAGGAAAACAAATGAGAGTATCCAAAAGAAAAATAAAAAAGTTTTTAACTTTAAATCTTTATAAGAATAAAGACTATTACAATAAAGAACTTGAGTTAGCCATAGAGGTTATACAAGATTTTTTAAACTGCGACCCAGTTCATGTTGGTAAGCTACAAAGTAATACTTTTACTACAGTATATGAGATAGATGGAGAGGAGGTGGAATAGCCATGAAAAAAAAAATAACCATGAGAGAAAAAGTAGAAGTTTTATTACCAACCTTTAAGAGTGTTAAGAAAAAAAAGATAGATAAGATATTAAAGTATTGTGAAGTTGAAGCAGAGAATTTAAATGAAGTATCATGGAGTATTAATGAAGATGATGTATTTTCTAAAGAAGAGCACTTCAATTACATTAAATATAGTGAGGCAACAACAGAGTCAGTTGCGTTAGAACTTATTTATAATTTATATAGTGCCTTACAATATCAATCAAAAAATAAACTAACACAAAGGAATCTTACAAATGTTTTTAATAATTTTCATGAGAAAATATTTGATGCAGAAAGAGTGGACTTTCATATAGGGTGTTTCTCCTACCCTAACTGTGACATCGATCCAAATGGATGTAGTTTTCAAAGAGAAGATCCAGAACCCTATGGTCACAGGGACTAATCTATTATGAAAAGTAAAATACTACTTATAATTTTTTTGTGTCTAACTTCCTGTAAGAGTCTAGACTTTAATCCAACAACAACTATACTTAAACATATAATAACTAGCAAGGATAAATAATGTTTGAATGGAAACACCCAGATTATTATACTAAAATAAAAAAAGATTTCCATAAGGAAGCAAGGAGAGAGGAAGCAGAATTAAAAGAATCCTATAGAGAATCTCTTAAACAAACTAAAGAAAGAAAAGACTTGACAAATAATAATAAATATGATAGGGATAATCATAATGAAAAAATATAAAGTTAGAGTATTTGGAATGGGCATAGATGCTAAAGCATTAATACCTTTTCCCTGTGAGCCAACCTTAGATATGATTGAGAATGTTGTAGCTGAGTATTTAAATGAAGGGCTAATGAAAGTAGAGTATGACACCTTCCATATAAGAAATAGATATACAATAACTTACGAGGAAATTCAATCTGAATTATAAACAACAGCTAGAAGTAATAGAGGGACTATTCATTCCACCAGATACAGCTATCAGAATGGATTGTCCTTTCTGTCATGGTAAGAATACCCTATCAGTAGATACAGCTTCCAATAATATAAATTGGTTTTGCTTTCATGCTGCCTGTAAAGCTAAAGGTAAGTATACAGGTGAGAAAGATATGAATTATGTAAACTCAACATTCAATACTAATAATAAAACAAATGATGTACACTTTGCGATACCAGATAGTTTTACAACTGTATATTCAGATGACAAAGCAATGAAGTATCTACATAAGAATAATTGTTGGGAAGCATGGAGTTTAGGTAGAGCCACAATTAAATTTGATGTTGCACAGAACAGGGTAGTATTCTGCGTTAAAGATCCAAAAACAGATGAGATTGTAGGTGCAGTAGGTAGAGGATTAACTTCCAGAGTATACCCTAAATGGTATATGTATGGTAACAAAGATGTACCATTTTCTTGTGGTCTATTGGAACATAAGGAAGCTATCCTTGTAGAAGATTGTGCCTCTGCTTGTGCAGTATCTAATGTATTAACAGGTATAGCTTTGATGGGTACATCATTAAAAGAATCTCATAAGAAACACTTGACACAGTACAAGAAATTGTATATAGGTTTAGATAGAGATGCAACAATAAAATCATTTGATATTGCTAATGAATTAAAATCTTATGGTGTTAAGAACGTTCATGTTAAAGTATTAGAAGATGATTTAAAATATTACAAAACAAACGAAATAAAGGATATGTTTAATGACTGATAAGATGATGCAAGAAATAGTAGATGACTGGAGAGAGTGGAGATATGATATTATAGAATTAAATACTGCTACATGGACACAGAGAGATGAGCATAAACTTAATGCTATAACAGTTATATTAGAAGAACAATTAAAATTACAGAAAGAGTAATAAAAAATGGAGGATTATAATGCAAGATGAATTTATGTTTAAAAATAAATATCCATATAAAGCAGGGCATCGAGGGCATAGAAACTCAATAACAAGTGCAGAAGATACTGATAAAAGATTAAGCAGATTACATAAGCAAATATTAACTGAGTTATATAAAAACCCAGAAGGATTAATTGGTTCTGAATTATCTAACATTTTAAATGTTAACTTATTAACAATTAGACCTAGAACTACTGAACTTAAATTACAGGGTGTAATAGTTGATACCGAAAAAAATAGAAATAATGAGGGAGGAAAACCTGAATCAATATATAAGTTAAGATCAGAAACTTTACTAGAGGAGTTTGATATAAATGTATCAGAGCATAAACTTAATGCAATAACAAATATGTTAGAAGAACAATTAGAATTACAAACAAAGGAGTAGAAAACAAATGGATGATATATATTTAAATACTTTTAGTAATGATCTAAAAGATAGTATTAAAAAAAGGTTAGACAAAGATGGCAGAGGGTATAATGATTTGGAAGAAACAATAGATAGATTGACTACACAAAAAGAATACCTACAAGAGCAATTAAGAAAAGCAGGAACAGAAATTAAAGAATTAAAAGATGATAATAAAAAATTATCCAGACAAATCGAGGATAATAATAATCTTGTAGGGAAATTAAGAGATAAGGCATTAATATGAAATGCTTTTTAATTATATCACACGAAGAAGAAATAGATACCCCTGATGGAGGTGAGCCTACTGAGTGGATTACTGTTAGGAATATGATTCATTTTAAATCCTTTGCAAAAGCACTAATTTATTTACAAGAAAATATATGTGATGGGGATACTCGTAAGCTTATGAATCTTAAGACACTAAGTGCCTATAAAAAAGAATGTCGAATCTCTTGTTTTCCTACTGTCTGGAAAAAAGAAGTAGAAAAACAGGTTGATATATGGGAGGAAAAATATAGATGAAATGTTTGTTTGTGTCTTTGCATGACGAGGAAGATGATGGTGATGAGGAGTATATATATGATAAAACTTTTACCACTAAGGCATCCCTTATATCTTTTAAATCTAAAAAAAATTTATTAAACTACTTACAAAAAAATATTAGTTATTCAAAGGGTAGCAAAGTAGTAGATTTTAAATCTATTAAAAAATATTTGGATGAGTGGGGTCACTGTATGTGGGTACTCCCATATAAAGATTTACAATGGGCAATATCTAATTTTAGACTTACAAAAATTAATATTAATATAAAGGAAACAGCATGATTGAAAAACAAATAATAAAACTAATGCTTAATAAAGATTTTTATACAGAGTATAAAGGTAGGGTATCTCGTAATGTATTTCAAGGTAGCTTCGGCTCCTTGTATGATACAGTACAGAAAGCACATGATAAGTATGATGCTAATATAAGTATTGATGAGTTGTACTCCTTACATACTACAGTATTTAATCCTGCATTAACACGGGCAGCCAAAGAACAATTCCATGAATTACTTGAGGACATAAAAGAAACACAGGAACCTTCTAAACAAATAGCAGATGATATTATAAAAATATTAATTGAAAGAGATGTTGCACAGAAGATAGCAATAGAAGCTACTGAAATATTTAATGGTAAACCTGCAGACTTTAATTTTATTACTAATCTTATAGAAAAGCATAAGACAGGATTACCTGCACAAAAACTAGATGCAGTAACAAACGACATTACTAAACTACTTGAGGAGTTAAATGTTGTTAGTAAGTGGCAATTTAATATCACTATACTTAAAACTCACATAGGTGGAATTGGTCCAGGAAATTTAATGATAGCATTTGCTAGACCAGAGGTAGGTAAGACAGCATTCTGGGTTAGTCTTGTAGCAGCACCCTATGGATTTGCTGAACAGGGTGCAAAGGTACACGCATTTATTAATGAGGAACCTGCAGTGCGTACACAGATGAGAGCCATTAGTTCTTTTACTGGTCTTAACAAAGAGCAGATTACTGAAAATGTTCCTGCAGCTAGGGAAGAATGGATTAAAATAAAAGATAATATTACTATGATTGATACTGTTGATTGGTCTATGGACGATATAGATAGTCACTGTGAAAAACATAAACCAGATATAATTATTATAGACCAATTAGATAAAGTAAATGTAAGTGGTACATTTGCAAGAACAGACGAGAAGTTACGAGCCATCTATACAAGTGCAAGAGAGATAGCAAAGAGAAGAAATTGTGTAGTCATTGCTATATCACAAGCATCAGCAGATGCAGATAATAAAGATCATATAACTTTTACTATGATGGAAAATTCTAAAACAGGCAAAGCAGCTGAAGCAGATTTAATTATTGGCATTGGTGGTAATACTTCTATTGATCCAGGCAATACTGATAGAGTATTAAATGTTAGTAAGAATAAAATAACAGGGTGGCATGGGAGTCCACACTGTGTGTTAAATAGATACATAAGTAGATTTATAGGATAACAGAAAGGTAATATGATAACAACAGTAGACGTAGAAACTTCGTACCAAAAAACAGCTTCAGGTGGCTTTGATCCATCACCATTTAATCCTAGTAACATATTAGTTAGTGTAGGAATTAATGATGAATACTATTTCACTAATCATAGTGAGAGAGTTGATGTTGGTTGTCACAAAAAGATACAAAAAATATTAGATAAAACTAAATTATTAATAGGACATAACATTAAGTTTGATTTAAGTTGGCTACTTGAGGCAGGATTTACGTATACAGGTAATGTATATGACACTATGATAGCAGAGTATGTATTAAATCGTGGTGTTAGGGATAGTTTAACACTATTAATGTGCTGTAAGCGTAGAAATTTAGATGCTAAAGATGATGCAGTAAAAGAATATATGGATCTAGGTGTATCCTTTGAGAATATCCCTGAAGAAATTGTAGAAAAATATGGTAGAGTTGATGTGGCTATTACTAGACAACTGTTTGATGCACAGATGGTAGACTTAAGATCCGATAAGCATAAAGGTTTATTAAAAACAATTAAAGTTATGAATGAATTTTTAATAGTGCTTACTGATATGGAACGTAATGGTATTAATATAAACTTAGAAGACCTTGCACAAGTAGAAAAAGAATACCGAGCAGAGTTTGCATATTTAAAACAGAAGATAGATAAGATTGTCTACAATAAAATGGGTGATACTAAAATTAATCTGGGTAGTCCAGAACAATTGTCATGGTTAATATATTCTAGAAAGCCTACAGATAAAAATGAATGGGCTAAGATATTTAATACAGGTGTGGATAAGTTTACAAAGAAAAATAAAAAGAGACCTAAGTTTTCTTTCTCAAGGTTTAGAACTTTAGTAGCTAATAATTCTGAGCCTATACATAGAACTATGGCTAGTAGATGTTTACATTGTACAGGTAAGGGTGTAACTTTAAAAATTAAAGTTGACGGCACACCTTATAAAAAATATAGTAAGTGTGAGGATTGCCATGGAGAAGGTATTATATACTCTAACATGGCTAAACTTGCAGGGTTTAATCAAAGACCTAGAAATGTATATGATATAGCTGACTCTGGATTTAAAACAGATAGAATAACCTTAAGTAAAATTGCAACAGAAGCAGAGGGAGAGTTCAGGGAGTTTATTGATTCTATAATTAGACACAACGCTATCTCTACATACCTAAATACTTTTGTAGAAGGTATACAGAACTTTACAAATGCTAATGGATTATTACATCCTAAGTTTATGCAAGCTGTAACAGCAACAGGTAGACTATCAAGTAGAGATCCTAACTTTCAAAATCAACCTAGAGGTACTACCTTTCCTATTCGTAAAGTTATACAATCTAGATTTGAAGGTGGTCAGATTCTTGAGGTAGACTTTGCACAACTAGAGTTTAGAACTGCAGTATTTCTTGCACAAGATAAACAAGGTATGGAAGATATAAAAAATAAAATAGATGTACATAAATTTACTGCTGACATCATAGGTGTATCACGACAAGATGCAAAGGCACACACGTTTAAACCTTTGTATGGAGGCACAACAGGTACAGAAGATGAGAAGAAGTATTATAAAACATTTGCGGAAAAGTATAAAGATATAACTAAATGGCATGAGGAATTACAAAGTCAAGCTATAAATTTTAAAAGGATAATATTACCTACGGGTAGAGAATATTCATTTCCATATGCAGAACGTATGCCTTGGGGTGGGTCTAGTTATTCTACTCAAATAAAAAATTACCCAGTACAAGGATTTGCAACTGCAGATATTGTACCTTTAGCATGTATAAAAATATATAAGCTAATGAAAGAGCAGAAGGTAAAGAGTTTACTTATTAACACAGTTCACGATTCTATTGTGGCTGATGTCTATCCTGGAGAAGAAGCTGTAATGAGTAAAATATTTGACCAGGGTACAGCATCCGTAATACCTGCATTGAAAGAGTATTATGGAATAAACTTTAATGTTCCACTTGACACAGAGATCAAAATGGGATATGATTGGTTAAATATGAAGGAGATAACTAATGACTAAGACTAATATAGTACTAAGAGTAGTAGGGTATACGTATAGTAAACCCTCAATAACAGTTGAGTTAGATATGAGTAATAGGAATGAGGCTTTAAGTATAGCCGATAAACTTAATGACATAGCTAAAGCAAAAGGCGAAGACACTACAATATATTTCGTAGAAACTATTGATATACCAGAGTATAATAAAGATAGTGATGACGAGATACCATTTTAATAATAACTAACCAAGGATACAATATGAATACACCCTTACTAGACAAAGAGTTGTGGGAAGAATACGGTAATGATGAGCAAGAAGAAGCTTATGATATGCTACAAAGTTTAAAGTCCCAACATAATGGAGATCCTACAATGTTATATATAAATGAAAATGAAGAACTACAAAGTTACTTAATGTGGTTTGCTCGCACCGAAAACTTAACGTGTGAGATTACAGAGGGAGTTACTAGAGTATGCTAGAGGTGTTACTGGGTGTGGGTTTTATAGTGTTAATTTTACTATTTGTGTGTGATGTGTTTTATCCACCTTATAAAAAATAACACTTGACAAACATACTAAAATGTGGTATAAGTAAATCAATCAACTAAGGAGGACTATGGAAAATAACATAGCAAATATAAGTGAGATGACCAACGAGCAGATAATGAAAGCTATTGGTCAGGACGATGGTTCAAGTAAAGGAATAAATATTCCTAGACTTGGAATCAACAGGGCACCAGAAGATGACGATGGTAATAAATTACCAGTAGGTAATTTGTTTACATTTGATGCTAGTGTTGGTCAAAACGTATATGGAAAACCAGTTACATTTAGACCATTCATAAGTGCAATGCAATACATGCACTATGATCCAGATAAAAGTGAGTATGTAAACAGATCCATTATCATTAAGAGTTGGAAAGAAGAAGCTGTAGATATACTTGGTGGAGTAAAATGTGGTAAGGTTCTATTTAAAGATAGGGAATCTTTAACGCCAGAACAGTTAGCAGAGCAGAGAACTATAAGATGTTATAGATTACTCTATGGTCTGTTATCTTTTAATGGAGTAAAAGCAAATGGAGAAGAACACATTGTTTCTAACATGCCTGTGCTATGGAGAGTTACAGGTACAGCATTCTCTCCAGTGGGGTCTGCTTTGGAACAAATAAACAAGCGTAAAAAACTAATGTTTACTACTACACTATCTATAGATACGAATAGACAGAAAAAAGGTGGTAATGTTTATTACACACCAGAGATTTCTGTTAATTCTGAGGCTGGATTAGAGATGTCTAAGGATGATATGGAAACATTAACAGTCTTTCAAGAAGCTATTAATAAAGAAAACACAGAAGTAGTTGATCTTTATAAAGCAGCTAAGAAAGCTGCCTACAAAGTATCTGATGCAGATATGAAAGTAGTAATAGACGCAGTTGAAGATCCACTTGAAGTGCTGGTTGGATAATGAGCGACATACTTCATAAGGTTCAGAACTATCTGGATAAAGCAAATAAAGATCCTGTAGAAGTATCTGATAAATTACTTGAAGAGTTTGGTGAGGCATGTAAAAGTGCCTTACGCAAACAGTTTTCAGAGAAACGAAGAGGAACATTTAAACCAAGAATGTCAAGTATAGGTAGACCACTATGCCAATTGCAGATGGAAGCAAGAAATGTAAAGGGTGAAGGTCAACCATATAATGTTAAGATGAGAAATACTTTTGGAGATCTCATTGAAGCATTGGCTATATTTGTTATGAAATCAGCAGGAGTAGAGATAAAAGATGAACAGAAAAAAGTTAAACTTAAATTTGCTGACTCAGAAATTGAAGGCAGGATTGATGTTAAGATTAATGAGAAGGTGTGGGATATTAAAAGTGCATCACCATACTCATTTACTAAAAAGTTTGAAGGTGGATTCGATGAAGTTGCAAAGGATGATGCGTTTGGATATATACCTCAAGGATATCTTTATAGTGAAAGTGAGAAGATGCCTTTTGGTGGATGGATAGTAATTAATAAATCTACAGGTGAGTGGACAGTATGTGAAACTCCTATAGATGATGACGAGTATAGAGTTAAAGCATTGGCTAGTGCAGAACAAAACATTGCAGCTATTAAAAACAATGTACCTTTTAAAAGATGCTTTGAAGAAGTAGAAGAAACATTCAGAACTAAGAAGACAGGTAATAAAATTTTGGGCATGTCGTGTACATTTTGCCCATACAAACTTCCTTGTTGGGGAAGTGAATTGAAACTGCTACCACAACAGCAGTCTCAAGGTAAGAACCCTAAGTGGGTTTGGTATACTGAAGTAAAGAACCCTAAGAAAAAGGAAACTTTTGAATAGGGAATGTTATTTCAACTTGGTAGGGGATAGTATTGAGGGGTCTATTTCCTACCTTTATCATATGCTATGATATATTTTGTAGTATCTAAAAAGAAAGAAGACAAAGAATTTAGAATGTTTACTAATATGATTTTTGATACAGAAAAAGATGCAGAAGAATTTGGAAGAAAAAGTATGAAGAGAGGTTTAGAATTTAAAGCAGTAGAATATAATAGTGAAAATTATAAAAGGTATTGGTACAAATAATGATAAAAGGAAAAAAGATTGATGAAGCAAATTCAATAAAAGTTTTAGTTACACCTTGGGAAAAAGGTTTTACTTGTGGTATCGTAATTGACAGTAAAGCTTCCATGTCAACAGAGGAATATGAATTATGTTCTACTGTTGCAAGAGGTATGATTAAGATAGCAACTTCAGATCCCCAAACTACATTCATGTATGGGCTTCGTGGTTTTGCTGATGACAAAAAGAGTAACACAAAAACTTTAACAATTAACTCTGTAGCAGAATTTGACAGTGAAGATAATGTTATTGATTTTATTGAATACTTAAAACATAAAAGAGATAAGGAGTTAAACTAATATGGCAACACACTTAGTAATAGGAGACCCTCACTGCACTCCAAAGGCAAGCAATGACAGATTTTTATGGGCAGGTAAATTTGCTTATGATCTGAAACCAGACACCATAGTATGCATGGGAGACTTTGCTAGTATGGATTCATTATCAAGCTACGACAAAGGTAAGAAATCTTTTGAAGGAAGAAGATATAAAAAAGATATAGACCATGTACATGATGCATTGGAATTATTTAACAAAGGTCTTAATGGAAGACGACCAAGAAAAATCATGTTACTTGGTAATCACGAAGATAGGATTAATAGAACAGTAAATGACATCCCCGAACTGGAAGGTACAATTAGTACAGATGATTTTAAATTTGAAAAATATGGTTGGGAAGTTCATGCTTACCAAGAGCCAGTTGTGGTCGATGGTATATATTACTGTCATAACTACCCTACTGGTGTTATGGGTAAGCCTATTAGTGGTGACAATATCGCTCGTGCCTTATTAATAAAAAATAAAGTATCCTCTACTGTTGGTCATATACATACATTCGATTATGCCATGTGTGCATTACCTTCGGGTAGAAAACTTATGGGGCTATCTGCAGGATGTTACTTACATCATAAGGAAGACTATGCTAAAAACACACAGCAAATGTGGTGGAGTGGTTTAGTAGTTAAACGTAATGTAGATAAAGGGGAGTATGATCTTGAAATGATTGAGTATAATACTGTTAGGAGAAAGTATGGTAAAAAGTAAAAGAGTATATGATAAAATAATAGACCATGGTCATGACATATCATACGAGAATGAAAGAACACATGATAGTGTTAATTCACCTGCTCATTATAAGTATGGTAAGAAAGAAACCATTGATGTTATAAGAGATTGTACCACTAGTGATGAGTATCATGGGTACTTAAAGGGTAATGTCTTGAAATATGTTTCAAGGTATAAGTTTAAGGGGGAGCCATTGGAAGATCTAGAGAAGGCACAATGGTATTTAAATAGATTAGTACAGGAGGTTAAAAATGGGGGCAGTTAAGAACGCACTACTAGAGGTGGAAGCCTTTGTGTATGAGTGTATAGAAAAAGGAAGAACATTAAATCAAACAATAAGAGATGCAGAAGATGAGTTTAGTAGGGTAGATAATGTATACTTTATTAATGCAGATTTTATTGAAGATAAGTATTATCAATTTAGAGGGAACATATGAAAGAGAATGAAAGGACAGGATCAAGAACATATTTAATAGACTCAATACAACTGCAAGATATAATGAGGTACCTAATGACTAGACCTTACGCTGAAGTAGTACAGCTTATGAATATGTTAAGTAGATTAAATCAACTAGATCCTAGCATTGGTGCAGACTTTGTTAAGAAACAAACAGGTGATACCAATGGAAAAAAATAATTCAATACATAAGACAGGTTTATTGTTTGAACTAAAGATAGGTTTAAATAAAAACAATTCAATTGTGATTGACTATGGTGGAAAACCCGTGGGTAAAATAAGAGAAGCACTTAAAGATTTTAAGTACCAAGCTAATCTTTGTGCAGCAATTATTAACCATGCTAACTCTACGGGTAAAAAACTAGAGGATGACATTAAGGAAATGATTCAGAAAATTTAAAGTTTTGGTCTGAAGAAGTTGCACCAAAAAAAAGGCTCCCTTAAAGGAGCCCTGTTGTTGCCTAACTGGGGGAGTTAACGCTCCCCTTTTTTTATGCGTGTAATTATTTCTTTGCTATAGTATCTTTATTAATTCCTTTTTTTATTATGTAGTCTTGGGTACCATTGGCACCTGTATTAACTTCCTTCTTAAGATCTCTGAATAAACTCATCTCTTTTATTTTTTTATAATTATCTTTTAAAAATGCTTCTATTGATTTTGTATCTCTCATTAACAATTCCATGCTCTTAAAGCTTTATTAATTCTACTCTGAGGATCATTAGCAGTTTTCTTTGAAGTAAGTTTCTTCTTCATACCACGCATACGTGCACAAAAACTAGCACGCCTTGGGTTACCAACCTCTTTACTAGGTGCTTGTAAGTTACCACCAGTTTCTTTGTTGTAACTATCTCTACCTTTTTGGTTTAACCCACCCTTAGGATTCTTACCTTCACTTCTAGTCCATGCTGCTTTAGCCATTATGCAAAACTCCTATATGGTTTTACTTTGTTTGCTATACTCTTAGG
>Ga0222673_1000487_pt1 | contig 17776 bp, 33 predicted proteins | sample AntAcemetagen801_FD_179845 | JGI IMG/M metagenome (GOLD analysis project Ga0222673, IMG submission 179845) | Saline water microbial communities from Ace Lake, Antarctica - #801 | ecosystem: Environmental > Aquatic > Non-marine Saline and Alkaline > Saline | place: Antarctica: Ace Lake...
CTCCACGTCGACTGACCGAGGCCGAGGTCTGCAAGCTCGCCCCTGCCGCGCAGGAGCAGCTTCTTCGCGCCCTCCAGGCTCTCGATCGTCGTGAGCCGACGAACCGCGACCTGCAACGAGCAGTAGCAGGTGGAAAGTTGAGACTGCCAACGGCGAGCAAGGGTTGAGTCGCGTCAAAGACTGAGTTAGGGTGCAGTGATTGCGGCGGGGAGATGGTACATTCTCTCTACTGACCTGGCGGGTTGAGCCGATCAGGTCGAAAGATCCCCACTCGGACACCCGGAGCCACTCGAATGACGGACTTCCTCACGCTGAACCTCTCTGAACTTGATCTCGACGACATCTTCGGCGCGGAGACGAATCGTCCGCCGAGCTGGCACAAGTTCCGGCTCATCTTCTCGAAGCTGGCCGCCGATCTGAACCTCCACATGTCGACCGACATTGTCGAGATCGACATGGCTGACGCGGCGCACGCGCTCGTCGTGGGTCCGAACGCCGGAGCGGGTCAGACCCGGATGTCGAGTTTCGTGCTTGTGGTGGACCCGGATTCGTCGGGTGCGAGCGAGATCCTCACCCTCGACGAGACCGCGCTGCCTCCTGGCGTCTACTCGATCAAGAACAGCGGTGGCGAGGGCATCGCGGTGCAGGATTCCGCCGCTTCGGCCATCGCGACCGTGGCCACGGCCACGACGGCGCTGTTCCATCTGAACGAGGACACGGGCGTGACTCTGGTCGGCACCATGGACGCCTAGTAGGCGTCTGGACGACTGTCGTCCGAAGATTCGGTGATGCCTCGCCACCACGTCGGTGTGCGGGGCATCACCATGTCTGCACCATTAGGTCTTTGAATAGCCCCTGCCGCGCGCTGTGCGGCCACCTCGTGGGCGAGCGGTTAGTGAACGCCGACTCGCGCCAGTGAAGCCTAAGACCTCTCTATGAGGCTCCTGCGCCCTCTGACGAGGTGTGGGTATAATCCTCTCAGGAGCACTTATGAGTCTTATTGGTCTGGCCTCAGCCATCATCGAAGGACCCTTCGGGAGAACCCAGGAGATGGTCCTCACTGGCCTCAACGAGATGGGCGACATCATCGTCCCTCGTAGTCCATTCCAGTTCTGGCCAGAGTCCATCAGCATCAGCATGTCTGCCGACTACGCAGACAAACCAATCCTCGGAGGTAGTCACCCCATCAAGCAATGGGTGAGTACTTCCGGTCGTCAGATCAGCTTCTCGCTTCTCGTAGCTCGAGACATCAAGCCGAAGACTGAACTCCCAGAGATCGCGTTCCTAGTCGCCCCCCAGGCTGACACGAACAAGGAGTTCAATTACGACATCAAGCGGGAGATCGACCGACTACAGGCTTGCCTGCTGCCGACGTACAAGGACGGAGACGAGCCGATCATCGTCCGTCCTCCTCCGATCGTGTACATCGAAGCTCCAGGACTCGGGTGGGCTCTGAATGCCGAACCAGACATCCTCGTAGGCGTCATCACCAGTCTGAACATCGTCTACAAGCGCGTCTTCACGGAGAGTGGAACGCCACGACAGGCCACCATCGACGTGTCTGTGTCCGAGGTGGTTCAGTACCCGGGTGAAGGTGTGAGGTTCTTCGGGCTCGAGGACCTAGCCAGCCGAGACTGGTGGAACGTCTCAGACCCGTCCTGATTGCGCTTCTGGTTGTTCAGTGCTAGACTGTAGTCAGGAGATGCGCTGAATGTCATCAAAGCTGGAACGACTACGTCGTCTCAAAAAGCCGCAGAAATCTCCACAGGCGTTCCCGATCGTCCGTAAGAAGTTCCCTGTTCCCGGTACCGACGGGCAGGGACCTCTACAGCCGGAACTTCTGTCTATCCAGCCCCTCTCCAAACCAGCAGCACTACTGGAGCTGTCTGAGAGCATCCAGAAGAAACGACGTGCGACCGGCAAGGTCATCGATGTGGATCTCTCTGAGTACGAGGGCAGACCTGATCAGAGATGTGAGAACTGCCCTAACCAGGCTACTGCGTGGTTCCTGATCTACATGGACGACCAGGACATGGACTTCTTCTTCAACGATCAGCAGTACACAGGACCCCACCCGACTGCCTGTTGCACAGGTGCTTGTGCCAAAGAGTTCGGTGCCTGGGACGGAAGCAAGAAGGTTCGCGTCCGTCGCGTTTGAACATTCAGCGAACCAGTGTTACACTGTTCGCACAACGAAATCGATTTCGCCACGAGGTGTGGCTGAGAGGTTCTGGTGCCAGACCCCATTCAAGTACTTGCTGATCCCACCGACCCGCACCGGATGACGGTCTCCGAGATGCTCGACATCATCCGCCAGGAAACGGCCGACGACCCGTCCTTCGTCGAGGAAGTGATTGAAGCGTCAAAGCAGTACGCGATCTACTGCAAGTGCGGCGGAATGCCCAACGAGGGTCGGAACAACCAGCCGTTCGACACCGAGGCCGAAGCTCAGTCCGAACTCGAGAAGATGCGCGCCGTGTTCAACCCCCTGGGCTCAGGCTCCATCGCGTGCTCTCAGTGGGCTGGTGCGAAGGTCTTTCCGTACACCGGGGAGAAGTGGCGACCCGAACTCGCCGCCGCGGAAGAGGCTGAGTCCCGTGCTTAGCGTCAAAGGCTTCCGTGCAGGATGGGGCGGGTCCGCAGGCGGATCACTCTCCGGGTTCCAGCGTGTCGCCCGCTCACGAGGAGAACCGGAGCCGACCACTGTGACCGGTAAGAAGGGACAGGGTCGAGCTGACCGCCTCCGTGACTACACCGTTCACGTCGTCCGTACCTCAGACCAGGAGCGGCGGGAGATGACCATCGGACCTGGGTATCACTCGAAGAAGGTGTGGCAGCAGAAGCAGGAAGACGCTCAGAAGACGCTCATGCGTCAACTCGGTTGGAAGGGATGATCTTGGATATCGAAGCCGTCATGGTCTCCAGACTCATCGCGCACCTCGAGTCCATTCAAGGGACATTGACGGACGACGAGCAGGAGGAGGAAAACCTCGAACTGCTGGAACATCTCCAACATGTAGAGAGGCAAGCCGGATGAGTTCACCGCAGTTCGACATGGGCCACATGATGGGTCTGAATACCGGTCGAGATGAGGCTAGAACCCTTCTGACCGCCATAGCTCAGCCGACGATAGATCGCCTCGTCAAGGAGGCGAAGGACGGTGCGAGCGTACTCAAGGTGAACCGACTCGAATGGATGGTCGTCGCCTACAGCATGAGCCGTTCTCTCGAGCCGAGAGAACCAGAGCCGGGTGCCAACTTCTACGGAATCCCGCTGGAGATATCTGATGATTGAAGCATTGCCACTGCCCGAAGGCTGGTACCAGGACGACGAGAAGAACAACCTCCCCGTCTACAAGTCGCTGAGCGGGACGATCTTGCTCGCCCGACCCGATGGGACCTACGGATTCCGCCCGAAGGGTGTTCCGATGCGTATCGAGTGCCCCGGCGAGACGGCGCTTGAGATCATGACCAGGATCAACGCGAGCCTGCCCTTCGCTGGGCTCAAGTTCTACGTCGCCTCGGGTCTGACAAATCGAGTCCTGGCCAGGCGCATGATCCTACGACTCCAAGGCCAGGGTGCCCAGGTGACCTACGACTGGACCCAACATGGATCTGTCGCTACTGACGGGCCTGAACGCCTACAGGAGGTCGCTGACGCTGAGGTCCGGGGAGTGATGGAGGCTGACTTCGTCGTCATCGTCATGCCAGGTGGTCGAGGCACGCACACCGAACTCGGTGTGGCTCTCGGGACCGGGTCGAAGGTCTTCATGTGGCTTCCCAGCGACGACGCCCAAGACCATGAGAAGTGGCTCAACGACTTGGGAGTAGTCAAGTCGACAAGCGGCTACCCCTGCGTCTTTCACTACCACCCGCTCGTCGAGATCATCGCTGGAGAGAACGTAGGCCCCCTCATGTCCGCGATCGGTGAGTGGGCCGCTGAGGCTGACCGCTCGTCCGTCTGGCCAGTGGAACTGTCGAAGCATCCTCGAGTGACCTTCCTCATCGGACCAGACGGACAGCGACCGTTCCCCTGGTACTGCGTGAAGACTCCGTCCTATCCCGGGTGGTTCGTCCAGACCAACCTTCCCCTCACTGATGTGGTCGAGTACGCCAAGAAGTCTCTCGCCCGTGACGTTGGCGCAGGCGTGACCCCTGACCGCGTCGGTGAACTCATCAGCGGGACACACATGCACGTCATCCCGGTGTTCTATGTCTGAGCCAGAAGAACGCAACGTCCAGATCAATCGACTCGACAAGAAGCTCAAGGCGTATGGGTTCGCCACCTGGATGCACTGGGTTCCTGAGACGTTCACTATTCGATTGGCGATCCGCCTAAAGGAAAGCAGTGTCAGGATCGACGAAGCCCGCGTCCTCCATCTCACCGACGAGCAGATCGATGGATGGGCGGCGAATCTGGCTGTCGCCTTGTCGCCGCTTCGACTTCCAGCCCCGACGCTGGAAGGAGAAACGAAGCCATGACCCCAACCGTCTGGACAAATGGCCGTGAAGGTCAGCCCGAAGAAGATGTCGAGTTCATCTACCTCGCATACAAGTCTGGTGATAGGAGGAAGACCCTCATCGTCGCCCCGGTCCATGATTCCCACCCAGACACCAGCGTCCTTTTGCGTTCCCTGATGCACTACGCAAAGGGGAAGGGTAATAAGTTCAAGTGGTGGTGGGCTCCCTTAGATTCCCCAACCCACCTCCCTGGTGAAGATCCACCGGAAGAAACATGACCCCCATCGAAACCATCGCAGCAGCTCTGATCGTCGTAGGACTTGACCCTGATCTGGAGATCTATGGCATCCAGCATCAACCAGGAGAAGGTCCTCCCTTCCTTGCCTACTGTGTGAACACACACGAACGGCGAGGAGAGACGCCCCGGCTCGCTGCCGACCTCTTCGCGGCTGAGCCCATCGTGTCGACGACCCCGTGGAAGGCATGGACCGACGATGATGATGCTCGTCATGGGTTCACGAGGAAGTGGAAGGGCGTCCGTATCCGTGTCATCCAGGGAGCTGTCTACGACGCCACCGAACCAGGCGACGAGGATCAGTTCGACTGGAACGTCCGCTACTACCTCCACGCCGACAGTGAGCTGACCCTGGCTCACAAGTTGGACCTGCCACGCATGACCATCGATCAGGTGCAGATGGGTGCCTCGTCCTTCGGTAACAAGGTCATCGTCGGAATCCAGAACCAACAGAAGAAGGCTCTCCGTTCTCGAGCTGAGAGCCAGATGGCTACGATGCGTGCCGCTGGACAAATGCCAGAAGGTGAGCACTAGATGGAGAGATTCATCTATCGAGTGCGTCGGGCGATATACAGGTTCGCGTTCGACTACATCAAGCCAGATCCACCCATCCTTCAGGTGAAGCCAGAGGTGGGCGATACCCGCTTCGCTGAGGCCAAGTTCACTGGCGAGTACAGGGGATCGGTGAAGATGCCGAAGAGGACGAAGCTCGTAGACACCTCTGCATTTGCCTTGGTGATGGCGAGCAACTGGATGGTCCTCCGAGCTGAGGACCAGGGCATGAGCGGTGTCCTCTTGTCCGAGGCGTTCGAGTACACGATCAAGTACGAGATCGACTACAGACCCATCAACCCTATGTCGACCGGGCTCCAGCCGATGGACCCCGCAGGCATCCGCCAACTCATCGTCAGTATGCTGGAAGCCGCCCAGGCTGAGCCCGATGTCGAAGAGGAGGAGAGTGAGCCTGCCACTGTGATCCAGCTCTTTGGAATCCCCGGAGGAAAGACAGATTTCCCTGACCCACTCGACCCGATCGACCCTGACCCGCTCGACACTTGGCAGGAAGACAGACCATGAGCCGCACACCATCGATTCCTACGCTGACAACGATCGAGTGGGGCGAGTCCCCGCTCTCATTCAAGATGACCATCCAGAAGATGCCATTCGGGAAGAATCCGTGGCATTGGAAGGTGTGGTCCACCGCTGACGGTGAGGACAAGCTCTTGATCAAGCGGAAGGCCGCGACCGAAGACAAGGCTCTCGCTGAGGCTGAGGACTACGTCGAGAACGACTTGAGTGTCCGCATTCAGTTGGCGGCGAAGATGTCGGAGTTGAAGGCCACGGAGAAGATCGAGCAGATGCGATCCGTTGAGGCTGACCTCGCCGCCGCGAACTCACCCGTCTGATGATGAACGTCCGGTTCTGCATGGGCGACCAGATCGGCCCGCCGCCTCCTGGCGGCTACAAGCTGATGCTCAATTCATCGAAGAACTGGGTGCAGATCGACGTGTACGAGTGGTGGATGCTCAAAGGTCCTGTTCATCGAGCCAAGAGGGCCATTGAAGGTGCTGAGACGCTCGAGGAAGTTCGGATAGGGCTTGAGATGTCAGGTGCAGAGAAGTGGGAAGGGCCGATGCCATGAATGACGTGGAGAGCAGACGAAATCGATTGCGCGAGATTCTCGAAGCTCGTGGAGACCTCTCCTGTTTGGCTGTGGACACAGTTGACTCGATCATGGCCGACCTAGATGAGTTTCTAATCAGGGACGTGATTGTCCAGATGCACATCCCCACGTCGCAGCTAGGCCCCAGGATCGTCTGGTGGTTGCTCGTCATCGAGACTCAACTCGGAGGCAAGCCCATCGTCCGCAACCGCGTGGTGACTGGTGATCCGATCGCGGCCTATATCGAGTACTGCGAGACTCACAGGGGAGCACATTCACTTCGGAACACGGTGCAGCTCACCGAAGACCAGGCCGCGACCTGGAATGAGAAGTTCCCGCCGTCCGATTGATTGACCCAACGCTCGACCACTGTTACACTGTGGTCACCTGCTGATCCCCTTCAAGGTGAAGGACCTCTGATGCCACTACAGCGAGATACCGTTTCCAGACGCGACCAAATCGAAATGGCCGAAAAGGTTCGTCGATTCATCGAGACCGAGCTGGGCGTAGGCGATCCAGCGGTGGAAGCCAACGTGCTCACTATCGCTCTGACGACATGCTCTGACGATCTGCTCGAAGTTGAGGCGACATGCGGTCGCGGGTCTGACGACCATCGGCTTGCCTCTCAGATCAGTCAGAAGGTCAGTGCGCTCCCTCTCAGGGATGCGACCTGATGATCACGAAGCTCAAGACTCATTCGCTCGCACTCATCCTCGCTCTGCCATTCGGTGCAGCGGCGGTTCACGCTGTCGCTCATGTAGGCGCGGCCCTGTTTGGTGTGCCCTGTCCGTGAGTGGTTCGCCCATAGTCTTTACGGACCCTTTTGAGTTCCGTGTCATCGTCGTGGTTGACCCTTTTTCTCACTGGCAGATCCCTATTGGTCTGATCTGGAGGTTCACGTCGAGTAAGCAGGTTTCCATCATCAAGGTGGATGCCCTTCCAACGACCTACCCGAACGCAGGCGAAGTTCGATTCATTCGTTCTTGCAGAGACAACCTCAATTGGACATGCGGTTTCGACGAGAGGCCAAATTCTCTCGGTCCATATGTGATCGTCAAAGACAAGGTCGTCATTGACTCGTGGGCTGCTGATTCGCCCGAATCCTGGATGAAGAAGGCGGTATTCAAGGGGCTCGCCCATGAGTGAACCAACCCAGATCCTCGTTCCATGGTCAGGTGGAGCCGACTCGACTCTCGCGCTGATGCTCGCCCTGGCGAAGTATCCGAAGATCACTCGGGCCATGGTTGTCGATTGTACGAACTTCCCGAGGAAGCAATTCAAGGGAGAGGCCAGAGCCAGGCTTCACGCACATGCCTTCCTGGTGTCGAAGTTCGAGCTACCGAAGCACTGGCTATTCACTGTGAAGCTCGATTACCCCGCGCTCGACATGGGTAGCTGGAGTGTTGGGCAGGCCGTTGCGCTTCATCAAGCCGCCTCGATGGCCGTGAAAGACGGTGGTGAGATCTGGTGGGGCAGCATCCGAAGCGATGACTTCTGGACCTACTACGACAGGTACGCGAACCTCCACACTGCCCTCAAGGGAGTGATGGACAAGGATTACAAGAACTTCTTCCCTTTGATGCACAAGAAGAAGTTTGAGGTCCTCGACGACCTCAAAGCGTTCGGAGTCACCGAGAAGATGCGGTGGTCCTGTTCTCAGAACTCGACACGACCTTGTCAAAAGTGTGACTCCTGCATCACTGAGGCCCTTGCCCACGTTGAGCGAGACCTGACCCCGAAAGGTGGCGTGAAGCCATGATCGAACACTCGATGACAGTCATAGGTCCAGATGCCCCACCATCCGACCATGAGTGGGAGATACTCGGCCACCGTCGCGCCCGACTCCACTCGTCACAGCAAGGCTATCCAGTCGACGCCTACAACGATGTCCCGTTCAAGGACATCCCAGGCATGGTCATGAGCACGAACGTCCTGTCCGTGATTCGCTGCATCGAGGCGGATCGAGACAAGGAGATCAGGACACACATCACTATCGTCCACGGTGATGACGACGACGACTGGGTGGCCGAGCTGATGGAATACTGGTCTGACCGCGACCTCGACGCCGTCGATAAGTTCCTCTGCGGTCCTGACCAGGGCATGAGTTCCGCTGCTCTCATCGCTGCCGTTTGTGGAAGGGTCAGTCCTGAGAACAAGTTGAAGTACAACGGCTACCTGCGTCCTGAATCAGCTCGTCGCGTCCCGGTCGACGCCGACTCGTTCCGCCGATGTAGTCTGGCTCTCGCTGCCCTCAAGGAGTGTGGATTGCTCCTGGCAGACCTTCGCGATGTCCTGTCGTCCAGGTGGTCTCCCATCATCACCAGATGGGCAGAACTGGAGCTGTTACTTCGCGAGGATAACGCCACAAGAATGAACGAGATCCTCGACGACCGCGACGGTACTCATGTCGTGATCGACACAGGTGAAGGAGCGGATGGCTGGACGGCTAGCGTCGATCCCAAGGGCATGGCCGACATGCTCTCTGAGCAATTAGGATTCCCAGTCACCGCCGACATCATCATCAATGTGGCAGAACAAGAAGGACACACCGCTGTGGACTACCTCGCACACGTTGTTCCCTGTGCCTGCTGTAGCGAGAGATTCTGCAACATCCACCTCGAGCACTGGGCCGATTGCCCGTGTCCCGGACCACATGGAGACGACGATGGCCACGAAGCCGAAGACGCCTGACCTGCCTGCCTGCTGCATCCCCTCTGATGGGGCCAGTCGCGCCGAGATCCTCTACTGCGCCTACAACGAGGGAGGACCCGCAGAGCGGGCTGGACTCGCGTGGAATGGTCTTCCGTGTCCGACGTGGGCCGACCTCGAACTGCGGGCTTCATCTGGTGATGATGGTGCGTTTGGCGTCGTCGACAAGTGGAACTACGTCGCTCTCAAGTAATCCACAGACCTATCCACAGCCTGTGGACAAAGGAATCCGATGCTCAAAACTCAAGCTGCGATCTTCGACATGACCTACCGGACGTTCCGACAGTGAAGCTGCTCATCACCTTCAAGTTCGGCGACGACGACACGCTCCAGTGCTGGTTCGATGTGCGTAACCGCGAGCACGCCTTCAAGGCGCTCAAGCTCAAGCAGGACAACGGGAACATCATCCTGCACGCTGAACTGTGCAACGACGGGTCACCGATTGACCCATTGGCAGACTTCACCGTCTGGAAAAGGAGGTAGAGCAAGATGAAAGCCCGACTCAGTCTGTCGATCTCTGACGACGCCCACGATTCACTCCAAGGCATGGCCAAGGAGTACGGCCTCAACCGATCACAGGCAGCGGAGCTGTGTATCAGTGCCTTCCTCCTTGACCGAGGTGGCCTGACACCCGATCAGACGAAACGACTGGAGGGCATCGTCGAAGGCCACCTCCGAGGTCGACCGATGCCTCTTCGATCGGAGCAACCGCACAGGAAACTCGAGTGCGGCGTATCGAAGGTGATGTCGTCACCGACAACAGAAGCGCCTGACATGCATGAGATCACCTACTGGTGCCACGGAAGCTGCGGCCGTCACGGCCAGTGCATGTACCGAGGTATCAACCCGATGAAGGAAGCTGGCTGTTGACCGTCATCTGTCCTAAGTGCTCCCGGAGGGTGAAATCCCGTGTTCCTCGCGGAGGTGATGGGAGTGCTGTTGTGCCCGTATGGCACAAGTCGAACGGCGAACCATGCCTTGGGCGATTCCGTACCGTGCCCTGGGGCGACCTGGAGGATGAGTGACCGTCGACCACCTCTACATCCTCCAGATGGCCGTCACAGGCGACCTCAAGGTTGGTCGAAGCAAGAAGCCGTTCGCTCGCATGAAGCAGCTCCAGACAGGTGCGCCGCATCGTCTCAAGCTGCTGGTCGTAGCTCGCTACCAGGGTCACCGTGAATCTCGAGTTCACGACCGCATGGCGAAGTTCCGCCTAAGTGGAGGTAGTGAGTGGTTCAGCGTCGATGCGTTCGGCTCCATCCCCGACAACGTGGTGGAGCTGATGCCACCAGAAGTCATGGAAGACCCCGACTGGTGGAAGACGTGAGCGAAACATTCCTCTTGTGCAAGAAATGGCGTGGCGCAATCAACGTCGCATCCATGCGTAGCTTCGGTAGCCGCGCCGAGCTTGAAACCCACCTCCGTTCAGACGGTCAGGCAGGGGGCTGGACCGAAAGATGGTTCCTCGTCTACAGGACATTCAGCGACAAGCCGCCAGAACGCCTGCTTGCGAAGGAGAAGAGAGAGATTGGGTTCGAGGTCTGACTCTGCACCATTGAGGCGAAACCCGCCCACACACACGTCCCTGATGCCCCCTCTGCGGCTCGGGACAGTTCTACGCACACTTACGACCCCTCGACCTTGAAGCTCTCTACGGGCCTCTGACGGGCTCCTGTGTCTATAGATGAACCGACAAGAGACCCTGGTGTTACCCTCAACGAAATCGATTTCGTCGGATCGACTCGGATTGAATCCCTGAACAACTCAGATTAGAATAAGTATTAACAACGACGAACCACGAACCACATGGAGTTCACACATGCGACGACTGCTCATCGGCCTTCCTCTCTTGGCATCCCTGCTCTTCACAGGTTGCGATCTCGCCAGCGGATCGCTCGACGAACCGATTGGGCCTGATGCCTCCTACGTCGAGGATGACCCGAGCGCGGACAACGATGGTGACGGCTGGGCCGCTCGTTGGGACTGCGACGACGGCAACGAGGACATCAATCCAGACGCCTCCGACACGGTGGGCGATGGTGTCGACCGCAACTGCGACGGCGTGGACGGCGTGGACTTCGACCTCGACGGTTGGGCTGGTGAACCCAGTGGCGGCCAGGACTGCAACGACGACGATCCGAACGTCAACCCAGACGCCCTCGAGATTCCATATGACCAGATCGACAACAACTGCGACGGCGAAGATGCGAACGGCATCACGACCTGCGACTCGGTACCGACCCCCACCGGCAACGACATCGGCGACGTGACCGAGGACTTCCTTCTACGAGACAGTCAGAACAACCCGATCATCCTCAGCGACTACTGCGGTATGGCCGTCGTCCTGGCCTCCGTCGCTCGATGGGAGCCGAACAGCCACGACCTCGCACCAGTGCTACAGGACTTCTACGAGGAGTACCGCGAACAGGGACTCATGGTCATCACGATGGTCGGCGAAGGCGTCATGTTCGGCGGCGACTCTGCGACTCCCGACGACCTGGACTGGTGGACCAGCGAGTACGACATCACCCACCCTGTCGTGGGCGACCCAGACTGGGAGATCTCTGACCGTTGGGAAGAGGATTTCTACCTCCCGTCCTTCATCCTCATCGCCCCGGGCATGCGGTTGGTGGCGAGGGACCTTCTGACCGTGACCGAGGACGACATCCTCTCGATCCTCCCCTAAGAAATCTACCCTCCCTGGTTGACATCCACAGCCAGGGAGGTAGAGTGTTCTCACTTCGAGGGGGAACACCCCAAAAGGTACCCGCAGCCGCAAGGCGAGACTGACGAAATCGATTTCACTTCGGTGAGAAAGACTAGAAGGAAGGTGCCAGGGAGGGAGCCCAGAGCGCCCCTTGAAGTAGTTGACCGACCCTCAAAGTCGCAGCCACCAGGAAGCCTTCGCGGGAATCCCAGGTGCTCGGAAGGGGAAGGGACAACAGCCCGAAGGCGAAAGCCGGAAGGTGCCGACCCTCCACTGGGAGCGCCGCAAGGCGATGTGGAACAGGCAGGACCAGCAAAGCTCTCGAGTTGAGCCATTCCGACAACACCCTCGTCACCCGCTTCGGCAGGTCACGGGGGTGAAGTCGTTGTGCTTAACATCACCGACTGCTAGTATGTGCTTGCCAGCCAACAGCGGACAAGGCTTTGGCCCGTGAGTGCGCGTCCTGGGCGTGGGAGGGGAGACCCGCTTTACCACCGATGGATGCCTGCAAACCGGGGTGGGTAGCGAGTGGCTGACCATGGCTGGCCTTGACCCTTGATCTTGCGTCTTTGATGCCGTTGTGCTATGTTCAACAGGTCGAGACGACCCATTGATACCTCGCAGGTGCGAGGACCGGGAGAAGCCATGGACCAAAATACCCTCATCCTGACAGCAACCGACGGCGAAGAGATTCGCCTCATGCCGAACAGCTCTGGCACGGAAGGCACACATGCCATCTGCGTCAACGGCTGGAACGAGGGGATTGAGCATTTCGACAAGCATGGGGACGGCAATACTGTCATCCCATGCTCACCCGATCGGATTGGAGCAATGTCACCCGCTGATGCCTACCAGGAGTTCTTCCGTCGCATGGACGAGGAGTCCATCGACATGATCGTCCACGGTATGAATGCGGGCTTCTACGAGATGGCACAGGTGGAGCTGGACTACGCACATCGACCCTACGTCCTCAAGGTCCTCGGTGAACAGATGGGATGGGTAGAGCCCAACCCTGGCAACCTGACCTACTCGGCGTTTCGTTCACTGCCGACGATCGTTGGTCCAGTGAGTGCTGCGGACATCAACGGTTGCCTCGACGTGGTGAACGGATGAGAGCCAAGACCGAAATCGCGTACCACGCTGAGGAGCAGCTCTCCGCAGCACTACAGCTTGTGGCAGCTCTCGTCCTCACCGACGAGGAAGTTGCCGAAACGGCTCCTGATGCACGTCCAGGGAACCTCGTAGGGTGGGCCGAGTCGACGCGCAAGGAGATGCTCGACGAGCACAACAGACCGAAGATCGTGGCGATGCTCAAGCGTCGCGGGTACTACACGAACACGCATATCGGGTTCCCGCTGGCCTCGTTGAGTTCGCCAGGCCCTCGCGCACTCGAGGACGGCCTCGAGAAGTGTAGAGCCATCTCTGATGCCATACGAGATGGATCTATCAACTATGACCTCGACACTGGGCCGAAGAGCATGACTGATCGCCTTGTCCATGACGGGATGCGACAGGCCGATGCTGAATGGATAGTCAGAGCCCATGGCACAACGATGTTCCTCCTGGCGTCGATGGATAGGGTGATGGGACGAACGAAGTGACCGATCCCGAACCAGAGCGCGAGTACACAAGGAAGGAAGACTTCATCTTCGATTTCCTCCTGTGGGCACTGCCAGGCATCCCGTATTTCGACACCGAGAAGAACCCGTTGAAGCGAATCAACGGAGACCAATGTGACTACCCTGTCGACGACATTGTCCACCCGGCTGACTGGCCCGTTTGCTACACCCTCCTCTACACGAAGAGAGACGGAGCCGGAGAGTGCTGGACAAGTGCCATGGGATTCTCTCGATGGCTGTGGTTCGCGAGGCTCTGGCAGAAGATGGCGCTAAGGCACTACACGACCGAGCTTCGCAAGGACCAGAGAAAGTGGAAGCGACGCCTTCCTCCTACTGGCTACGGCTACTCCGTGACCATCGTGCCGACGGTGTGGGTGGACTAGACATGAGCAAGAAGAATCGATTTGGCCCGAAGGGCGACTGGAACCGCAAGTTCCACCCTGGGAAGGTCAAGAAGGCTGATCTCGACGACGACCTCGGCATAATCTTCGACATGGCGGCTGAGATCCATGCACAGGACAAGTCGCTGTTCGGTGAACTGTTCGATCAGATCTCCTCGCAACCCTCCCTTGTGAAGAAGTCGGCCTCTGTGACATTCGTTCCTGCTGCACAGAAGTCGCCGCAAGAACTGTTGCTGTCAGGTGAGATCAATGACTTCAAGAACTCCATCGCCGCCGCTTTCAGTATTCCGAAGGAGTTCATCTTCGGAGCGGACGAAGATCCACCAGTCGTCCTGTGTAAAGGATGCGACCCGACACTGCTACAGGCCGATGTGGAGTGGTGCGAGATCTGCTACGTGGCAGGGATCAACCCCTGCGGTGAGATCCCAATGGATGGCCCACCCACGGACGAAATCGATTTCGCGACTCTGACCCCAGAGGTCTTCGCAAAGATGACCTCGTCTCAGCGCGGATCCATGGTCGGGAAGATCATGAAAGCGGTGGGCAAGTACTCACTCAATGGGCTCGATGTTCCGAAGGAACTGCTTGATGCTGTACAGGCTATGGCTCTAGCCGCGACGACCCATCTCGACGCCAGCCCTGAGAATGACGAGCTACAGAACAAGATCAAGATCCCCAAATACGACATCAAGTTCGTCAAGGACAAGCCAGGGGCAGGACTCATTCCTTGCGGACCGGTGACGCCGACACCCATGCCCTACCCGAAGTCTGGGCTCTGGGGGAATCTGAGCGCTCACGACCTCATCAGTGTCCAGCCGATGACGAACCCAGCCGGAGCTAAGTTCCACTTCGACTACAAGTACGCCGAGGACGCCGAGAGCGAGGGCGTGGTCGTCGAGGACGAGGGGCTCCTGCTCGCTTCTCTCGGGTATAGCGACGGAGACATCAAGAAGATCCTCGCCGACAAGGCTGAGGCGAAGAAGAAGGAGTGGCAAGACTCTCTCCCTGGCCTGTCCGACATCAAGCTGACGAAGACAGAGGTCACGGTCCACCCTGACAAGAAGCTCAAAGCCAAATGGGGTGTCGAACCCGTTGAGGACTTCAACAGTCCCGACAGCATTCAGTCTGAGGCTGACCTGATAGGTGAATGGCTAGAGGACACAGGCGTGACGCCGACAGTGCTACCCAACCCGACAGATTTCGATGAGGACACTCTCGCCGCGTTCGCTGAGGCCAAGCTCAACAAACAGAAGGTCGCCCTGCTGGTGAAGGACTGGAGAAAGGTCCACCCTGGTCAGTCATTGCCACCGTTCTGTAAGAAGCATTCCGACTACGGCGCGATGATGTTCGGTGAGATCCTTGTCCACTGCGACAATGGGAACGGAACCCTGACCCTAGTCACAGGTGTGGTTGTCCCACACTCGAGCGAAGGTGTGCAGATCATCGTGGAGAAGTCTCTTGCCTCCTCTGGAGGTGTGGGATTGAGCGACATGGGAGAAGCACTAGCCGACGTGGTCAATAGCTCCCTGGATCTGCCACCACTGAAAGCAATCGACTACTTCCTTGCTATAGGCGTCTCAGGCTCGGACGCCCCGACCTACCTCCCACAGGGCTGCTACATCGGAGCTGGCACGAAGAACATCGTATGGGGAGTGCCAGGCTCTCAACACGCTGTGACTGTGGCTGCCATCCACGAGAACCACTTCACCCTAGTGACAGGCGTGAACGTCCCGATCAAGCCGCCAATAGGCCCGAAGCCGATCTTCATGGATGCAGACGGCCAGAAGCCGATCTTCGCGCCCTACATCCCAGTCGAGTCGACCCCCACGCTCGAGCTGAAAACAGCCAACGCCAAGTACGCGAAAAAGACTCTCAACCCGGCGCACTACGGTGTGGTCCCTCTCTCGAAGGGAAAGACGCAGACCGCTGTCGCAGCGAAGATGACCATCAAGGGCGTAAGCCAATCGATGATCTTCTTCGACGCCCAGACCGGGACCGAGTACTACATCGACCCCGTAACTGGAGATCTTCACGAGGTGACTCGAGTCGTGACCAACGAAGACACCCTGACCGTGACAGTCATACCCAACAGTAAGAGCACGTTCTTTCCGGTGTCTCCACTAGATGTCAAGAACGGAACACTGCCCTTCTCTATCAAGATGGCGATGAAAGCCAAGGCTGTCCTAGAGGCCAAGATCGCGCAGGAGACTGAGGAGATGGCTGACTTCAAGGAGCTGATGGGTGCTCCCCTCAAGGACAAGACCTCGTCAACGGACCAGTACAGCCCGATTCCCAAGCCCATCGTCTACCGAAAGAAGCTCCTCGGCGTGACCGTGGAACACATCCAATCGGAGCTGCTACCAGATGGTGAGAGCTTCCAGTACTACAAGGACGTAGTGACCGGAGACCTCCACAAGATCGTGGAAGCATCGAGCGGATGGGCCACATCCAAGGACGATGCGAAGACGTGGGTAATCGTCGAGGAGAACCCGGAAGCCACAGCTCCACCGACACACCCACTGCTGCATAAGCTGAACACGAAGAAGAAAGTCAACGGTGATGTAGCAAGCCTCGAGGCTGAGGAGCACGTAGACGAGAATGGCGACCTCACTGTGAAGTGGGCTCCCAAAGCCAAGATGGTCACCCACACCGCTTCCTTCAAGAACAATGAGAAGCCTGAGAACCCAGACGACTTCATGTACGCAATGGAACAAGCTCAAGCTGACCGCATTCAGGCGAAGCTCGACGCAACACCACCATGGGAACAAGCACTCGACCTACTACACGACATGGACTAGCCGGTGAGTGATCACTACACCCAAGGCATGAACACCCAATAGCACTAGCACTCACACCAGTGAGTCCCCTAGTAGTGCAGTCCTTGTCCAGTCATAGTCTGACCACCACCACAGCTCCAGATCTTGCACCATTAGACGTGGTGACCCACCCTCCCCCCCATAGGTGCCAGCCCTAGCTACGTCAGCCCTGGCTTTCAAGCCCTAGCTAACAGCCCTAGACAATTGTTAAGGGCTAGCTTACTCCCGCCCTAGTGATTGACCTAGTTGTACGACAAGCGGAAACAGCACCATTTATGGGAAGACCCCCCTCCCCCCTATTTCGCAGCCCTTCCGGTCTGTTCAGGTAGCAGCGTCCGCACCAATGGCGTGCTACTCCCGCAGCCGGAAAGCGCCGTTCCCATCAGGTCTCTGATCAGCACCAATTTATGGGAAGACCCCTCCCCACTCTGTTGACGTGCTCTGATTGTTCAGCTAGAATGATTGTGAGGCGAGGTGTTCCAGGCAGCAACATGACGGGCGGTTCGATTCCGCTGACCGAGGGCGAAAGCTCCATACCGGCCCGGTTTGGGTGGTTGATAGAGGTTCCGTAGTGTTGCTGCCTTGAGCGCCTTGCTCCTAAATCCAAATGTTCGACGAGGTGTCGTTCAGGAGTTCTAAATGTCCCGTATCCGAGTAGTTCACATCGTCAGTGCGAAGTTGGAATTGTCCTTGAACCTTGCCGAGGTCCAGGCCGTCATGGTGGGAGTTGGTGAGGTTCACGTTGCGGTGTTGAACGACACGCTCAAGTTGAAAGGCGTTTCGGTCCCTGACGAAGTCTTCCAGCCCTTCGTCAGCGCATGGCCCGGCGCGATCACGATCTCCGACGAGAACGGAGCTTGGAGTGGTGCCTTCCGTCGAGACGGACTGGTGTCTGTCGCCTCGACACCGGGAAGTCGAGCGATCACGTTCACTTACGACGACGGCAACATGGTCCAATGGCACGTCGATGCTGATGAGTACTTCGCCGAGGTCTTCAAGAACGCCCAGCGCCAGTTCGCCGCCTGATGGCAAACAAGATCTCATCGACCTACGCCGAAGCAATGGCACTTTGGTCGCGCATATGGTCGGATTTTCCACTAGGTGTC
>Ga0222673_1000488_pt1 | contig 17749 bp, 22 predicted proteins | sample AntAcemetagen801_FD_179845 | JGI IMG/M metagenome (GOLD analysis project Ga0222673, IMG submission 179845) | Saline water microbial communities from Ace Lake, Antarctica - #801 | ecosystem: Environmental > Aquatic > Non-marine Saline and Alkaline > Saline | place: Antarctica: Ace Lake...
ACAATTTAGTTTGGTATGCAGTATTAGCCATTTCTTCCTGAAAGTCGTAAGCTGAGGTATATTGTTCTGATAGTAAATCAAAGTATTCGCTATTTTCATCTTTGAATAATGCGAAGTTATCGTATTCCTGCTTTAAGTCTGCTGCGTGTAAATTAGCAGCCTGTGACGCAAGTTGATTAGCCTGAGCGAAATCTCCTGCCTGAGCCTGCATAACTGCTGCTCTAGCATTAATGACTGAAGCTTTAGCATTTAGTATTCTTGTGTAGTCACGATTAATCTGTCCAGTTTTAGCATCAATAAATCTAGTAGATGCCATACTTGTTTCAGCTGCATCAATCTTCGCTTGTTGTGCTGTTTGTGTGTTTACATAATCTATATTAAGTGTTTCCATCTCGGCTAACTTAGCTTTTCTGTTAGCAAAATATTCTGATTGGTCAAAGCCCATATTCTCTAGACTCTCTTGAAATACCTCTGATGTTTTTTTAGCACCAAAAAGTTTATCAAGAAAAGGTTTCTCTGTTTCTTTCTTTTGGTTTAGTAGGTCTTGACCTGCCTGAAATCTTGCAGCATCTGACTGTTCTCTCGCTGTTATATATTCCTTGTCTCCTTGTATTCCAGCATAAATAGAACTTATGTCAGGAGCTGTATAAGCATTTTGGTAATCTGGTGTTCTTAAATTAAAGTTATTTGTTGCTGCTCCAGCGGTAGTTGGTAGTGTTGCCTGTGATGGTGCGTCTGGTAATCTATATATATTATTTGAAGCTGGGTCACGCCAAATCTGACTTTCTGTTAATCCTTGTAATCCAGAAGGTCCAGAGATAAGTGAAGAACCAGCTGGTGAACTGCCAGAACTGCTTCCTACGCTATTGGAGCTTCCTCCGCCACTAGTAGATGTAGCAATACCACTACCAGCTCCTGTGGTATATGTTCTTCCATCTGTGTAGGCTGGGTCTATAAATGTTCCCATATTATTGTTTTACGATTTTATTATTTTTAAAGTATCTCTTTCCCATATAGTCTGAAAAAGGTTTATTTATTAATTTATATTTTTTTCTATCAAAATGAAACCGATTAGTTTCAGTTCTTTCTATTTCTTTTGTTTTTAAATTTATAAGTAGAAACATATTATATTGCTAATTGATAAATTAAAAGTCCTGTTGCCGATATTGCTCTGCCGACCTTAACAGAATTTGAACCAGCACTTGTTCCTATTGTTCCTATTGTATCTTGCAGATAATATGTAGTTCCTATTGTTAAGCCAGTAAAGTCATCTACTATGCCAGTAAACTGGACATCTACGTCTTCATCAGCATCGGCTGTTGTAACAGCGAACCCAGTATAAGCTAGTCTGTTTTCATTATCTGCGTCACAAGCATAAATTTTCCCAGCTTCTCCAAATTTGTAATTATAATAAAGTTTGAAAGCAAAATCATAACTTGAGTTCATTGTCCAAGTGCTACCAGAGTCTGTTGAAGTTCCATATTCTCCGTCAGCATACACATTCGTATCTTGATAAGCAAATGTATAATGTTGACCAGAGTGTCCTTGTGGTTGGTTGCAAACTACTGCATACGTGGTGTCAAAATCAAAATCATAACCAAACGTGAAATCCTGCCACCCATTACCTAGTGAACTAGCTTCCACTGTTAGTGAGGCTAACGCTGAGCCAGTTGGTTCGTCGCTTCCATCAACAGCAAAAATCTCAACTATAAAATCCCCACTAGGAACTCCGACTGTCGCTAAATAAAAACTTACTTTAGTAAATCTTAAAGAATTATAATCTTCAGTGTCTATTTTAAAAGTTTGACAAACGTATGTGCTTCCATAAAAAGCAATAGTGTTATTATAGCTCTCTTGTAAAACCGAGTTAGTCTTATTTGTGGCAACTGCTTGCCAAACTGGCACAGGCAAAGTTGCTCCAGTTAAAGTTTCTCCTGCTGTTAATTCATTAACAATTCTAATATTAGTAGCAGTAAGAATTGTTCCATTCCATTTAATAAAGTTTTCTGAATCTCCAGCAAAGAATCCATATACGTCAGTAGTTTCTCCGCCTATACCATTCAGATTACCAACTCTCACCTGTTCGGTTGAGCCATTGTAAGCTACTCCAGTTCTCCCAAATACTGAATAGTGAGGGCTGTTAGTTCCTTCTCCTAGTAATCTTAGCCATCCGCCTGAATAGGTTGAAGAACCGTCTGATGAACCTTGTTTTACAACTGGTGTCCCAGCTTTCCATACAGGATTAGCGTTAGCAGAAAATACTCCAGCTAAATCTCTAGTTACTGTATATGTTGGAGCTGAACCTATATTGGTTACCCTAAGCCATTCTTCCTGAATTCCAGATGTAGCTACTGCTCTCATAACCAACATATCGTTGACTGCGAAAGTTGTGTCCCCTTTAGTTGTTAGAGTTGAAGCGTCTAGGGCTGTCATATCAGAAGCTAATGAATCTGCATCAGATACCATTAACTGTCCACCAACTGCGGAAATCATATCGTATGTAAATGTAGAACCTCTTATTGTTCCACGGGAAATTATATTTTGAGCTTCAATTAAATCACTTCCTATTGTAAATCCAGAAGAGCCAGCCAAGTAGTTGTCTGATTCTATCTTCTCATTAGCAGAGTCTATTGTTAAATTTGTTGTGCTTAAAGTTGTAGCACCTATCGTCCAGCCACCAATTTCTCCAGATTCAGACTTCAAGGCTCCAGCCATACTCACGCTAAATGGAGCATTGGCAAAGGTTGCACTACCCAGATAGATACCTTGGCTGTCTGCTTTAAAAACGTTCTCTCCACTTCCTATTGAAATATCACCTCTAAACTTACCACTTCCAAATTCAACATCTCCATTAGAGAAAAGTCTCCAACCATTAGTCCCAGCTTTATAGTTTGGTGATTGTAAATTGTTTGTCATCAATGACATACCTCCACCAACATCTTTTATTGTTGGTTGAGTATTTGGTGTTATTCCAGTTACACCTCTATCTTCAAGGCCATTAACTAATTCATCCCAAGTTGTTGGAAATATTGGGTCTTGATGTATATCAATTATATTCGCCATTTTTGTTTAGTTATATTCGCCATATATTTTTACGTTCTTTATGTTTACTGAGTTTGTTGTATCTCCATTAGCATAATCTAATTCAATTCTAAAGTTCTCTGTTACCTTTCCATTAACTGGATAGTAAGCAGTTGTTTTAGTCCCTAATTTATCATAAGAGATTGTATCATTATAAACTGTTATTCCCTGGTTGTTTACTAACTTCCAATCTACTCTTGCATCAGCGGCTAACTTCTCAAAGTTTATTCTTATATTGTTTACTTTAGATATTCTACCTGCACCAGTTATGTCAAACATTAATGATTTCCAACTAGCTGCTACATCAAGTCCTGAGAACTTAGCTAGCTTATAGCTAGTAGTTAGGTTTGATGCAACGATAGGTGTACCAAATGGGCATACCAGTCCTCCGACAGTAGCGAAGCCACCGTCTGCTAATTGAAACAGTTTAGTTGGTAAGTCTTTATCACCTGAACCGAATGAGAATAGTTTCCCGTTTGAGTTCCAAGTAATGTAATCTTTATAATCTGTTATTTGATAAAAGGCAGGTAATCCTCCACTATAGTTTCCAACATCTACAATAATTCCATCACTATAATATCCAATCTTATATCCTCCAGTAGAGGTTATGTCTTGGAAGAATGTAAACAGAACTCCATTCTTTATGAATAGTCCACCTACATTACCCATCATCTTTATTTCAAAGTCCCAAGATACTGATGTCCCATCCCATACATATATTGAACCAGTTACTTTATTATCTCCAGTTAAGCTTGGGTTAATTGCTGAAACCCATACCTTGTCATTGTTCCAGGCTATTGATTGTATTACTGCTCCAGTAGGCAAGTCCAAAGCTTCTGGAATAAAGGTTGTTCCATCCCAGGAAGCAATATAAATACCATTAGTAATATACATTACATCATTACCTCCAGCTATCATTTGATGAGGTGCTGATTCTAAGGCAGCAGCTCCAGTTGGGACTGTTGAACCCCAGTCATCGTCAAAGGTAGATGCTAGGTTATATTTTCCAATATCTCCAGCACTTCCTGAATGATTATATGAATAGTAAATATCTCCTTTATAGTAACAAACATCTTCTCCAAGTTCGTCTGTAACTGTTCCCTTATCTATTGTATGAGGCCAGGGAGAGGTTGTGTTTACAACTGTATTACTGAATTGATATAGTTTATTACCACCAGTTCCATAAGCAGTGTTTGAAGTTACAGCAAAATCTGTCATTCCTTTAATTAAGGTAGTGACATCTCCAGCCTGTGTTCCGTTTGTTAGAGTTGCTAATCCAGGTCCTTGTAAAATGTAACCAGGGTTAGTCAAATCCATATTAGCCATATCACCAGCTTGGTTCTTATTACCGTAGCTAGGATATGTCTCTTTGTACCAAGCAGGGGCGAATCCTCCGTTTGATATATTTAAAATTTCTATTGACCAATTAGACATACTTTTATATAAAAGCTCTCCATCTTCGTTTGGAAGCTGGTTTCACTCTAGTTTTAAATTCAGCGGCTCTTTTAGCATAGAATAAAGATAGACCTTTCTCTAATCTAGCTTTCTGTATTGCAAGAAACTCTCTTTGTTTAGCATCTTGTTCAAAATCTATTGCAGCAGCTAAGGATAGTATTCTGTGGAAAGGTACAGCAAAGCCTGGTGTGGCGGTAGAAGCTGTTACTACAAGTTCTGTTACAGACCTAGCAAGCCTTACAGCTAGTCCTGAAGCCATAGTTACAGAATCAGTTCCTGGTGGTGGATATAAGCGTACTTCATTTCCATCTAGCGAATAGTAAAGAGGTAGTCCAGCTGAGCTAAGAAACTCTTCTGGAGACTGGTCCATATCGTGATACCCGATTGGGTCAAGCTTTGTCCAGGTTCCACCGTTATCTTTAATTTCAACACCCTCTATTTTAAGAGCAGTTGTTGGTATTAAATAACTAGCAGAAGCATTGGATATTGTTTTATAAGCTATCGGAGCATCAGTGTTGTTGCTATCGTCATAACGCCAATCACCGTCAGAAGCCCAAATAACTCTAGCTACATCCTGATAGGCAACATTCATATTCCTAACCTTATCTGCGTCTGGGTATGTTCCAGATGTAGAACCGCATAAGAAATCTATGTCAGCCTTTAAATTTGTTACGTTCATTTTATTATATTACTTGAACTATATTGTTTTTTAGTTTCTCCTGGTAATTTAATGTCTATTCGCTTAATGCCTAGTTCATTAATAGCACTAAGTTCTTCTTCTTCCCAACCATCACCAGAAGCAATAGCTGAACATTTGTATTTTTTTAAATTATCTCTTGGGTTTAAGCTATTCTGTGCTACCACTCGCACACCAACGCTTAGATTTTGTAAAATGTATAGTCTGTTTTTATATGGTACAGTTTCTTCCTTATAACCTTCCATCGCCTTAGCTGTTAGAAGGCCAATCATAATATCATCTTTCTTTATCAAGCACTTCAATACTTTTATATGGCCAGGTGTTAATACCCTGGCAGACATAGGTAGATAAATCATAATGATTTTTTAATATCTTTCTTTGTAATTTTTGGGCAGTCCCTTAGTTTTGCGCTTCGCCAAGCTATGTTAGCAACTTCATCTATGTCAATTTCATAGCTAGGTAAATCAATTTCTTTAAAGAATCTATCTAAGTTTAAACTAAGGAACTTATTAGCAAAATATTTGAGTGACATAGCACAGGCAATCCCGTGTGGTATGTCATACATTTCTGTTAAAGGATATGATATTGCGTGGCAAACGTTAGTCTTGGTTATATTAATAGCCCTTCCTGATAGGTTTGCTGCTAGCAACATCTGGTGTCTAGCTTCTAAGTTCTTTGGCTCTTTCAATGATATTGGTAAATACTCCAATATAGCATTGATAGCTGAAGCTGAATATATTCTGCTTAAGTCTGTTTGATTCTTAGACCAGTAAGCTTCCAATGCCTGTGATAAGGCATCTAGGCCAGAGCTTAGAGTGTATAGTCTTGGTAAACTTATAACTAACTTTGGCTTTAGTTTATATTCGTCTGGTATGAAGTTCTCATCAGTAAAGGTATGTTTCTCTCCGTTCACCATAAGAACACAATACTTGGTTACTTCAGAACCAGTACCAGCGGTAGTTGGGATTGCTGTATGTTTTAATCCATACTTTCTAGCAAGCCACTTACCTACGTCTATTGTAGAGCCTCCACCAGTTGATACTATTTCTGTATACCTTTTTGGTATGTCTATGCTGTTTGCATAGCCGAGTGTCGGGTTTGGTGGAGCGTGTTTATTAAGATACTTCATAAACTTCAAATGGAACTAACCCCTTGATAACATCAAAGTTGTTCTTTTGTCCTCCACAGGATTTATATGTTCCGTTATAGAATACAACTATTCTAAGATTTTTAGGTGAGTTCTTAAGTATAGTAGCCATACCTCCCATCTTCATTAAGAAGGAGCCATCTCCAATTAGGACTATTACTTGTTCTTTTGTTCCCAGTGCGTAGCCTAGGCCACAGCTCAAGGCACAACCCATAGCACCACTCAGTAAAATCTTCTTAGGGTGGTCAATCTCTTTCAGGTCGTATGAGATTGTTCCTAGAGAGCTGATGATTACAGCCTCTGGATTACTTTCGCATAATTTGGAAATCAATTTTTGCTGGGTCATATTTTAGTAGTTTTAGTAAATCTTCTAAGATATCTGTCATTATCTTATGTGATGGTTCTTCTCTTCCAGTAGAGATGCGAATATTCATTTCAATACCCTTTGGAATTATCCAACTGGTAAGGAAATTCATCGCATTACAGAATCCATCATTAGACATAAAGACATCTGCTCGTTTGCCAGTAGCTAACCAGTAGCCAGCAGCAACACCTACAGCTTCGCCCTCGTCAGAGACACTCATATAATCTTTGCCTTCTAACCAAGGAGCTAAAATCTTATCTGTTATTCCTATAAGAAGTTTGTCCATATTTTTACGTTTTTAACTGGTCACAGTTTGTGACCGCTTTACTTTACATTATCTCTTGAAGAATTTTTTATCGTTAAAACCGTGGTCATCAACGTAGATATTTGCGTATGGTTTACCAAATATTACCTGATGAAACCTAACTCTCCATTTTTTAAACTGCTTCTTAGTAAGCTCTGACCAGTCAATTCCAGTAACGAACCCTCTACTTGTGAAGTAGATGATTGTGTGACCTTCCCTATATAGCTTATTTACCTTGCTAATTCTAGACTTAATTGGTTTAGAGTTTTGATAATTACCATTAACTGTCTTGCAAATGGTTCCATCTATATCAAAGCAGTATGTTTTCTTTTCCATATTAGTGTCCCACTAATGAAAAGATGTCTTTGACGGATGCTAACTCTACTTCATCGCCATCTAGAAATCTCTTCATAGCGCTTAGTGAAGCCCTCATTAAATGATTGGCTGTAATAATAATATTGAATGGGTTCTCTTCAGGAAGTGTATAAGTTGTTGGAACAGCTATTAATGTTAGGTCAGGGTATCTTTCTCTAAGTTCCTTACCTACTTCCATTACTTCTGTGCAATCAACCCTTGCTTTTGAATGAACCATTATTCCGTCAGCTCCTGCATCTAAGTATGCCTCTGCTCTTATTAGAGCTTCATACTTTGATTTCTTAGCAATCAGACTTTCTAATCTGGCAAACACCTTTGTGTCTCCAGCAGCCTCTTTTGCTACTCTAATCTTCTCTGCAAACACATCAACTTCTTCTAAGGTTTGTGTTGCATTTTCTAATAAACTGTTCTGTTTAGGATATTTCTTATCCTCCATTATAACAGCATAGGCTCCAGCTTTATTAAACCATTTTATGGTATAAGGTAGATGCTCTATACTCTCTCCTGTATCAATATCAACGATGATTGGCTTGTCTGAGATTCTATTAATCTCCTCTACAAACTCTACACGTTCCTTTAATGGAACTAATTCATTATCTGGTAATCCTTTAATGGCGGAATGAGTGAGTGATGACACCCACATCCCGTCATATTTGGATTGGTCTACCAATAAGGCAGAAATTCCAGAATGACATTCGCATACACGCATTACTTTTTTTGTATTCATACGTTTATTTTAAAATCCCCACTTGATTCTTTCCTTCTAAATCAATAGAGGCATTGTTAGCTTCGTGCATCTCAAAGTAAGTATGTCCGTGCCTTCTGTCAGTCTTATCTTTCCAATTGTCAAAATAAGTAAAGGCTAAATAATCTTCTATCGGACTAGGTACAAAGTATTTCTTTTTACCTATCTTCAATTTACCTAACTTGTAGTAGTACATAGCTGGTGTTGAAATAAGTTTCATAGCTCCTAGCTTAGGAGTACAAACATATTCCTTTCCGTGCATATCGCACAGTTCTTCTTTGAAGAAGAATATTGCAAACTTAAAGTTACGTTCGCAAACTATAATTCCTGTTTCCCCGTCTCCGTTATAACCTATTTCTCCTGGTTCCATTCTGCCAAATACATTAAATGTTATTGGCTGTGTTACGAATCCAAGGTCGTATAATGCCCATCCAATAGCTTTCCTGGTCTTCAGGTCTATAGGTTGGACTACACAAAGGTCTATGTCGTCATCTCCTGGTAAGAAGTCTTTGTCTCTGTAAAAGCCCAGTGCTACTCCATAACCGACAATCATCTCTACGCCAAACTTATCAAATACTTGTTGAACGGTTTCTAAATCTTTTAATATAAGTTTCTTATCCATATAATTAGTATTGAATACCACGCTCTGCTTGGCGGATATAAGTAATCATATCTTTAAACTCCCAGGGTTCTGCTGAACCACGTTGATTAAAACCAGGTAACTCGTGGCACAATGTGAAATGCTTTTCAATAATTGTGGCTCCACGCTTTACTGCTTCCCTTGCCCAGTAACATCCAATTGTATGGTCTGAGAAACCTGCTAGTTTATCAAACTTAGATGGGAATGTTTCATTGGTGATATAAGCTGGGTATTCAGATACACAGAATAGAAACTCTGCGTTCTTTATCTTTGGTAGCTTATCTTGCTGCCAAGCTCCCAGAGAGGCTATGATGGGCTTTCCCGTTCTTTCCATAGCTTTTATCACGTCTGGGTCGTTAATGCTCCTAGAGGCTATCTTGTGGCGTTTAACGCCTATATCCTCAAGCCACTGAACCTTTTCAGGGTCAAAGGCTGATGCCATAAATTCAATTCCGATTTTATCCGCATAAGCCTTCAACTCTACTACATCCTCCTTAGTTAGTTGGGCAAACTTTAACTCAAAATAGCGAGACTGCCAGGGACTTTTTATCTTGTCAATATCGTATAATTGAAACTTAACAGCATCTGCTCCACACTTCTTCGCTTCCTTAATCATTAATTTATTTAGGCGCATATTGCCATTCCCATTGTGACCCGCTTCTGCAATGATAAATACTTTATTCATATACTTAAAGCTAGTTTATAATCTTTTTTTGTGTGTATATCAGTGCTTAGGTCTATTACGAATTGTTCGGCTGAAGGTTTATAAAAGTCTTTATAATTCCTTAGTCTCTTAGTTCGCATACCCCATACACTTCCATATATCCTTCCGTTTACGTGAACGGTTATGACTTCTTTGTTGCGCTTTAATCTCTTTATACACTCTTTAATGGTTTCTTCTGTGACTGTTGGGCTGTTTGCTTGAACAGCTACTATACCCCTAGGGGGTGTCATATACTTCAGAGCGTGTTGATAAACTGGTATGTTTGGTGTATCTCCACACAAGTCTTCATTCCTTAATATTCCATTAGCTCCTATCTTCTCAGCTTTGTTTAGTATCTCTAAACTATCAGAACTAACATATACTTTTTCAAATATCTTTAAACACTTTCTAACGTTTACTAGAAACATCGGGTCTCCGTTGAAATCTAGTGTGTTCTTATTTGGTAATCTCTTGCTATCGCTCTTAGCTAATATTAGGCAGACGTAAGATTTTTCCATCTTTCTCAAGGTTAATAAAATGTTTATAAGTTTCGTCAAATAATAATCCATAATCACAACATAACTCTGCTAAACTAGATTTACCATCTATCCCATACACCATATAATCCCAAGACAAATTAAACTGTTTATTAATTGTTTGGATATTATATCTTGAACGCATCAACTGACCTTGAAACTTCCTAACTGGAACAAAATCTTTCTCATAGATTTCAATAATCTTTAGTATTAGTTCTCCAGTCTCGGTTATATTCTCGTAGTTGATTTTATCTGGTGTGTCTGCTGAACAATGATATTCGTCATAAGGATGACGTGAGACCATTATTCCAGGGATTCCTATCGCTGGGTCATTGAATACACTTTCATCTGAACCAATAGTACTTCTAAACTCTCCCTTATTATATGTTTTTCCAAATGAATGGATAGCTAGATGTAATACCTTGTTTATTCTATCCTCTTTCTCATAAGCTTTGTTAATGAGAATATCTCCATCGTTACCACATATATCAACAGCTACTACAAAGTCCACCTTAGAAATGTCCTGGGTCAAAGCATAAGCTGTTGAACCAACTGTTTCTGGGCAGAATATAATCTTAACTGTATGGTCGCATTTAATCTTCTTAGCTAAGTCAACTAAGCAGGCTACTCCTGATAGGTTATCATTAGCTTGATAAGGATGGTCTACGTGAGCGAATAATAATATCTCTTTGTCTGACTTTCCTTTAATGGTATGGACGCCCAACTTCATAGAGCCTGGCTTCTTACGAGACTTTATAAAGACTTCATACTCTCCTTTAGGTAGTCCACATACGGTTTCTGGAATTATCTCCCTACCTTCCTGTGATACTCCTTCCATTGCTTTCTTCTTTTTGTTTGGTTTAACGACCTTGCTCTTAGGCATACAAAAGCCCCAGTCGTCTCCATAATAATTTGTAACGTACGGTGTAGCATCTGGTAATTCACCAGTAAATTCTCCGTGTTCATAGTTAAGATGTTCTGTAAATTCAGCTAAGTCTATTTTCTTATTAACTGACTTAGAACCTATAACTACTGATAGAGGGTCTTTTTTAAAATCAATAATCTTTTTTCCTTTAAATTTAACCCAAGCATCTTCAATAATCCACTCATCTGGAATTATCCAAGTACCTATCTCTGTTCCACTAGGGAACTCAATGATGTCTAATTTTACTAAGTGCTTCAAATATTCTAAGGCATTATCGTAGCCCTCACCTAATAAAAATCTGTGCATTGGATAAAGATTTTTTATTAACTCTTTCATATTATTCTCCTAAAATTACTTTTATTATTCTTTCCATCGGGTCTTTAATGTCAAGCCCACCGTCTCCTATACCTATTTGTTTACGTTCTTCCCTTAGAATCTTTGGGTGTTTTAGTTGTTTCTTTATTTCCTTGTTAAGTTTCTTTAAGTCCTTAACCTTTGTGCAAGCATCCGAAGTTTCTCTTACATAGGTAAGATACTTCTTATCTCCTAGACAAGTCTTTGGAACCCAGATGTCAGCGATGATTACTGGAATATCCATTATCTCTGCTAGTAGTTCAAATGTACTTTCAGAAACTGCAACAACTAAATCAGCCGTCTTTAAAACATCAGCACAAATACCTAAATGGTCGTGCTTGTTTCTATCTGACCAAACTGGATTAGTATAGTAATCTTTAGTATGTTCTCCCTCTAGGAGTTTAGTTGTTATCTTAACATTCCTGAGTTTATCTAGCGTGCTTTTGATTATAAAGTTCTCTGCTACATCGTGGTCCCAATGTTCTGGACTAAATACAACGTTGTAACCTTCGTGTTCTTCTCTTGGTTTTAAGAAATCAAATATTGTTGTTCCAGTAATCTCAATCTTATCTTCTGGAACACCACCAGTCATTACTCTCTTTTTATCATTCTCTCCCCAAACACATATAACATCGCTTTTAAGTGGTTCAAAGAATGGTGGAAACTTCTTTGAGCTTCCCCTTCTCCCGTGTTGAACGAGGACAGTTCTGATTCCCTTCTTATTAGCTTTTTCAATTAACTCATCCCAACCAGTACCTTCTGTCTCACTCCAAACAACTATAACGTCAAACTTATCCCATCCACCAGTAAATGAAGAAGCAGCCTGCTCTTCAACATCGTGTCCCAACTTCCTTAACCCTTCAATAACATTTGTTAGGACAGAGTTCCAATTATAAACCCTTACGCGTTTCTTCATTTATCTTTGGTTTAAAGTTTTTATTACACCTCTTTTCTCTGATTCCGCACAGAAAGACTACTAATAGCCTGGCAAGCCAATTCCCAAGGGATTGCAATAGCTTCAGAAGAACGATTCTCCTTAACCCAGTCCTGTTGCTCTTTACCTAGCTTATCACGAAATTCTTTATCTACTATTAGTTTCTCTAACTTATTATACCAATCTTTAAAGGTATTCTTAGCCCTGTAGGTAACCTCATCTTTATAAGGTTCTACATCTGAGGCAACGCATACTGTTCCGACTGAAGCATACTCATAGAATTTAATACAACTTTTACCGTTGTTAAATTTAGTATCTTCTAGTGGAGCTATACCAATATCCATATCACATTTACCTAGAACTGTCGGATGTAATTCAGGTGGCATAAATGGTATGTGCCACATTCTACAAGATTTTAATTGCTCATAGAAATCAAGAGCTGCCTGGAAGTAAGCGTTCTGTTCTGGTTTATAGTTTCCTTCTAATAATCTTTGGTAAGTATACATAGCTGCTTCCATAGGTTCTCCTGTAAGTCCGTATACTGTAAATACAAAATCGTATTTCTTAGAAAGCTCACTGATAACATCCCCAATTAACTGGAGGTCTTTCCAATGAGATGCAGCGCCCATATAACCAATAACCAAATCTGGTTTATCATTTGCTCTCGGCTGGTAGACTTGGTAATTAATTCCGTTAGGGCAAATAAATATCTTTTTCTTTTTAAAGTACTTCTTAAACTTTTTAGCCAATACATAACTTGGGGTAATAATAGCATCTGCAACTTTAATCATTCCTTCATACTGGTCTTTTAAAGCATTTGATACTAAGTGTGATGGGTTATCTTTTGATACCTCCCAGAAGTCATCATCCATATCATATAACACTCTCTTCCCACGTTTCTTATACTCTTGCATAATTTTAATAGGGTCGTATTGTGTTGGATATGTTCTGCCAAATATAACTGTATCTGGCCAATTAAGTAAGTCTTCAGGAAACTCTGTCCCCATAGCTACTTGTTTAATTGCGTGTCCTCTGCTTCCCAAAGCATCCGATGGAATGCTCTGACGATGCCACCAAATGCCGTGTTGCCAGCATAAGACAGAATCGGTAACGAACAAGATTTTCATAAAGTTTTTAGGAACTCAATGAACTTAGAGTTCTCGTTAATCATATTTTGTTTTTTAACTAACTCTCCTCTACAACTTGCTATATACTCTTTGGAGCCACCGTTTAAAATTCTAGCTGTTTCATATTCTTCTAGAATCTTATTAACTTCGTTTAGATAGCGATAGCGTCTCATTAATTTTAGCTTCGCTTTTAATCTAAGGTATTTTGTTATTAGTCTCATATAGTTATTTCTCCAATTTTACGCTCAGCTTCCGCATTGAAGTATGGAGCCGAACGTAAAACAACTTATTAAGTCTTATGAATAGTATGCAGAACCGATAGGCATATTAATTCCTCTATCTTGATTCTTTGTAAATACACTTGAACCGTAAACAGTCCAGGTAATAAAGTTAGAACCAATCATATCGTCTTTCTTTCTAATTTCAAGACGAGGTGCAGCCATCATTACTACGTCCATAGTATTCTTTTTACCGAAGTAAACAGATTTAGAAGTAGTTGCTGATAGAGCAGCAGCTGTTACGCCACCAGCTCCAGGAGCTAATGCTGTTAATTTACCTGAAGGAAGGTTGTTGGAAATATAGACTTGGAAGCCCATAAAATCTCCAGCATAACCATTTCTCAAGGTTGCGTCAGCTACATTGTAGCCAACTGATGTTGCTTTGATTTCAATATCAGCAGCAATCTTAGGTGTAACAATTGCACACCAATCACCAGTTTCTTCAACATTACGTTCGCGTAGAACTTTTCTAGCGCCTGCGAAGATATTAATGATATTTGCAGAACCAGCAGAAACTGGATATGCGTTTGTGCCTCCTAAAATATCTTCATCGTCAGCAGCTGTAAAGCCGTCTGCTCCTGTGATATTTTTGAAAACATCTGTGTCAATTGTGTTCTTAAGTTGATAAGCAGCTTCAGTAGCTAGCTCAGTTTGCTGACCAACATTGATTGTCAAAGCACGAGGGTCGTCAACATAGAAAGTACAGTGCTTATAGGCTGAAACTACGAGTGTGTCGTAATCCCATTCTTGTGCAGTTGCACTAATTGTTAGACCAGGTGTGTAAGTGGATACAGTTAAGTCTCCAAAATATGGAACGTGAATTGTATCAGCGTACTTTACAGTATCTGATAATTTCATATTAGCTACCTCTAGGGCGACTAATGACTTATACAATGGAACTTGGACCATACTGGACCATAATTCTGGTTGTATCGCACTAACATCATTTGAAATTTGTTGTGCCATTTAATTTATTAACCACCAATAACAACTCGGTCTGTTTTAGGTCTTACTCTTTTATAGCGACCAGCTTCTTCTAATATCTTTTGTTTCTCTTCAATAGTAGCGCCTGCTAGTTTCTCTAATAATCCCTGTGGTTTATCAGCTTCGTCTTGCTTATTGGACGGTCTTAGTGATTTATCTTTAGCGACCTTAGCCTTATAAGCTGATTGCAAAAGTTTAAACTTCTCACTCTTTCGTACTTCGGACAATGTTCTACCAGTAGCTTTATGCTCTTCTGTTAGCCACTCCTGTTCCTGTCTATCCAATCCTTTTAGAGAGGCAGAGATTTCAATGAAATCATCTACGTCTAGTTCGGATGAACTTCTCTGAACTGGTTTGTTCTTCATATTCTTGAGTTCGTCATTTACCTTTTTGAACCGACTATAAGGTACAGTCTGTTCTCCAGTATCTAGTTCTGGATTCGCTGGGGTTTTTTCGTCTTCACTGACGTTAGGGGCTTCCTTCCGTTCCTCGGATGTCTCCTCAACGGTTTCACCTTCGGTTTTTTGAACCTCCTCAACTACTTCTTCAGTAGATGGGTCTGAAGTTCGTTTTTCATCTGACATAATTTTATTGTTTACATTTTAACGGGTTAAGTCCCGAATTATATTAAACCCACGTATTAGGGGTTTTAATTGGTTTTGTACTATCGTCCCTTAAAAAGGCAAATAGTTTTTCTAAAACTTTAACTGCGTATTTTTTACCGAATACTTCATCCAAGGTGTTACAATCTGTAACGCTATTAACTTCTCTAATTTCTTCCTCAAGCCATTCCTTTAATGCAGCTCCTTCTGAATTTGTTCTAAGAGCCTTTAAAGTTTTTTGTCTTATCTCTTTATTCATTAGATTGTTTGTTGACCTTGACCAGTATTACCGACAGCAGCTGGAGCTGAAACTCCACCACCGCCTCTTTGTTCTGGCATAGCTTGAGCCATAGCGTCTTCAGGGCTTACCTCTTCAGCATCAAAGATTTCAGCAGGATTTACTCCACCGTCCTCTAGCATCATTGATAAGATACCCTTCTTAACTGGGTCCTGTGTAACGGTAGGGTCAGTAGTTATGGCCTGTAAGGCTGCAAACAATGTTGCGTTCCTCACACGAGTGTCAATGCTTTCACCAGTAATATCTATGTCTACGTCATACTTAACGTTTTTATAAAAATCTTTTGGAATAGTTAATTGGAACTCTTTATTTTGTTTGGCTTCTGCCATCACGCCAATTTCAATTACTTTCTTACCTTCAGCATCTACAAAGTTTCCTTTAATGGCTTGTCTAATAACTTCTTTATTAACAAGGTCTTTCTTATGCATATCAATATAATCTGCTAAGTCCTTGCCGACAAGTCTAATAGTATGTTCTGCTGTATTGCTCTTTTGGAAATAAGGGATAATAGCTTCGTAAAGCATTTCCTTAACATCCATAGCAACACTTTCTTGTATTTGTTCAAAGTAAGATAATGTTTGTGCTGAAGCTAATTGTGCTGAACCAAGTGGTGTTCCAGCTGGAAGTCTTTCTCCCTGTACTACATCGTATGAGAAAGTAAGCTCATCACGATTACGCATCCACTTCTGGTCTTGCTGATTAAAGAACGCTAGATTTCTATCGTCCATATTAATCGGAGTAATTTCAGATTCAACATTCATAATCTCTCCGTTCCTAACGTCTGTCATTAGATTACGGTTGACTGCGCCATCTCTAGTTTGAAATATTCTTAATGCAGCCCAGAAAGAACTCTTATTCTGTAGGTTGGTATTTTGGTTTTGAGCTATCTGAGGTTCAAATAGTTCTTCCACTACACCAATTCCTAGCCAACGACCAGGTGTTTTGTCTGCGTGGAACTCCCAATAAGGTAATCTCTCGGTCCATTCGTCTGAGCCAAGCTCTACTCCTGGATGATTTGAGATTAAATCTCCCATTTGGTTATACTCGTCTACGCCAACGTCAGCCCAGAAAGTTCTACGATAGGTGTGTTCACCCGTATTCTCGTCTTTAACGTCACCATAGCGCTCGTATAGCCTTATATGGGACGTGTCGTCCATATCATAGTACAAACTTATGACCTCATCTATGTCTGACTGTTTCCAGTTCATTCCTTTAGCAGCTTCTCTGAAATCTGTTGGTGTATATTTGTGGATTTCTGTTACGTAATTAGCCAACTGAAGATTATCAGCAGTCTGCTCCACAATAAAGTTGCGAAGGTCTACAAATTCTGGGGTACCATCAACAACTTTTAGAACTACCGTACCGTATACTGGCAATTCTTTAAAAAGCCTATTAAGGGTTTTACCAAATTGTTTATCTCGCATCCAATACTTTAGGTCTCTTTCCATAAACCAAGTTTTGCTACCATCTTGGCCACCAGCTGTAAGTAATCTGATGTTTTTTGTATCAAAGTCAATAGCCTTTGAAAATACTTTACAAGGATTTCTGTTTATGTTGTAGAAATACTTCTTTTCACCTTCATCGTCTATTGCTCCACTAATATATTGTGAGTTATGGTAGAAATAGATTTGATTTATGGTGTCATATTGATTGAATGACAAACCAGGCACGATGTGAATCTGCTTGGATTGGAAATCCTGTATCTCTTGGTTAATTTGTTTTAACATTTTGGGTCAGTTTAACTGACTATTTCTAAGATTTGGTCAGCAAATTTATCAAGATTACCTGTAATCATAGGGTCTCTGTCAAATAGTCTAGGAGTTTTTGCCTTTAATAAGGTTAATAGCTCTTCTTTTTTATTAGTACGTTTGATTGTTTTCTTTTCTTTTGTTTTAAACATAGTTTTAATTATATTGAAATTTTCTTATTCTAGTGGGTGTTGCCTGCGCAGCCTGGATTTCAATAATCCTGTCTGGGTTAAACTCCCAATAGGCCAACATAGTAGATATAACGTCATCATCGTGGAATCCTTTCGCTGCCCCAGCTCCCTGCTGGACTGCTCCATCGTTCCAAGTGAAGACTTTCATCTCCTCGGTGGTCTTTTTATCGTAGATTTTTATTTGTTTGTTACGTAGCAACCCTTGAAAATGCTGGATTAGTTGCTGTTTAGATTCATAACTCATTTTGAATCCAAGTTTTT
>Ga0222673_1000489_pt1 | contig 17749 bp, 42 predicted proteins | sample AntAcemetagen801_FD_179845 | JGI IMG/M metagenome (GOLD analysis project Ga0222673, IMG submission 179845) | Saline water microbial communities from Ace Lake, Antarctica - #801 | ecosystem: Environmental > Aquatic > Non-marine Saline and Alkaline > Saline | place: Antarctica: Ace Lake...
CCAGCTTTTCGTATAGCTTCAAAAAATTCAGCAGAAGATAATGCTAAGGCAAAATTTCAGTATTCAAACAGTCAATCTTCCATGCAAGGAAGCGGTAATACTTTAAATTGGAGCAGAGGAATAAATGCTAAAACCGGAGCAAGTTTAAAAATGCCTTTTTATGTTAGTTCTGATTTGGTTGAAGATGATGCAGGAAATTTAAGAATAAGTAGTATGACTTTAGATTATGACATCGACCCTTTTAGAAGTGATATTGGAACTGCTTCAGAAGATAGTGTTGCGGTTGGATTAACTCCAGGAAGTACAGATGCTCATAAACACGATGCAACAGATACCGGACACGACCATGCATTACCAAGTATGACTTCTGGTTCATCTGGTTTAATAACTTCTGAAGGAAGTGATACTGGCAGTTTGGGTTCAGGAGATACTGGATGGAATACAAGTGTATGTTCTGAAGGAGCAAGTTTAAACAACTTTTTTTATTGTGTTGTTAAAATAACAACATCTTCTGGAGGAACTAGTGGGACAGTTGGAATAAGAGTTCAATGGGAAGGAGATACTGAAGCAGAATTAAAGTTTCCAATGACTGCAAGTGATGAAGTAATATATCCTTTATTTATTTATGTTGGAGGAACTGGTTCATCAGCATATGTGGATGTTGATATTTATAATCCAGGACTTAATATGACTGTATCTTTATCAGTATGGAATTTTGAGGATTACCACAACCATAGTATTACTGGATATGATGCAGTCAGTGATAATGCTGCAGTTTCAGATTCAAACAAAACTCCAGGACTAGCAGGAAATTCATCTACTCACGATCATACTATTACAATTGGAGATGATGTTTCTGAGGCAGGAAGTGTAAATGCTTCAGAGGTTGATATTTATTTAGATTTTTGGAATACTGGGACTAGTAATTGGGATAATAAACATAGTATTTTGAATACAGGAAAAACTTTAGATAGTGATGTTGATATAACTGATAGTGGAACTTATCCAGATAGTGCCGGGTATTGGAGAATTAGAGTTGAACCAGATAATGCTAGTGCAGATTATGCTCAAGCAATAGTTAAAATCAAACATAATTTAGATAATTAGGAGGAAATATGGCAAATAAAGAAATTTTTGAAATAATAGATTTAAAAAGTACAGGAAAGGGAGCTTTTCAAATAGAAGTAGAACTGACTAAAACAAGAGAAAGAAGGTTTTTTGGTTATCCTATAAACGAAGGATGGGAAACAGAACTTAATGGAGAACCTAAATTCATAAGTGATATTAGAACAAAACTTAATAATCAAGTTTCAAATGAAAAAAGTTTTGATATTAGTTCAATGAATAAATTTAAAGGGAAAAAATTTTATGAAATTAATTAGAAAGATTTGGAATTTTTTAATTAACGGAATTGAATATCCTTACTGGTGTTATGGTTTAGAATGCGAAATTTGTCAATGTACGTTTAAGTCTCCAAGATTTCATTTTGAACATTGTGTTGAAAATAAAACTTTAAGTAAACACATAAACAAAATACCTATATTAAAAAAATGATAAATAAGTGTATTCATTTAGAAGAATTGCTTGAATCAGAAGTTTCCGTAATTAAACAAAATATTGAAGAATGGAAAGAATTTAAACATATAAAAAACGATGAAAAAGCTTATCGTTCTTATATAAAAAATTATGGTGAATGGATGCGTGAACAATATTGCGGACTTATTTGTAAAGATAGACATGATTGTAAACTTGCTAAAAAATATTTAACTGATTAATATTCATATTTCCCAAAATTTTCTATACATACCCCTGGAGTTCCAGTGGAAACACTGGGGCTACCTTTTTTTAGAATAGCAACATTTAAATAAGAATTATGATATCCAAAATAATACAAAAAAATAATACACCTGACTTTTACAGAATCAGGTACATCATAGAAAGCTAAATATCATCATCAAAAAAGAAGATATTTCTATGGTTTATAAAGCTTTTGCGTTTAGCCTATCAATAAGCTAATATATGTTAAATTTTAAAAGGAAAAAATCGCTAAGTTTTAGACCAGTTGTGCTTTTTATCGATTTGTATTATTTTTTTGTATTACAAATAAAAAGAGGTAAAAACATGCAAAAAAAGAGAAATATGTTAAACTGTACTTTAACTAATGAAGCGATAGTAGTTTTACAGGTTTTAGGGTATATGGATAAGAACAAAAAAATAGTTCCTGGAAAGAATGCAAGTAAATTTGTTTCAAGATTAATTTGTGATTTCGTTGCAACTAATTATCCAGACAAAACAGATATAATTAAAGAGAGATTAATTAAACAAGAAGTAGGTGAATTGAATAGAGAAGTAGATCAACGAAGAAAGAAGATTGAGTTTTTGGCTATAAGAATTGCAGCAATAAATTCTAATAATGAAGTGATACAGGAGATGAAAGAATGAATAAAGAAGAAATAGTAAAATTAATTGAAAATAAAATGAATGGGTTAGAAAAAGAACAAATTGAATTTAGACAATTAATGGGTGAAGAAGCTGTACAAAGAAAAAGCGAAGATAATTATATTGAAGTTTTAAACAATTATAATTATATGGAGAATAGTCAAATGAAATATGAATTATTGTTTGAAATTTTGGAAGATATAAGAATAGGGAAGCATAATTAGAAGAATAGAAACATTTAAATAAGAAGTTGATATATTTCAAATACTTAAAATGGAGATGAAACGAGATGATAGAAAAATTCGAAGTAAAGAAAGGTGATCTAACTCTATATTATACTGGTACTTTAACTAAACTTAAAGATGGTAGAGTAGAAATCAACACTGTACGAGATGAAAAGCTACGATTCTGGCCTGAACAGATTCACGGTAGCAAGGAAGTGAAACGAGATGAAAAAGAAAAAACAAACAAATCAAGTAATTAATTTTAAATATCATAGAGATGAAAAGATTCTAGCAAGAGAAATACAATTATTAAAAGCAAGATTAAAAAATCTAAAAAATAGTTATGATTATAATTCTATTAAAAAAATAGCCATTGAAAATCAGTTGAAAATACTTTTAGATGGTAGAGGAAAATTAAATTGTTATGAACGTATGGTTGAATATAATTTTATAAAGGATCATGAAAAGAAAATCAAAAAAAACTTAGTTGAAATTGGGATGATTAAATTAAAAGATGGAAGTTTCATTAATCAAAAATATATAATTTCTGTTAAAAAATCAAAAGTTCCTTCTGGGAAAAATATAAATTATAGTAAATCAGGACCAACTGGAGAATTTATTTACTGTTTAGAAATTATTGTTCCTGAAAGAAAAATCTTTTTAGATTATAAAAGAAAAAAAACAAGAGATGAAGAATTTGATAAAATAATTAAATTGGTGAATAAAAAATGAAATTCGAAGAACGATTCCCAAGTTTAGTTTCAAAAGAAATAAAACAATACAGCTCAGTTCTTCTTTCTAGATATAGCGATGAAATGAAAAAAAAAGTAAGAGATGAAGGATGTGTTTTCAAATTAAAAGACATAAGAGAAAATTGCCTTGATAAGAAGAAAGTAGAAGAAGCCATACATGCAGCAGTTCTTGGTGTAAGATGTCCAAATGATGATTATTTAAAAAATATGGCAGAGTATATATTAAAGGAGTTGGGACTATGAGCTTTGAAAAACAATTCCCTAGTTTGAAAGGAAAGATAGAAGATGGTAATTTATGTGGATTAGATGGAGTATATTGTAAAGAAATTAAAGAACATTGTCTTGACAAACAAAAAGTAAAAGAAGCTATTGAAAAAACATTAAAAAATTGTTATGATGATGAAGAATGGCAAAATAAAAGACATTTATTTTCTGAATTAGAAGAGGAACTGGGATTAAAAGGAAATGTTGAAAGAAGTGTAATTCCTCCTGCATTGTTTCAAGAAATATTTAGAATGATAAAATAATCGAAACATTTATAAATAAGTAGTGTTCTTATACGAACATAAGGACAAGTTGTCCTGGAGATGAAACGAGATGATATGGAAAAGGAAAAAAAGAGAGTATATTTCTTTAGAAGAATTACACAATAAAGTTAATAGGATTGGAATGTTTAGATTTAAAGCTAAATGTTGGAGGTCTTTCTTATGAACATTAAACATAAAGAATCAAAAGAAGTTTACAAGATAGTTGATCAATTTACAATTACTCATTATCCAAATCCTTACGATGAAAGATATTATGTTATAACAAATTATCAAGGAAAGTTTACAAACATTTCTCAAGAAACATTAGAAGATGAATTTATTTATACTACTGAAAAGTTTATGTTGATTTCTAAGTTAATAATAAATTGTAAATTTTGTGGTAAAAAGTTAAAAGAAGAAGAAGGCGATTATGTTGAAATCGGAAAATGCAAGAAATGTTAATTTAAACAGAAAAAGGAGAAACAAATGAAAATAATAATAGATGATAAGGAATATGTAGAAAAAAATGAAATGACAAGTTCTGGAGATAGTAATTCTGGAGATAGTAATTCTGGAGATAGTAATTCTGGAGATAGTAATTCTGGACATTGTAATTCTGGAGATAGGAATTCTGGACATTGTAATTCTGGACATTGTAATTCTGGAGATAGTAATTCTGGAGATTGGAATTCTGGATATAGTAATTCTGGAGATTGGAATTCTGGAGATAGTAATTCTGGAGATAGGAATTCTGGAGATAGTAATTCTGGAGATAGTAATTCTGGAGATAGTAATTCTGGAGATAGGAATTCTGGACATTGTAATTCTGGAGATAGTAATTCTGGAGATTGGAATTCTGGAGATTGTAATTCTGGAGATAGTAATTCTGGAGATTGTAATTCTGGAGATTGGAATTCTGGAGATTGGAATTCTGGAGATAGTAATTCTGGACATTGTAATTCTAATGAACCAAAAAAAAGGTTATTTAACAAAGAAACTGATGTTAAAAATATTGTTTTTCCAAATTGGTTTTATTTTGATTTAACTGAGTGGATAAACGTTAATGATATGTCTGATGAAGAAAAAGAAAAATTTTATTGGTATAAAACAACTGATGGTTATTTACGAACTGTTGATTATAAAGAAGCTTGGAGATTATCTTTTGAAAAATCAGATGTAGAAGATTTGAAAAAAACTTTAAAACTTCCTAACTTTGATTACAATATCTTTGAAGAGATTAGTGGAATAAATAAAAAAGATTTTGATAGGAAATTAAAATGATTTTAAATTACATGAAAATAATAAATGAACGATTTATTTGGACTGAAGTGGAAGTAGTAGGTGGAAGAACATTTATGAGAAGAAAAATATTAGGGAAAACAAAATGAATACAAAAAAACAACTAGAAGACTTACCTCAAATCATTTTTGATTTAGAGAGACAATTATTAGAAGGCGAATGCGATAATCAAGACAATAGTATTAGTTTAAAAAATAGGGAATTGAAAGAATTGCTATTAATTACACAAGAGACTCTTGATGATAAAAAGAAATTTCCAAATGAAGTTTCAAGAAAAAGTGAATTAAAAATTAGACTGGAAGAAAATGAAGGGTTTCAAGAATTAAAGAAAAAGATTGAAGAAACTAAGTATAAACTTTCTGAGTTGAGAATTACCATAGATTTCAAAAAAAGACAGTTTAGAAGTTGTGAATCTTTGGCGAGGTTAGAATGAGCATCACAAAAAAAGGTAAAGTTTGTTTCGCTGCGAATAGTGGTGGAAAAGGAATCAAGTTTGAAGATGAAACAGAAGTATGGTATAATCCAGTTGAAGAAATCAAAGAAGAAATATCACAAAAGATAATTGGAAAAGAAGTTGAAATTGTTTTAGAAGATGAACAATCCACTAGATTCATTTCTCTTAAAGTAATACTTAATGATGAAGCTGTTTTAAAAGAAGAAAATGAAACTAAAAAGATTCCAGTTGAAAGAAAAGCAATTGACAAAAAGGCAAAGAAGGAAGAGTCAGAAGTTCAAGAAGATGAATCTGAAATAATTGTTGATGAAACACCTTTTATTAATATAGGTGATATTTGTTCAATGACATTAAAAGAAGTTAAAGAATTAATGAAAGTTAAACTTAAACTTGAAACTAAAGAAAATCTTCTTTATGCAAACTGGGCGCAATGTTGGGAAGAGTGTAAAAAGTTACATCCAAACGCTACTTTCAAAGTCTATGAAAATAAAAGCGGTATGCCTTATTTCTTTGATAGAACTGGTGGATTTGTTAAAGTAGGAGTAACAATTAAAGGACTAGAACATATTAGTTTCCTTCCGATAATGGACCACACTAATAAAGCAATTCCTTCTGAAAGCATAAACACTTTTGAAATTAATAAAAGTATTCAGAGAGCATTAACTAAAGCATTGGGATTACATGGACTAGGATTATATGTTTATAATGGAAAAGATAAACCTGAGGCATAAATGGGAATAAGACATCTAATAAAAACAAGAGAAACTCTAAAAGATAATCCAACTAAATCTTTTTCTTTTAATGAATTAAGAAAAATAGTTGGACAAAATGTTCCTCAAGTAATGGAAAATATAGATTATCTTAATCAACAAGAAGGAGTAGTCAAACGTGTTCCTGATGAATTCGGAAACACTAAACTCCAATGGAGGAAGAAATGAGTAAGGAATATGATATGACCGGAACAGTAGAATTAACATTTTCTTGTGATTGTTTAGGAAAATTAAAACGAGCAGAAATAAAATCTCTATTGAAGAAAACAATGGATGAATATTTAGAAAAATTAGATAATACTACTGGATTAGATGAAGATGGTTGTAGTATTGAATGTGATTTTGATTATGAGGAATTAGAATGAGTAATTACAAACAAGATAAAGCAAGTAAGCATGTAGTAGTTCCTGAACTTAAAGGAAAGATTAATTTCTTTAAAGTTAGAAGTGTGAACTCAGAAAAGGTTTATGATGTAACTCTCCAATTTAATTGTACTTGTGAAAATCAACATTGGGATGGAAAAAAAGGGAAAATATGCGGACATGTTAAAGACACGTTAAAAAAAATCATTGAGCTTGATGATTCTGGAGTAAATAAACCAACTTATCAAGAAATGTTAAATCTCAGAAGAATGGCATGTTTAAATTTAATTAGAACTAGTAACCGAGTTCTTAATGAAGTCCGAGTTTCTTCTGGAGAAACAAAAGCTCATCAAGATAAGAAGATAGAAATTTGTAAGAGATTAGAAGAAGAAGGTAAATTTTACATTTGCGAAGCCATATTTACAGAAGATAGAGGAAGAGCTGATATTTTAGTTTTAGACGACCAAAAGATAATTGAGATAACAAACACAGAAACAGCAGAAAGTATTCTTAGAAAGGCAGAAACATACCCAAAAGGATTAAAGATGGAGGTGGTTCAAGCATGACATTAAAAACATTAAAAGACATAAACAAACTAGCAATAAATACAACCTATAAAGATTGGACTGCTTTGGCAAAAACTAATGATAATAATTTTATTTTATTAGAGAGAAAAGCAACCAATTCAATGAAAGATATTTTGAAAGAAGAAGCAGTTAATTGGATTAATGAAATGGAAAGACAAATTGATGTGGCACCAATGAAAACACCAATCATTGCATTAGGAGTTATAGATTGGATAAAAATGTTTTTCAATATAACTGAAGAGGATTTGTGTGGAGGAAACAAATGATAACCTCTAACACAATAAATTGTGTAGTTTCCAAAAATAAAAGGAGAAATAAAAAATGGTAAAATATGAAATATGTAAAAATAAAATTGAAAATGTTGAATTGAAATCAGAAGAATTGTTATTTTTTGAAAAATGGGATGATAAAAAACAATGTTTAGAAGCAGTTAAACAAGATGGGGATTCTCTTCAATATGTTAAAAACAAACTGATGAAATATGTTTAGAAGCAGTTAAACAAGATGGGTATTCTCTTCAATATGTTAAAGAACAAACTGACGAAATATGTTTAGAAGCAGTTAAACAAGATGGGGATTCTCTTCAATATGTTAAAAACAAAAAAACTTTTAATAAAATAATGGAGGAACGGCATTCCTCTCAAGATTAAAATCTTGGGTATCTTGCCTAAAATTATATGAAATCAGAAAAAGAAATCAGAAGTATAATTAACGAGATTGAAGAACATAATCTATGTGATAAAGAATATGGGGATATGAAAAAGTTTCCTTTTTATGGTGAAATCAACACTAATCTTGCAACTTCTATTGGAATAAGAAAAGTGTTGAAATGGGTAATAGATGAAGAAACAAAAAGAAGTATCAAAAAAGATAAGGTGGATTATTAAAAATGACTGATTGTAAAACTTGTAACCATTATCATGAAGAAATAGATTTCAAAGAGTGTAAGAAGAACGAAACAATGAAACGATGGAATGATTTAGAAGATTGTCCCAATTATGAGGTGAAGAGATGAAAAGAATAACAGAACTAAATAACATGTCTATTGCAAGTTTAAGAAAATTGGAAACCCAATATGAAAAAGAACACACCAATTTGTATCAAGAAGTGTGGGATTTAAGAGAATATAAAACTATAGAAGAATTACAAAACAAAATTAATGATGTTAGGATTACATTAAATAAAGATGTAGAATATGGTTGTTTCAATTTAGAACTAATTAATAAAGTTACAAATGGCTTGTCTGATTTTCAAGACATTAGTAGTTTAGATATGATGTTAGGTATCAAAATTGTTAGAATTATGAAATAATGAGAGGGAATTAAAATGAAAGCTGATGAATTTAGAGAATTAGTGAAAGATAAGTTTGAAGAAATAACAGAAGATGAATTTTTAGGAATTAATGAGAGAAATAGAGTAAGATTTGTTGCAGAAGATGAAATTATTTATTTCAAACCTAAAGAACAGTGGCCTAAGTATTTTGAAACACATAATCATAAAATAGATGTTGATAGAACGGGTAATATTGGAATAAAACAGAATGGTCAATATGTATGTTTTGTAGAATCATTAGCTGAATTATATGATGCAGTAGAATTAAGCAAAGAACAAAGAGGTAAGAAATGAACAAAGAAATAAAATTTGAATTAAAAACATTGTTAGTAATTGTTTTTGCTATTGTTGCTGTATGGATTGTTACGGGATTTTTAGGTTTTTCATTAGGAGTAAATTCAGTTGATCAGTTTAATTATGATTGCAATTGTCCAGAAGTAGAAGTGTATAATACTTATTGTGCAGAACCAACATTGAAAGAATGTATCAATATGACAAACATTGCATTTACCCAAATACAAGATCAAGAATATTTGATAAGAAACAGAAAGCCAGAATAGAAAGAGTTAAATAATAGAAGCGTTAGATTTAATTTGGAAGGTGTTTAAATTTATGATGGTAAATGAAGATGGGAACTTTTTGTTGAAAAGTAAATATTTTCGAGTGACCATGTGTTCCCACGATGAAAGATATAATTTTTTTGTCAGATATCCGATACCATCTTCATAATAATGGAGAAAAAATGAAAGATACAACAATATATAAAGATATAGACGATGTTAATAAAAGAATAAGAAAAGCAGCAAAGAAAATATATGGTGCGCTTAAAGAACTTCCTCATGGACAGAGTATAGCTATTCTTGAATCAATAAAGTTAGATATTATTTCTAATACTGGAATTATTGATTCAATTGGAAAAAATAAATTTGGGAATAATAAATGATAAAATCGAAAGCAGAACTTGTAGGAAAGAAGATTCGAGTAAGAAACGAAGAAGAAAGTAGAAAGGTTCAAGAGAGAGCATTCGAGTTAGGATTGAAATGGGCAGGAAATCATACATCAATATTGAATGTTCATAATATGTTTATCGAATTTTCAAATGGTATGTATTATAATAATCTATATACAGAAACTAATTTTGAAGAAATCACACTCTCGGATTTATTCGGAAAAGAAGAAGAAATAGATGATCCTGAACCTATGGTTGCCGGAGAAGTATCATTAACTAATCATTTCCCTGCAGAAACTGAGGTAGAACACGATTTCACATGGGCAGTAGAACAATTAAAAAAAAACTTAAGAGTTAGAAGACCTAATTATCATAAAGATGTTTGGATAGAATTTAAAGATGGAATTTTACATGCTTTCGAAAAAAATAAAATGATTGAAGCATTTGAATTGGGAAGAGATGAATGTGATGCAACAGACTGGGAGATATTTGAAGAACCTAAAAAGACTTTAAGTGATAAAAAGGAAGAAGTATTACTTGAAGATTGTAGAGTGTGTAAGCTAGATACAGAATATAAGCATGGGGTTTACTTACAAAAAGATGTCAAAGAAGCAATTCAAAAATTTATAAGTCAATTAAAATTAAATATGGATTTAACTTTATATAATGCAGAAGTAATTAATAATGAAGCAAAAAAGATATTTGGAAAACAATTAATCGATGGCTAAGAAGAAAGTTTCAGGAAGATGCGGTAAAGTATATTTTTGTGAGATAATAAACTGCGGAAAAGAGATTCTTAACAGATGTGAGAATGCTAGAATGTGTAAAGAGTGTTCAGAAGAAAGAGGAAAATTGATGAAAAATTTAAATACCTATGACCAATCAGTAAAAAATTTCAAATATCAAATAGAAGTAAAAGAGAAATTGATAAAAGAAACAAAAGAGATTCTAGAAAGAGATTTCAAATTGTAAGAAGTATTTATATATATTAAAATAATAAAAATATTGGACCAGGGTCAAAGGTATCACCTTCCACTGATTTCTATGGCCTTGGTTCTTTTTCCCTAATAAAACGTTAAAATTTCTTCAAAAAATAACAAATTATAAATACTAATAGACATTTCATTATTAAAGGATGGTGATATTATGAACAATTTGCAAACAAACTATCAAGAAAAGATAGTAAAATTAAAGATAGAAAATATATTATATTATGCTAAAAACAATAAAAATCATACCGACACTGCAATTTCTAAGTTAGCAAAATCTATTCAAAAAAGAGGATTAGTTAATTTACCAATAGTCAACAAAGATGGATTACTTATTGCTGGGCATAGAAGAGTCTCTGCTTTAAGAAAACTTGGAATAGTTGAACATGAAGTAAGAATGTGGTCAGGATTAAAAAAGGAAGAAGAAAAAGCCTGGAGAATAGAATTAAACAAATCCCCGGAAGATTCTAAGATAGAAAATGACATTTTAAAAGAAGAGTTGTTCGCTATTCAAGAGTTAGACAGTGATTTTGATTTAGAAGATACTGGTATAGATTTAAAAGAGATTGAAAAGTTAATGAGTAATGAAATATCTTTAAAGGATCATGCTCTAGAAGATGCAGAAGAAGTTGAAGGTAATCTTGGAAAAGTTGTGGTCGAATGTCCTAAGTGTGGTCACAAGTTCAAGAAGGGGAAAAACTAAAATGGGTAGAAACATAGATTTAAGTGAGTTTGGATTATGCAGCATAAGATGTAAGAAGTGTGGAAAAGATTTAGATTTAAGTGAAGTAGATATAGATTGCGATTTAAAATCTAGACATCCGATGTCATTTGATTTAGATTTACAATGCTATGAGTGTGATGAAGAAAACAATTTAATATTCAAAATAATAGAGGTGAAATGATGAAATGTTTCATAGATGGTGATCAGTTATGTATAACAAAAGATGATTTCATTAATTTACAAGAATCAGAAGCAGTATTCATACCGATATCAAAAGAAGACATTATAAAGATAGAAGAATTAAAAGAAACTAAGTACTATAAAAAATGTTTAAAAATAGCAGAAGAAGCACACAAAGGTCAGAAAAGAAAGAATACTGGAGACCCATATATAACTCATCCTCTAAGAGTAGCAAACAAATTTGAAGATGATATATATAAATCTGTAGCAATACTTCACGATGTACTAGAAGACACAAAAATAACTTCAAGAGATTTAAGAGAGGAAGGAATATGTAATGCAATAATATCTTCTGTTGAAATATTATCAAGAAAGACTGATCAGACTTATTTCGATTTTATTTTATCAATAAATAAAAGAGGTGGAAACCTAGTTAATGAAATTAAGATTGCAGACATAGAAGATAACATGTCAGATTTAAAAGAAGGAACATTGAAAGATAAATATAGATTTGCTAAAGAATTACTTCAAAAAGGATTGAAACAATGATAACCTACAAAGAAGAAGAAGTTGCAAGAATAAGTGGATATAAATATACTAAAAGAACAATTAAAGCAGCAGGAAGTACTATGGGAGATGAATTATGGATTAATTATGATTCTGCATGTGGTAACATTTCAATGGAAGAAGGAATGTCTATTGGTGGAGTTGTGTTCCAAAAAGATGATATAATAAAGATAGCAAACGAAATAAAGAAAAGAAGAAGAGAGAAGAAATAAGGTGAAAGGAATTTTATTAATAATAATATTTTTGTTAAGTGTTTTAAGTTTAATGACAGTTCAAGTAATAAATCATGAACAAGTGCATAAACAAATAGCAACGTATTATGGTCACAAGAATGTAACTATCGAAATGGATTATTTAAGATTTAGTGGAGTTACAATTTTAAATGAAGAAATGTTAGAAGAAGAGAAAAAGTTGCATAGTTATAATGAAATAATAGATTACCAAATTACAGGATTACTGATTGCTATACTGATGTCAGGATTTATGATATCGTTATCAATTAAAGAATAAGTTTATAACATATATATTACAATATATGGGCTGGAACATATCCTTAACAAACTTAACAAAAGAGGACATTATGAAAATAACAAAACCTAATTTTAGGAAAGCAGCAAAAAGAAGTGGAGGCTTAAGAAGTTTGATTGCTCAAAGATTAAAAGTATCTAGGAGCGCAATAACTCAATATCTAGAAAGAAATCCTGATATGGTAGTGATATTAACTGATGAACTTGAAAACACTCTTGATATTTCCGAAGCTAAATTATTTGAGAACATCCAAGGAGGAGATTTCCAAAGTATCAAATTAATGTTAACCACTAAAGGAAAAACCAGAGGTTATGTCCAAAGAACTGAAATAGTCAATTCTGGTAACATCAATGTTGGAATACTTCCTTTAAACGAATCTGAAAGAAATGAATTGCTTATTGACTTGAAGGAGAACGATGCTTAAACTTTTCGAGATGTTCGCCGGTTATGGCGGAGCAAGTTTTGCATTAGATAAAGCAGCAATAGATTTTGAATGTGTAGGTTATTCTGAGATAGATAAATATGCTATCCAATGTTATGAACAGAATCATTATGATGTAGCAATTGAAGCAGGTGAAATACTACCTCAAGAATATTTACAAATGGAACATAAGAATTATGGAGATTGTACTAAAATAGATCCAGAAGAATTACCTGATTTTGATTTACTAACTGGAGGATTTCCATGTCCAACATTTTCTTTAGCTGGAAAAGGCAAAGGTGAAGAAGACCCAAGAGGAAAATTATTTCATGAGATTGTAAGAATTGCAGAAGCGAAGCAACCGAAGTACATGCTACTAGAAAATGTTAAAGGATTAGTTACTGAACCTCATAAAGATACATTTGAAAAGATTCTAAAAGAATTAGATCGAATCGGATATCTAGTTCACACTAGAGTTCTCAATTCTAAACAATATGGAATCCCACAAAGTAGAGATAGAGTTTGGTTTATGTGTATTCGAAGAGACTTTGCTAATGAATGGGCGCATTTCAGATGGCCTAAGAAAAACAAATTAGAATTATTCTTGAAAGACATAATGGAAAAAGAGGTTGATGAAAAATATTATTTAAGTAAGAAAGCAATTGAAGGAATAACTAAGAGTAATTATCATGACAGAAAACCTCAGATGAAAGATATATGTGCTACTCTTAAATGTGGTGGCGATATTAAATGTATTCCTGGACCATTCATTGTTGCAAGTAGGGGAAGAAATCCACTTGACCCATCAGATAGATCTAAAGGATCTAAAATGGAACAGAGATTAGAACCTAGGACTGATGGAACTACAAATTGCATATTACCTACTCAGAAAGATAATTTTTTAGTTCAAGATTCAAAGATAAGAAGATTAACACCAACTGAATATTTTAGACTGATGGGATTCTTAGATGATGAAATAAACTTGGACGGATTATCAGATACTCAAAGATATAAACTAGCTGGTAATGGATGGGACATTAACCTAGTAAGCAAGATATTCAAGGAGATGTTCAAATCTAAGAAGGAGAGCAAATGACAGATAGGAAAATCTTATTCTTTACCGAAACATTTAAATAGTTAATCCAGTTAACATAATCAACATGGTAAATAAAACACAAGAATCAACGAACATCAGAATTTCTTTAAAGACTAAAGCAGAGTTAGAAGCTACTGGGAAGTATGGAGAAACAATGGACTATATTATTCAAAGACTTTTATTTATATCAAGGAATGGTAAGATGTCAGTAGAACAAACAAAAAAAGATAAAGTACTTAAAACTAAATTATGAGGTCGTAATCGATGAAACTGACAGATAAACAAATATTAATCAATTTACCTTATAATGCTTATTTGATAGAATGTATTGCTAAAGATGAAAAACTAAGAAAAGGATTTAGATTAGCACTTGAAGAACAAGCTAAAGAAATATTTAATAAATTAGATAAATTACCAACAAACGATAATCTTTGTAACATGTGTAGTTTAGATTTATATGAATGTGAATGTTATCAAAAGATTAAATTATTATATACAAAAGCGAACAGGAAACAGGTGTAGATGATGAAAGCTAAAAGTTTATTAATTGAAATGATGAAGGCACAAAGAGATTTAGATAAATTAAATAATGAATTAGTTTCTGCTAATGATTTTTGTACTAATTATAATATTTTTGTTTATGATAAACCTATTGTTGATAAATTAATAAAAAAGATATTTGAAGATTTTGATTGGGAAGTTTTACATAAAGATAAATTCAAAGATAGAGAGAACTATTTTAACAAATTAAAAAAGAAGTACAAACAAGAGGATTCATAGAGAATGTATGAAAACAATCACGAGAGGAGATAGTAACAAATGATGAACTGGTCAAATATATTTAATATGGAAGTTTATTATTGTGTTTGTACAATTATTACCTATATTATTGGATACTTTGTTGGAAGATATACAACAAAAAAGGAGCTAAATAAAAAATGAACGCTAAGAAATTTAGAGAATTAATCGGAAAGAGTTGTACAGAAATAAGTTCAGATGATTATTATTCTGCTGATGATAATTCAGGAGTTTTCATGGCTGATGATTTTGATGATTTCAGCAAATTTGGTACATTATATTTCAAACCAATCACGACAGGAGATAGTCACAAATGATGAACAAGGAAAAGATTAAAGAAATTATAAATTATGCTAGAAATAATTGTTATGGTTGTCCTGATAAAATGCAGAATCTATTATACAAGAGATTCAATTTAAATAATATAAAAAGTGGGGGTGGGAAAGATGAAAGCTAAAGATAAGGCATTAAAATATTTAATGGGAGCTACTAAATGTTATGCTATTGCTCAAAGAGTTCCAAAAGCTCTTGACATAGCACTTGAAGAACAAGCTAAAGAAATATTTAGAGAAATACATGAAGAAGTTGGAATATTAACTAGGAATAAGAATTTTGAGAATATAACAGTTAAAGAATTTTTGGACCTTATTAGTAAAGTATACACATCATATGAAGTTAAAAACAAAAGCGAACAGGAAGAAAAATGAAACAAATGCATGAATTCCAAAAAGAGATGCTTAAGCTATTAGTAAAACAAGGCATATATCCTAGTCCATTTATAGAACTATCATCTTGGCTAAAAATTTACTTGCCTGGTTGGTTAGATGATGATATTATGAAAGAATTAGAATCTGTTGAACTTAAACCTCCAAAACCAATATGTTCAATAGTTTAATAATAATGAAACAAGAATACAGAGTTACACTTGAATATTGTATTAAACTATTAGAGTCAGATGAGCCAAGAGATAAAATCAGAAACAAACTTCATTTCCTTTTTTCTTTTGATTATAATTTAGATGTGTTCTGTAAATTCTTTCTACCTAAAGCATTCTATAAACCTTTTGCTAAATTTCATTATGAAATCATGGATGAGTTTAACAAAAAGAGTAATTCTGTCATAGCAGTCCCGAGGGCGCATGGTAAACAATTAGCAGATAAAACTCCCATTTTAACAAAAAATGGATGGAAAAATCACGGAGATTTAAAGGTTGGAGATTATGTGTTTCATCCTTCAGGAAAACCTATTAAAGTAATTTCTATAAGTACAAAAACTAATTCTGATTATTTAGTTTATTTTAAGAATGGTGAAATTATAAGATGTCATGGAAATCATGAATGGGAGATATTTGACAGATTTACACATAAAACTCAAATATATGAAACTAAGTTTATGGTTGGAAAAGAAAAATACATTGAAGAAGATAAACTAAGAAACAGATTTTTAATTAGAACAAAAGAACCAGTAGAACTTAAAGAACAATCTTTAGAAATAGACCCTTACTTTTTAGGTTTATGGTTAGGTAATGGAACCTCTTCAGCACCGAGATTATCTTATCATGAAGATGATACAGAAATACTTAAATGGATTCCTTATAAGATTTCAACACACTTGAAAAATGGATTAAATAATAAATCTGTTGTTACTACTTTTTCACATCAAGGATTGATGGGTAAGCTAAGAAAACTCAATTTATGGAAAAATAAACACATCCCTGATAGTTATTTAATAAATTCTTATGAAAATAGAATAAAGCTTCTCGCTGGTTTGATTGATTCAGATGGTTCTTATTCAGTTAAAAGAAATAGGTTTAGATTTGTTAATACGAATAAAAGAATAATAGATAATATGGTTAGGTTAGTTTCTTCTTTAGGATTAAGACCTTACATAACTTCTCAAGAACCAAAGACTCATGATAACATAATTGGGAAGAAGAAAGTATATACTCTTGCTTTTAGAAATGAGATTGATATTCCTACAAGACTTAAAAGAAAACAAGCAGTCAAGAAATATAAAAAAATTAGACTTGGTATTACGAAAGTTGAATATAAACCAAATGGTGAGAAAGGTAATTGTATTCAAGTTGATTCAGAAGATGGATTATATCTTGTAGGCAATCAATTACATACAACACACAATAGTTCTCTTGTTGGAAAAGGAATAACACTGAAAAAGATTTGTTACAAGGAAGAAAAGTATATTATTTATGGTTCAAGAAACAACGATTTATCTAAAATGTTTCTAGGCCCAATCAAAGGTGAATTGAAACATAATTCAAGATTAAGATTAGTATATCCTAACATCGATATTAGAAACGTTAAAGATAAAGATACGGGATTGGATAGACAGGACTGTTTCGATATTGGTAAAGAGATGAGAATTCAAGCTTACTCTTTTGAAAAGAATGCTAGAGGTTTATTGTTCGAAAATCAAAGGCCAACACTTTTTATATTAGATGATATTGATGAAGATAGCAGAGTAAGGAATCCTACTTTAAGAAACGATGATTGGGATAAGATTAACAAAGTAATAATACCAGGTTTAGACCCAGAGGTTGGTAAGTTCAAAGCAATTGGAACTGTCATTCATTTAGATTCGATGTTGAAAAGATTGATTAGTGTTTACAAAGGGAAAATATTCAGAGCTTACGAAGTTGATGAGAATGATAAGATTATCCCTGAATCCATTTTGTTCCCTGACTTGTTTAGTGTTGAATTCTTTGAAAATTATATTGAGAAGTCTGGAAGTTTA
>Ga0222673_1000490_pt1 | contig 17719 bp, 14 predicted proteins | sample AntAcemetagen801_FD_179845 | JGI IMG/M metagenome (GOLD analysis project Ga0222673, IMG submission 179845) | Saline water microbial communities from Ace Lake, Antarctica - #801 | ecosystem: Environmental > Aquatic > Non-marine Saline and Alkaline > Saline | place: Antarctica: Ace Lake...
CAGCACCTCCAAAAAAGTATCTTCCAGTACTCATATCATTAAGTTCTGTCCAGTTGGTTCCATTCCAAGATTCTGTTACTGCTCCGTTTGGTGTTCCAGTTCCTCCAAAAGCTAAAGCTGCTGTATTAGTTCCAGCTCCTCCTAGACCATATCTTGCACTATTTAAATCATTTACTTCAGTCCAGTTAGTTCCATTCCACAATTCTGTGTTTGCTTTTATAGGATTCTGTCCTCCAAAAGCTAAAGCTGCTGTATTAGTAGCACCGCATCCTGCTAAATATGTTCTTGCTGTATTAAAATCATTAACTGCAGTCCAATTTGTTCCGTTCCAAGATTCTGTTCCATCCCCAAAAGCTAAAGCTGCTGTATTAGTTCCAGCTCCTGAAGCACCAGCCCTTCCCGTATTTAAATCATTAACTTCAGTCCAGTTGGTTCCATTCCAATTTTCTGTTATTGCTAAAGATCCAGGATTACCTCCAAAAGCTAAAGCTGCTGTGTTGGTAGTTCCTGCTCCTGCTAAAATATATCTTGCAGTGTTTAAGTCATTAACTTCAGTCCAAGCTGTTCCATTATATTTTTCTGTTAAAGCAACAACTCCAGGATCAGTCATTCCGCCAAAACCTAAAGCTGATGTTTGTGTGCCAGCTCCTCCTAAATGATATCTTCCTGTTCCTAAATCTCCACCAGTAGCCCATGATCCAGCGCTAACTAAAAATCCTTTCACAGAATTAGATGTTGTATTATACCAAACTTGTCCTTCAACAGGATTAGATGGATCTGAAGATACTACTTCTATATTTGTGCCATGTATTTCTTTGTATGTTGCCATAATATTTTAACTTGTTGTTATTGTTACTGTTGCTGGACCTACACTCCATTCTTCGGTTGCGGCTGTAGCACCTGGAAGATTCCCACCAAAAGCCAAAGCTGAAGTATTACCTGCACCAGCACCACCTATACCATTTCTACCTATATTTAAATCCGCTACTTCAGTCCAATTTGTACCATTCCAAGATTCAGTAATTGCTAAAGCTATTGGAGGAGAACCATCATATCCACCCCAAAATAAATGAGAAGTTTGTGTTCCTGCAGATCCCATTGTTAATCTTCTTACTGTGTTTAAATCATTGACTTCAGTCCAGTTTGTTCCATTCCAAGACTCTGTTTTTCCTGAAACAGCAGGTTCTTCTCCAGCTAAACATAAAGCTGATGTATTATTAGCACCACCACCAGCAACTTCCTGTCTAGCTGTGTTTAAGTCATTTACTTCTGTCCAGTTAGTACCATTCCAAGTTTCAGTGGTTCCGACAATACCTACTCCGCTTACGTTTCCACCAAAAGCTAAAGCAGATGTTTGTGTGCCAGCTCCACCTAAATCTTGTTTAACTGCATTTAAATCATTAACTTCTGTCCAACTCGTTCCATTCCAAGATTCTGTTGCTGCTGTCATACCACCATTTGGATCACCTGGACTTCCATTTTCACCACCAAAAGCTAAAGCTGCTGTACTTGTTCCAGCACCACCTAAAACTGTTCTTGCAGTATTTAAATCATTTAATTCTGCCCAAGTTGATCCATTATAAGATTCTGTAAGGGCTAATTCATTTAATGCTGGGGTTTTTCCACCAAAAGATAAAGCTGCTGTTTGTGTTCCAGTTCCACGTGGATTAGATCTAGCAGTATTTAAATCACCGCCCGTTGACCAACTTCCAGGATTAATATAAAAATATTTTAAAACATTATCCGTCTCATTATACCACACCTGTCCCTCCAACGGATTAGCGGGATCCGAAGTAAAATCTTGTATCTTAGTACCGTGTATGCCTTTGTACGTAGCCATTTAAATTTTTATTCCTCTAATGTTATATCAGCGGGTCTTGAGCTATTGCTTTTTTCTTCATCAGATAAAGCATCCCATGCAGTTTGTGCTGCAGTGACCTCAACGTCAACAATTGCTTGCGCTTCGTCTTTTGTTTTAACAGTTCCTAGCACTTTATTAATCCAAAGATTTGCATCTTTGTTATGTGCAGGTACTCTCCAAACATTACCAGGTAAACCGGAAAATGCAATCTTTGAAGATTCATTATGTTCAATAAATCCTTTGCCCCAGTTTTCTGCTACGCAGTATTGATGTGTTTTTGCCATAGTTTACTCCTTTGTTAATTAAGTTGTTGTTATTGTTCTGTATGCTGTTCCTGGTGAACTAAATTCTTCTGTTACATAAGTAGGACTTCCTGTAGTTCCAGAAAAAGCTAAAGCTGCTGTTGAAGTTCCAGAACCGGCTAAATAACCTCTTGCTGTGTTAAGTGAAGGTTTAGTTGACCAATTAGTTCCATTCCACGATTCAGTTTTTGCGCCAGCTGCACCTATGCTTGGTTTCATAGCACCAAATATTAAAGCCGCTGTTGCCGATCCATGAGATGCCGCTAAACCTGTTCTAGCACCATCACTTAAATCATTTACTTCAGTCCAGTTAGATCCATTCCACAATTCAGTTCTTGCACCCTGAGGTTCTGGTTCTCCTCCTATAGCTATTGCTGAAGTATTGCTTGCTCCCGATGCCGCTAAAAAATATCTTCCTTGATTCATATTGCTTACTGCTGTCCAATTTGTTCCATTCCAAGATTCATTGGATGATGTACCATATGGAGATCCTCCTATTGCTAACGCTGAAGTTTGCGTTCCATCTCCTGCCATTGCTTCTCTCGCATTATTCATATCATTAACTTCAGTCCAATTTGTTCCATTCCATAATTCAGTTACAGTCACGCTTGGTGGAGAAAAACCCCCTGCACATAAAGCAGATGTTGATGTTCCAGCTCTGCCACCACCACGTCTTCCATCATTTAAATCATTTACTTCTGTCCAGCTAGATCCATTATATAATTCTGTTGCGGCTGTAAAAGTAGGACCACCTCCTCCAAAAGCTATAGAAGCAGTTTGTGTTCCTGTTCCCATTAATTGAATTGCTTTATCCCCTGTTCTAGTCATAGTACCACCAGTAACCCAAGCACCAGCTGCTACTTCTATAGCAACTTTAAAAGCACCCGTACTAGAATTATACCAAACTTCTCCAAGAATAGGATTTGATGGATCCCCGGCAACATTTTGAACTGCCGTTCCGTTGATCTCTTTATAGGTAGCCATGATTATTTATTCTTTAACAACCAACCTTGAGTTCCATCTGTATAGACCAAAGTATTAGCTGCCCTTTCTACTGAAATTGTTAAACTTGCTGCAACACCTTGAATTTTTTCTGCTCCATTTGGTGCAACTGTTAAAGTATTAGTGTCAAATGTTCCTGCATAATCTACAAAAGATATTTCATCACCTAAAGTTCCTGCTGGTAAAGTCATTGTAAATGCAGCACTTGTTGTATCACAAAAATATCCTTCTCCTGCGACTGCTGTAAATCCTGCAGTCTTGACTGCTACCCATGACGTTCCACCCGAGTTATCTACAAAAGATAAATTACCTGAGCCGTCTGTTACTAAAATTTGATCTGCTGTACCATCTGCTGCTGGAAAAGTTAAGTTATCTATAATTACTTGTCCCGATCCTTTTGGAAGAATTGATACATCAATATTTGTATCTCCACCAGAAGCCGTTAAAGTTGGACCATTTCCTGTTGCAGCATTAGCATAAGTTAATTCATTAACTGCTGAAGCTGTAGCTGTTAAAACTAATAATTCATTTCCGTTAGTGTCTAAAATTGAAGTCCCAATTTTAGGTGCTGTTAAAGTTTTGTTTGTAAGAGTTTTTGTATTATCAGTTGAGATAATATCACTACCCCCTAATGTAGCAGTTGTTGCTTCTAAATTCGCAACAAGTGTTGCTGTAGTAATAGTTAAGTTACCTGTATCAGAAGCAGTGGCTGTTGTAGTACCAACAACAAATTTATCAGCACTTTCGTCCCATGCTATAATAGCATTATCGCCTGTACTTCCTCTTTCAATTATGATACCAGCATCATTTGCGTTTGATGTAGCACCTGAATTTAATTCTAATAAGTTGTCATCTACAGTTGTGTTTGTAGAATTGACAGTAGTTGTTGATCCATTAACAGTTAAATTACCAGTTACTATTAAAGCACCACCGACTGTTACGTCATCTGGTAAACCAACTGTAATTGTACCTGAACTTTCACCAACTTCAATTTCATTTGATGTTCCAGCAAAAGTAATAGTACCACCTAAAGCTGTAGCAGTAGAACTAGAACCATCTGTAACTGTAATACCTGAGTTTGTTAAACTAGAATTACCAATGTTTGATAATGTGTTAGAAGCCGCATCAATTGTTTTGTTTGTTAAAGTATCTGTACCAGTTTTTGTAACAATTGTTGAATCTATTGCAAAACTAATATCGTTATCTGAAACAGTTGTGGCAATACCTGTACCACCAGTAAATGATAATGTATCAGTTCCAACAGTTACTGTATCATTTGAACCAGTATCAGCACCTATAGTTAGTGTTGATGACAAGCTGCCAATTTCTCCATCTACATAAGCTTTAATAGATTGTTGTGTTGCCAATTGTGTAGCAGAGTCAGACGCCAGGTTGTCTTCGTCTAATACTGCTGTTCCAGAAACACCTGTATTTAATACTACGCTTGTTAATGTTTTGTTAGTTAAAGTTTGTGTTGCGGCGTTTGATGTAATTTCAAATCCACCAGCTGTTGAATTGTCGTGAACTCTAAGGGTATCGAGTGTTGTATCAACACTGATTTCACCCACAGTTCCTGTGAACGAGTTGTTTTGAGAGGTTGTTCCTCTTCTAAATTGTAATACTGTTGGCATTTAAAAATCTCCTATACCTATTTATAATACTTTTTCTTACGAAAGTGCTCCTAAATCTATTGTGTTTGTTGATCCTACTGGATCGTTGTAACTAAATAAGTTTGCTGTCAAAGCTATTCCAAATGCATCTGCAGACCCAGCTTCAAAAGGGGTTTCTTGTGTAGATTGTTCAGGATCAAAACTTAAATCAAAATTACCGTCTGAACCCGGTGCTGTAGATAATGTAGATTCACTTAAATCGGTTGCAACTGCTCCAAATGATAAAACACCACTTCCATCAGTCTTTAATACTTGACCATCAGATCCATCTGCTATCGCAGCTGTCATAGCTGCAGTAAATATTGCGACATTTCCTGTTGCATTAGGTAAAGTGATTGTTCTATCTGCTGTTGGATCAACAACAGTCAATTGTGTTTCATTTCCATCAGGAGTAGACCCTTCAAAACTAAATGAATTTGTAATATTAATTGTTTGAGAATTAACTGATGTTAATGTTCCAGTTACCGTTAAATTTCCATCTACTGATAAGTTGCCAGTAACATTTAGTCCATCATCTATTGTTATTAATGTTGAATCTGAAGATGAAAGTGTTGAACCAGAAATTTGTAACGCCGAGTTTTGAATAGCATTTGTACCATTACCTAAAAGAATAGCGTTTGTTGTTAGAGTAGCAGCACCGATACCACCATGAGCTACGCCTATAAATTCGCCTGATTGAAACTCTGCTAGACCTGTAGCGTTGTTACTTTCATCAAAGACTGTTCGTATTGGTGTTTTTACTGCCATTTATTTCTCCTAAAATAAAAATAATTCATCTGGTGTTGATGTTAATGTATTACCATTGGCTAATACAAAATTTGCTATTGTTGTGTTTGCTCTTGTTTTAAAATTTAAAAATGCATTAGCTGTACCTAATCCACCAGCACTACTAAAAAATGGAACTGTACGGATAGCGGTTCCTTCATCATCAGCCAGTGCTATAGCTGATGTTCCACTTCCAACTGCAATTTTTGAATTTACAGGTAATGTAGCACCTGTAGCAGAAATTTGAATTGCGCCTGTTCCGTCAGATGATATTGTCGAACCACCTAGATTTATTGTACTACCACTTAAAAATAATTCAGACCAACGTTTAGTTGCTGAACCTAAATTACGAGTATTATTAGCATCAGGTAAAATGTCTTCAGCAACAGATGATAAATCATTAAAATTAGCAATAGTAACGATACTATCACCACTTCTCATAAAAACTTTTTTATCGGTTATATTAATAGCAACTTCACCATCTACTAAATCACTTGTAGTTGGTATGCCAGAAGCTGTTGTAGACCTTTTAAGTTTTATAACTGTTGCCACAAGTAATCTCCTAAATTAATTATTAAAATGTTCCGCCGTCTATACTTGTAACTGTAACTGCGCCTGAAGAAACTGTAAAGTTATCAGAACTAAATGAAGCAACCCCTTTATTACTTGTTGTTGCTAATTCAGCAGTGATAGTTAACGTATCACCTGATTGTGATGTATCAATACCTTCACCACCAGTTACTGTTAGTGTATCTCCTAAATCAATATCTTGGTTACCACTATCAGTAGTAACGTTAATAATACTATTTGCTAATTTAGCATTAGTAACATTAGCGTCTGTAATTTTGAGAGTTGTTACTGCATCACTAGCAAGTTGGTTAGTACCAACTCCTGAAGCCTTAATTTGTAAAGCGTCACCTGATACTTCAATTGATGAATCATCTACAGCAACATTTAAAGTATTACCAGTTTTTGTTAAAGCGTCACCAGCTGAAATCTGTCCAGCACCTGAGAACTGACTAAATGTAATATTAGTTGTTCCTAATGTTGGTGTACCATTATGTGTTGCAACATAACCGTTATCAGCATTTGCTGTACCTTCTTCAACGAAGAAGAATGTGCCACCAGTTAATTCAGCAGCCGTATCAGCGTCTGGACCTCTTGTCAATACATAAGCAGATGCACCATCACCAACAGTTGTAACAACATAGATACCGTTTTCAGTAGCGTCTGTCTGATTTTTTAATAATATTCTATCACTTGCTGATGGAGTTTGACCATCAATTGAAAAAGCACCATTTGAACCAGCAGTAATTGTTCCTGCACCGTTATTGTAAGTACCAGCAGCGTTAGCTGTTGAAGCGTATCTTACGGATTCTTTTACATCTAAACCGTTAGCAACACCATCAACGTATGCTTTTGTAGCAGCGTCCTGATCACCTGACGGATCAGTTACATTTGTAATTCTACTTGAATCAACATCAACAACACCAGTGCCTTTTGGACTAAGTTTTAAGTCAATGTTTGTATCGCCACCTGATGTAGCAATTTTAACAGCGTTAGATGTAGCTGCGTTAGTAATTTCTAATTCATTTACAGCAGATGTTTCTGTTTGTAATAAAATTAGTTCATTGCCATTAGCGTCAGCAATAAAACCACCATCAGTAAATTTAGGTGCTGTAAGTGTTTTACCACTTAAAGTTTGTGTTGCTGTGTTAAGTGTGATAGCACTTGTGTTTGATAAATCTGTTGAAGCAATAGTAATAGAACCGTTACCATCAAATGATTGTCCAGCAATATTAACTGCTGACGCTAATGCTGTAGCTGTATCAGCGTTACCTGTTACATCACCAGTAATATTACCAGTAAATGTACCTGCGATAGCACCTGTACCTGTGATTGTAGGACTAGTTAAAGTTTTATTTGTAAGTGTTTGAGTACCTGTTAACGTAGCAACCGTACTATCAATCTCAAAAGAAATTTCATTATCACTTACAGTAGTATCAATTCCAGTACCACCAGTAAATGTGATTGTTTCGCCTGTTGAAACTGAATCACTTGAACCAGTATCAGCGGCAAGTGATAAAGTAGATACTACAGTACCAAAAGTTAAATTTCCTGAACCATCTGTTTTTAAGAATTGGCCGTTTGAGCCATCACCATCTGGTAACGTGAATGTGGTATCAGCTGTTACGGCGTTAGGAGCTTTAAGTCCTATGAAGTTTGTTCCGTTGTTAGTACCTTCATTTAATTTTAATGTACCACCGGCAGCAGCACTATTACCAATAAAGATTTCATCAATTGCTTTATTACTATCTACTAGTAAAGCTGATGAAGCTGTTAGTGTACCATGTACGTGATCTGCTAAATCTGCAAAATATTTACCACCGATAACATGAATATTAGCGGCTACGCCCTCTGTTTCAGTTCCAGTCCCTATAAAAGTTCTATCACCATTATTACCTTGTGTACCCGTGCCGTACGTATAGGCTAATTCACCTTGACCTAATTCTGATGGTGCCGCTGTTCCCGAGGATCGTTTTATCTGTATTACTGTTGCCATTTAATTCTCCCTAAAAATTACCACCGTTAAACTTTAAAGTTCCTGTTTCTGTAGATAATTCTGTTCTTGTTATAAATTTATCTGTAGCAGAGTCATATTGAATTAAGGCACCGTCCTCTAACGAACTGGTATTCACGTCATTTAGATTTTTAAAAGATTGAGCTGCAGAAGCACTTGGCAACTGTACAGAAACTTGTTGAGGTCCTGTAGATGTACTAGAGTTTATATTAGCTCTAACACCACCACTTCCATTTATTACTGCTCTAACCATTAAAATCTCTCTCTTTTATTATATTTATAATAAAAATGTATTAAAAAAGAAAAATTATGTAGTAACGTTAGGACTAATTGTTATTATTCCTTCAATAACCCTTGTTACTGTACTGTCAGAGGTTTTAGTGATTTCTACGTCATATACATAACGTGATGGAGCGTCTAAAGTTGCTGTTTGATCTGCTGTTAACGACAAGGTAATGACACCAGATGCAGGTGTACTAATTGCTGTAGTAAAAACAATACGTGTTCTTGTAGAGGCATATCCAAGTGCCATTTTGCCTTCAACAGAATAGCCTGTTAAATCAAAGATATCTCCATTTGAATCCGTAACGGATACATCCGAACTGAACGAAGTTCCTTGGTCAATTCTAAGATTTGCTGTAGCCGCCATTTAAATTATTTTTTAATTTCTTCTAATTCTTGTTTAACCGGTATCTCTTTTTTAATCTGTTCATTGTAGTAATTAGTTAAAACCTCTATTTTTTCTAATTCCAACTCGTGTCTTAATTTAGACTGCTGTATTTCAGCCCTAGCCACAATAACATTTTTACATCTTATTGATAATTCACTATCTTTATAAATTGTTCCATCGATTGTATATGTTCTTTCTTCGCTCATTTTTAATTTTCTCCTATTTCAGTATAAATCATATAATATGCCATTTTATATTTATATCAGTTTTATTTATCTTTTAATACCCAACCTTGTGTGTTATCATAAAATACTAAAGTAAATGCAGCTCTTTCAACTGCCACTGTCAAATCTGTCGCAGAACCTTGTATAGGTTTTCCGTTCCTATCTACAGTTAAATTATTTGTATCAAAAGTGCCGGCAACATCAACAATACTTATTTCGTCACCAATTGTAGGTGATGAGGGTAGTTGTAAAGTGTGAGTAGCTGAAGTTGTATCTATAAAGTATCCTTCACCTGCTGAAGCTGTTGTAACGGTAGAACCATCAGCGACAACTCCTGTTTGCCAGTCTGTACCAGCCGATATTGTTGTAGTATCTCCTAAATTAATAGATACACCATTAAGTGTAAAACTAGGATTTTGTAATTTGGTATTTGTAACTTCGCCGTCAGCAATATTAAATGTGACCGTATTATCAGTAACAACAGATGTAATACCAGCACCACCAGCAAAACTTAGTGTATCTGTTCCTATAGTAACATTATCCGTTGTAGAAGAATCATCTCTAATGGTTAAAGTGCTTGACAAACCTGAAATTTCATTATCAACATATGCTTTAATAGATTGTTGAGTGGCTATTTTTGTGGCACTATTAGAAGACATATTGTCTTCATCTAATACGGCTGTTCCAGAAATACTTGTATTTAAAACAGCACTTGTAAGTGTTTTGTTTGTTAAAACTTGCGAACCTGTTAAAGTAGCGATAGAAGTATCAGCACCAATAGTTAAAGTATCAGTTGCACTTACTGTAGCTGTAATACCACCAGAACCGATAACATTTAATGTATCGCCACCTATTATAGTTTGAGTTGTAGATGAAGAATCTCTAATCGTAAAATTATTAACACCACCTATCGCTTCATTGATTGCAGCAACTACTGAAGATTTGTTTGCAGTAGATAAATCGGTTAAATCACCAACGTCTGTACCTAGACTATTAAACGTGGTTCTAAACGTTTCTAAAGTATCTGATGTTGCTACACTTCTTGTTGCCATGTTATTTACTTACCACTCCCTTAATTAATTCTTTAATTTCTCTCAATTCTGCTTTTAAACTATTTATTTCTTTTACTGTATTTCTTATCTCATCACCTTGTTTTTCTCTATCTCTTACTCTTTTCATGTATAATGAATATTCAGTTTGATTAGTATTAATAATACCATTTGATCTTGTATCTCTTACTAAACTTTCAAATCCTTCTACTTTTAATCTTGCCATTATACTGCCAGTGCTATTGTTCTAAAGTCTTTTAGTCTTGCTGGTAAAGCTGATACTGAACCATTAAAGACAATTTTAATTTGGAAAGATGTAAATTCAGGTAAACCACTATCGCTGAATTTGTAATCTTTGAAATCTAAATCTAATATTACATCACCATTTGAAGGATCGACTGTTACATCTGAACTACCATCTGTGTTAAATGGAGTAAACGCAATATCTTCTATTCTTCTTGTTTCTTCTCCACCAGATAATCTATAGTAACATTTAATGGAAGAAGTTGATCTTACACTAGCCGCTAATCGTACATCTAATGCTGTTGAAGCATTTGCTAGATTAATTGGTTTAGTAACGTAAGCGCCAGCAGATGAACCACCTTCTACGGCTGTGTCATCTTCGTAATCAACTGTGTTTGTTAATTTTGCTATTACTTTTGATCCACTCGCTGGAGCAGTATCTAAAGTTAAAGTTGTTCCTGAAACTGTAAAGTCGTCAACAGGTTGTAATTTTTTACCATCTTTTTTAATGGATAATAAGTGAACACTTGTTGGTGTTCCTGATAAAGTAAATGCTGTAGTTGAACCATCTCCTGTAAATGTATCTGTAAATGATACTGCAGGATTATTTAATCTATTTGAAATCGCAAAAGCATTTACTCTTTGTAAATCTATCACTGGCGATAAGTTAGCATTTGTTGAACTCATTGTTAAATTCATAACAATTGATTTAGAACCAGATATTTCATTTGTTTGGTTAATATCACTAGCAACTAATCTTGGATTATCGAAGTAGTAGTTATCTCCTAATACAATATTTTCAGCAGCAGTTGCGCCTTGTAAACTAAATGCTGTTTCTGAACCATGAACTGATTTACCAGTTGTCGTTCTTAAAGTAGAAGTTAAACTTGTCGCTGGGTGTACAACATGACCAATTTGTGGTTGTAGTACATCAAACAATCTATTTTGTGTAGCAGTTACAGTTGAACCACCAACATCACCTGTTGATGTAGCTGTACCTGAAGTTGTAACATCATAACTGTCTAAAGTGATGTTTGAAATACTTGTGTATGTTCCATTAATGTCACTGTGAGCAATACCATTGTAAGTACCTGCAGCGATATCAGCAATTATTACATTGTCTGTTGTAGAATGCATTCCATGATTTTTATGGAATACTCTAACTACACCTGAGCCATTAAATGTTCTAATTGGATTACTATCTAAAGTTTTTACAGGTAATGAATCATTTGCTAATGTTAAAGTACCAGTTGAAGAAGTATCAAATACTGCTTTTCTTAAAGTAAACTTCATGTCTTCCATTTGTTCTGGTGTCCAAGTACGATAGTTAGCAGATTTAAATAATACACCACTTGCTGGTTGTTTAGATACTGTTCTATCTGAATCAATTGTTTTATCACCTAGTCTGGCTATGTAAGCTGTGTAATCTGTTGAGTCTGAATACAATACTATACAATATTCAATACCTTCTTGTAAATAAACAGGACTATCAAAAGTAAATGTTGTTGCTGTTGATCCATCTGTGCTTGTATTTACTGAACTTGGATTTAAATATTTTTGAGCAAAAGGAATAACTTTTTGTCCAGGATAACCATTGACCATATTTCTTATTTCTGCTCTTACTGGAATGGTATCTGATTTAGTAGCAAAGAAAGCGTCTAAAGAAGTAATAAACATACCATCTTCTTCATCAATAATAAATGATTGAGCCAAAGGATCACCACCTCGTCTACCAATTACTCTACTTGCTGTTCTTGTAGTTGATGAAGTTGCTGTCACAGTTTGTCTAACTGTTCTTGCTTCTCTTGTTGAAACAATCGCCTCTTGTGTTGTTTCTAATAAACCTTTAGCGTCATAATCGGATTCTCCTGAAGTAGCAACTGCTGTTCTATCTTCACTATTTGTAGATGAAGCCGTTAATCTGAATACTCTTTTACCTGTTCTCCATCTTGGATTTGAATCTACGTTTGGATCAGGAATAGCAAATGTTCCTGTTACAAAACCATTCGCATCTGTTACAATATTACCACCTAATGAACCACCGTCTGGAGTAATGTATGTTGAAATATCTATGTTGTCAAAGAATGGATAAACTCTTGTATTAGGTCTCATTCCTTGAGCCGTAAATGTGATTGATCTACTTCTAATAAATGGGACAAAAGCAACTGATATAACTCTATTACCTAAACTTTGTCTAACTGTTTGAGGAACAATTGTTGTTCTAACACCAGCTCTTGTTTGTACTACATCTGTACTAGTAGTTTGTACTAAACTATTTCCTTGCCATCTATTATTGGTTCTAGGATTACCTGACCATTGATCTTGCCATTCATTCCATTCTGTACCAACTGGTATTTCTGTTGTATTTGTATTATCTAATCCAGCATTAATAGCTAAATTATCAAAAGTTCCATTTACATTTACAACTAATTCAGGAGCAACTCTTGTTTCTTTCCATTCATCAACTGGTGGATTTAAAGTTATATCACCAATCCAATCAAATACTAAAAATGGATTTAAGTTTTCTGTTTTAGTAGCATAAGGTTGTTGTAAGTATATTGATTCTGTATAAGGTAAAGTAATTAAGTCGCCTGTTTTAGAATAGTTAGCTGCTGTTCTATCAGCTGCTAATATAGAAGTTAAGTCATCATCAACTTCGGTTAATTCTATAACATCTTCATTGAAAGGTGTTCTTGCCTCACCTCTTGCTCTATCAATGGATAGTTTGTAATCATTATTTCCTACATCACCAACATTGTGACCCGAAAAGTTATCTACTACAAAACCATTTTTGAATCTATCAAATCCATTAGCGTCTTGTATTTGTAAACTTTGAGCATCAGCTTCTAGTAATGAAAGTTGAGTGTAGTATTCAATATTTTGTATTCTTTTTTCTAGTTTACCAATATCTCTCATTGTAAATCTAATATTATCTTCTTTGTCTATAATAATATCAGCTGTATTGAGAGTATAACTTGGTATAGTTAAAGTTGCCAATAATAAATGGCCATCTAAATTACCAGGCTCTAAAGGATTTAAAGCAGAAGCTCCTTTTAATACTTTTATTTCGCCTTGTCTTGTAATAAAGATTTTATCTATTCTATTTAAGAAATATTCAAAATCTGTTGTAGTGTCTGAATTGAACTGTACAGGATCAACTGTTGAAGCTCCTGAACCATCAAAACTTCTATCTGAAGAACCTGAATTAATTGTAGTAGCGTCATCAACTCTTGGTCTAAAGTCTAAACAATCTCTTAATTCAAATCTAGTACCTGTTGTATCTGAAATGTAACTTGGTATGTTTTCATAATCAATAACTCCTGAATATGAATCAATATCAAAATGGTCACCAGAACCATGAGAGAAGAAATCAAAGTCAACAAGTAATCGACCTGTTGGTCTAATTGAACCTGGTTTTAATTTTAATCTTCCTATATCGTAATAGTTATCTCTTTGACCTGTATCTAAATCAAAACGACTTGTAATGTCTGTATCACCTGAAGTTGCCGCAGCACCAAAACCACTTGACATATAAACATTGTTAATTTGAAAAATATCAGCTTTACCTAAACCAATTACACCACTTTCAATAATTGATTGAGATGAAATAGCAACTGTTGATCCACTGTTTAAAGCTTTACTTTTTGAGTTCGAAACTGTTGTTCTTTGAACTGTTGCTAAAATCTTTAATTTATGTCCTTGAAAATTAGCACCTAAATCAAATTTTAAAGTCTTCCCTACGGGAGAACCACCTAATTCTAATATAGCATCGCCTTCGTGGTTATTTCCATCTAAATTTAATACATCACCAACAGCACCAGTTCCACCAGCGCCAGTTGTCATAATAGTAGCTGAAAAATCATCAGCAGCAAAAGAAGCAAATGTTTCATTTGTACCAGCAGTAATTGTTTCATCACCATTTGATGATAATGTAATTGTAAATTGTCTTCTTACATTATAACTTGTATCTGAAGCACCACCGTTTGCTGTTGTTTTTAAAGTTTTAACTGTAGTGTGTGGTAAATCAAATATTGATATATTGTTTTCAGGATTTGTTAATTTTGATCTTTTTCTAGTTAAAACTGAAGCAGTCGTAACATCTGAACCACCCACATTAGCTGTTAATTCTAATTCTGTTTGTGATACGACATATTTAACTAAACCTGTTACTGTAACACCGGTGTCATTAACAAATGAAATTGAATCACCAATTTTTAAATCTACTGTAAAGTTTGTACCTTTACCTAAAACAGTAGCATCTGAATTAGCAACTGAAACGTTACCAGTAATTATCGTGTTGTCACCGTATGTTGATGTTAAGTCAGTATCAGCTGTGTATGTTGGAGAACCCGCCATACCGATTTGTTTAACTGCTGAAACATCTCTTGTTCTTACAGCAGTAAATCCTAAAGCGTTTGATTGTAAAGTTAAAGAAGCGTTTGAAGTTTGTCCTGTTACAACTTCTCCAGCACTAAATGTTCCTTCTACGTTTGAAACAACAATTGTAGTATGTTTTAACGTAGGACCACCACTAAACGAAGTTACATTGACAGCAGTTGTACCATCTGATTCATATAATTCAAATGTATTTGCTGTTGTATTTCTAGCAGTATAAATGGTAGCATCACTTGTTGCTGATGAATCTATTTGCCAAGTACCACCTGTTAAATGAACTTGTTGACCATCTGTAATACCATGTGCAGTTAAAGTAACAACACCGGGACTAGCAACTGAAATAGAAGTTACTGCTGTGTTTTTAGTCGCTGTAATATTTTGAACAACACCAGTAGCGCCTGAAGTGGCACCTGATACAATTTCTCCTGTTGTATATGAAGCTGTACCTAATGCGTTTAAGTGTGTAAACATTTCAATATCAAATAGATAATGTCTGTATATTGAAGAAGTTGCGTTGATGTCTAAACTTTCTGTAGCAGATACAGTTTCAAATCCACGAGATTTAGCACGACCAATTTGTGGTACTGTTGTTCCCACAGTATTTTGTTCTGTACCTCTTACACTTGTCGCTGTGTCGTATAGATTAACTGTTTTAAATGCTTCTACATCACCTGATACGAAACCAACATCTGGCGAACCATAAACATTATTTACATTAATAAAGTTTTTTACATTAAATCTTGTTTTGTGATTATTTGCTGTTTCAAAATCTCTTGCTTTATCTACATCAACAAAAGTTGTTCCTAATCTTTCAGCCTCATAACCTTTTACATATGCTTTGAAAGGAGATAATCCTACTGCTAATTTTGTAGCGTCACCACCATTTCCTGATGTATATATTCCTCTATTGTTACCTGATACTAAATGCTCTCTAACATCAAAGTCAGGATTAGTTAAAACATAATCACCTGATTCGTCAAATGTTCTACGAGCAAGTGTATCTTCTAATACAGCATATTCAGTATTTCTAACAATACTTTTTATATTACCATTATCAACTCTAGCGATTTCATAAAAGTTTTCGTCTTCAGTTGAAGCTAAAGTCTTTTTAGCTAATGTTAATAGAATTTTAAATCTGTGAGCGCCTGGTGCATTAACATTTGAAGAACCAGCAGCGTTGTCGTTTAGTGTTGCATCATCATTCGGAGTTACAAAAGATTCTGTAACTGTAAACCCTATTCTGTATGATGGAGTATTTGTATATTTGTCGAGTATTAAAGTTGAAGTGTCAACTTGTACAAAGAACCCATTAATATAATATGTACCAGATTGAACAGCTGCAGCTGAACCCGTTGCTGATGTATCTACTACAGCTGATAAAGAAACAGCATCACTATTTGTACCTGTAATTGTTTCACTATCAGTAAATACTAGATTTGTGTTATCTGTACCTGTTTTATTATACTTAACAAATATTGTATCAGGATCAGTACCATCTGTTGCTACTGTATTTACAATCTCTGCTGTAACACCTGAAGTGCCACCTGTTAAGATTGTTCCATTTGTAAATTGTGCTAGAGTATTACCACTTGCTAAACTTGTTAATTTAACAGCGTAGTAACTTGTATCGATAGATACTTGTCCAGGAATAATCATTGCACCTTGTTTGAAAAGGTGATCGCCAACTCTTTCGATTTGGTTTTGTAAGATTGTTTGTGACTGTGTTAATTCTCTCGCTTGAACTGCAAATGCTGGTCTAAAAAGAACTCTATGGAATTTTTTACTTTCCGTAAAGTCATCATAATAAGGCGAGAGGTTAAAGTCTGTTGGACTTGGCATTTATTTCCCTCACATTATAATTTTTGTAATATGATATTTTGTTATTTGCTAATGAACTCATATTACCTCTATTTAATTTATTTTTTCTACAATAATCTGCTAAATTATATATTATAACCGTATTATCATTAGGAGTGGTTACTTTCCATTTTTTTGTCCACGATACTTTACCTAATTTAGATAAACTCATTTTATCTTTTGTTTTTTGATCTAATTTCACACCTTTTCTAGGACTAGGTCTACCTAATGCAGATAAACTCATTTTATTTTTTGTTTCTTCACTGTGTTTATAAACAACTTTATCACCTTTATTCATATTATATCCATTTTTATAACTATCAAATTTTTTTATATAATGTCTTTCTAATAATTTAGCTAATTCTGGAGTTTTACATACATTTATTTTGTTTATCATAAAATTGCCCAAACCATATTTTTTAAAAGCTTTATATAAATCATAATTGTATTTTTTAGAATCATTAATGTGTTGTTCAAATCTTGTTTTGTAACCTCTACAAGTTTGACCTATATAAACTTTTTTATTAATATTATTTTCAATTTTATAAATGTCTATCATAATAAATCATTAGAATTCTATGATGAGTTTAACATTTTCAGTTTGATCGGCCGCTCTTGTAATTGGTGATCTATTCTCAATATATAGTACATCACCAGTATCTTCATCAATTTCACCAGAACTATAACCACTAGCAAAAATAACACTATCTACCGTTGTTGATGAACTTGATGGCGTTGCTGTTGCTGATGATGATTGACCTGTAATAGTATTAGTACCAGAAAACGCTGTTTGATTACCGTTAGCGTCAACACCTTCATCATTAAATCTTGTTTGTATATAATAAAGAATATTATTTGAACTATCCCATTCTACGACTTTACCGACTGCGCCAGTAGTTGCTTGATTAATTTCTTCATCTGCTGTAAATGTACCACTTGGACTAGTTACTAGTACAGCTTTTGTTCCTCTTAAAGTAGTTGAAGATGCAGCAGAACCACCTGATTCTGGATCTCTCATTAAAGCAACTCGTCTAAAATCGTTTGCTGTTGTAAAGTCACCAGAGTTTGCTGCTTCGCCAGCTTCAAAGTTAGTGTTCAAC
>Ga0222673_1000493_pt1 | contig 17692 bp, 24 predicted proteins | sample AntAcemetagen801_FD_179845 | JGI IMG/M metagenome (GOLD analysis project Ga0222673, IMG submission 179845) | Saline water microbial communities from Ace Lake, Antarctica - #801 | ecosystem: Environmental > Aquatic > Non-marine Saline and Alkaline > Saline | place: Antarctica: Ace Lake...
CATTTGCATTGATCACAGTTACGGGTGGCAGTGCGTCATACCCATACCCATGGCTGGAGATACTTATTGTAGCTATTTCACCTGCAGTAATATCTGTCGTTGATAGAGATGTAGCGATTGTGCTAGAGATATTAGCTGCAGCCATATTAGCCGACACATCTGCAGTATTAGCTCCCGTAGACACAAACGTAATACCAGCGTTTAGAGCAACATTCAGCATAGGAGCGATCTTCTCAGTGCTGATCTGCAGCGTCTCTATGCTGGAAATTGAATCTACAGCGAAGCTTGCTCCAGTACCCACACCACCAATATCAACAGTCGACCCAACCACATACCCAGATCCACCATTGGCAATAGCAAATGTAAGTGCACTCGAGTCAGTTGTAGCAGCAACTGTTAGTTGACCCAGCTGGCCGCCGGCAGACACCACATTGACTATATCTCCAGTATTATAGCCTGCACCCCCATCAACAGCAGTGCCACCAGACAATGGCCCGATCGTATTGATGATCCGGCCATTCATGTCTCCATCATCATTAGATATCAGTTCACCATCAGCGAACGTGCCTGCAATATTAGATATAAACAGCTCAGTACTATCAATACCCTGTTCATTGGTCGCCTGAATCTTAACAACTCTAGCTGTTGCACCACTGTCTGCTCCAGTAATAAGCAATCCACCTAAACCAGTCAGATCGCCCAACCCTTTAGTGATACGAAGACTGTTTTCAACCAACCATCGCCCATCAGATACACGCAACATGTCTTCACGAGGGTAATAGAACTCAACCTCTTCGCCGAACAACATTCTGAACAGCATACGGTAGCTAGTCTCTGACCCTCTTGACTGCCATAGATCAATTACGTGCTTGGCAATCAAACGTCGGTCAGCCATTGTATCAATGGCCATCGATGGAGCTATTTCGTTAAGGATCCAATCAACATATTCATCGATCGTGTCATCAATGTCTTTGTACGATAACAGCTGATTGTTTTGGTCGAGTACGTTGCCGCTCTCTTCCATCCACTGATAATAGCCTTTAATGAAGCTCGCAAACTGAGGAGCCTCACTGGCAATGAAATCAGGCAGCTGATCATTGATTAATGCTGATATTTTGTTGTTTGTAGACATTAATAGATTACACTCGTAACGCCAGTTGATAGGGTTGTCGTCGTCTCACCGGATGTCGTTACTGTGTTAACCTGCGTTTCTAGCACATCTGATGCATCATCGACTATTTTGATCGATGCATCGGCAATCAACACCACTTGGTTAGTAGTGGAAAAAACGTCGTTTTTTTCAGGCGCTCCATTTACCGCGAGCTCGTTTCCGGCATATGCTGTGATTAACAGCGAATTTAGTACAATCGTGCCTGTAGCGTAGTTGATAGTGCCAACATCAGTATTGACGTATGATCGATTCAGGTTGGTATCGATGTAATATATGCTAACAATGCCGTATCCATTGTCATCTAGGAAGCAACCGGTGCGGCCTGCATACGTAAACGACGAGCTCGATAGAACATCAGCATGGCCTGCATGTGGATGGTCGAACGAGTTGTTGTATACCAATGTGTATGTTGTAGCAGTAGCTGTGTTTGGTACGAATCGCTTTTGCATTTTAATTGATACTAAGCTACCTACTACGCTATTGTCTGTGTCATCAATCGCGCGAAGAAACTGGCTATAGCGGAACTTAGTACCAAATACACCCAACTTCGTCGTCTCATAGTTGATCACGGCCGCGGATACTTTGTCGGCGATGGCTGTTGCTGAGAGAGATGTGGCTATTTTGTCGTATCTAGTGGTGATAGTTGGAACGACATACAGGTAAGTTGCGTCGACAAACTCCGGCGTGACTGCCATTGTGTTGTACTTTACCAGCTGATTGAGGATGTCGGCCTTGCGGTCCGGCGATAGAACTGAACTCGATGCCGGCTTTGCGCTGATGAACACCTTACCATACTGTGGTGGCACGTTGTCCTGACCACCCCATATGTTCAATGACTGGATGTCTGGGTTGTCTCTTAGAATGATACGCTTGTAATCATCAGCAACCACTGCTCTGTTCTGAGCAGCATAGTGCTTGGGTGCATTGAATTTGATCGAGTCGATTGTCTCTGCATTGGATCCACGCGTAGCAGCCACGACTACTGAAGTTGAGAAGTTGGAATACCCGCCCAAGTCTGATGGGTCTATAAAGTTGTTGGCGCCATTTGTGTCTGTCCCTGCTACGATGCAGTAATCAAGCACGACAATGTTACCTGGTGTAAGCGCCTTACCTATATTGCCATCACCGAACTGCAGCTCATATTTGCCATCCTCGTTTTCGAACAGGAAGTATGACGCTGTGTTACCCATCACGTCGTTTATATCATCAGCTAATTTGAACGAAGTCACTGACGAGTTAGATGCACCTGCTTGGACATTAACGATAAACGATGTTGTGTCGATACTTGGGTTAGGAATAACATATCTTTGATTGGTTACAGCGGACACAGTCCAACGATGATTCATCGCCAATCCCTGCTTGATCGTAATCACATCCTGATACACGCCGTCAGCGTCTGGTGTTATCACATACTCTTGTGGTGTGATGAAGTTGTATGTAGAGCTGTCGATAGTAGATGTCCATGTTGTTGCTCTAGGAATTGTGATGCTAGCGGGACTATCTGACGGAACGATCGTCACGTTGATGTTGGCCGAAGCACCTCTAGAGCTAACAGGAGTATATCCTAGCGACTTTGCTCGACTAACTACGCTGTTGCGAAGTTGAGCACTATCTAGGAACATCTCGTTGCCAACAACGTTGGTGTAGTAGCTGATCATGTGAGTGTTATAAGCTAATACATCAATGAGAGTAGCCATTGCGCTACCCTCAAAGTCATAGTCAGTGAAGTCGTCCTGATTGCTCAGGAAGGCTTTGAGACTATCTTTTAGCGTATCGAAATCAATCTCCGATACATTAACAACGTTATTGGCGGGCATCTATTTTAGACCTTCTCTCCGGCAGCTTCCCAGTCTTTCAAGTCATCCTTACGGCAATTGGTAGGGACATCTTCCTGAACGAGGAAATGCGCGTTACATGTTTTGCAACGATAGCTCCAGCCGTTGCCGTCGCTCGTATATTTCTTGAAATCGCAGTCTTCAGTCTTCTTTTTTCGTGAAAATCTTTGAGCTTTGAATGCCATTGATTAGTCCCTTCGTTGTTGATTTGATGAAATTATATACTGGCTGAATAATATAATCGTTGATAGCCCACAACAATATTGTGAGTGGTATAACAACTATGGATCCCAATACTGCGAAGAATGTCTTCATTACCGTACCCTCTCGATTATGATTGTGCTTTCTACTGGCTGAGCTTGATTGACTATTCGATAAATGATTGTTATATCCAATCTGTTATTGTCTTCAACAACATTCGTTCTGATATCGATGAGACTGACGCGAGGCTCGTAGTTGCTTAGCGTTGTTTCGATGCTCTTCTTCAAACTGTGGATGGTAAATGGTGAAAAGTTTTCGAACAAATGGCGAACGACGTTACCCCCCACATTTGGCTGGTAACGTCGTTCGTATCTGTTGGTCAGTATCAGGCTGCGCACAGCTCTTGTTACTGCTTCGTTGTTCTTCAATGTCGCTAGGGCGCCAGTAACTGGATGACCAGCAAAGGTTATGTTGAAGTCTTTAAAAACGACTTCTGATGAATTAGCTGGCATGTTACTTCCCTAACGACGTGCATTATGTATATTTATAGTTAAGTGCCAGTGGTTTTGATATTTTGTATCTCAGATCGTCGAGCCTTACAAAGCTTGCCAATCTCGCTGAGAGCCTTTCTAGCACGGGTGCCGGCAGCCTTGTTCCCGGTGCCGAACTTGTCGCTTTCTGCGGCGTAAGTTTCGAAGAGGTCTTTTAACTGCTGATCAATTTCTGACATATTAGTCTCCCGTTGGTGATTCAACTTCATCACAAGATATGTCACCTAGTCGTACTGGATCGGTTGGGCAGCTATGTCCTGTGCCACTGTCATGTCGACTATAGGTGTCTGCTCCTATGTACTCGTATTTATCTCCTTCATAGCGAATATCGCTGCGGCCTTCGACCTGTAACTTGTATTGATTTGTCTTTATATTCAAGGTGTTACTCTCTATATTAACAATATCTCCCTTGATATTAGCACTACCTCCAACCGTGATATTAACCGATCCTTCCACGTATATGTGGTCTGATCCGGCGACTACCCTGTACCCATCGCCCGCTATTTGCTGCACTCGATTACCAGCATTATCCGTCTCTTCAAATGACCCAGAAGGGTGGTAATACACGGATCGCTTAGCACCAGATGTGTCGTCGAGCTCTACGATATGGCCGCCGGCCGTCTCTGTTACATGATTGCTTGGGTATGTCGCTGCATATGTTGAAGCTGGCTGGTCCCACGACCCAGAAAAAGCCTTCTCAATGCTGGTTTTGCGGCCGGCATCTCTAGCAGCTAACACTGGATGTTGGTCACTTCCGTTACGTGCTAATCTATTGACGTCTGGGGTAGTCGTCCCTTCAGGCACGCCGGCAACTGATCCTAAGATCATAGGCTGCTGCGCGTCTTCGCCATCTAGAAACAGACCAACAACCCACTGACCGATAACATAGTTAGTGGGTGACACACCAACATCACCTACTGCGGCACTATCAAGTGATTGAATAGGTTGGGCCCACGGCAAGCTACTGGTCGGTAGACGTTTGGTATCCTGAGTGTGCCAACCATAGCATCTAACACGAGCTCTGCCTATTTGCAGAGGGTCATTAATATCCTCCACTGTTCCAAAGAATACTACAGTGTCGTAGCCGAAATGTTGTTCTTGTTTGCGCATTAGAAGTCATCACCTGGGTCATTTACATCAATTAGGGTAGCCTCACGCACCAAATCTCGCTCGTATGAATCCTTAACACACTGCAGGTGAGTAACGAAGTCGTCGTCCGACAGCTTGTAGTTGTGGTTAACTGCAGTAACTAGGAACTTGGCCGAGTCATTGTCTTTACCAAATAGTATGTTGTTGCGGTTCTTCAGCTCATCATCACTACTAGTTTGAGGTATCAGCACATCAACTGTCTGGCCAACCATAAGATTGGCATCCCCTGGAATAGTAATGTTGATCACAATATTATTTAACTGGGCAGCTGCTGCTGTTTGCTGTGGTAGGAATGTCTGGCGGCGACTAGGGTAGGCCAACTGTTGGTCAGCGATTGTGGCCCCGTTGATTACTTTGTCAGCAAAGTAAGGTAGGCGGTGGAAATTGCTGTCCGATATGGGCTCGATGATCATTCGCTGGTGAGATCTGCTACCGCCATCGTGTGTTGATCCTGGCGGCGTGATCTTTTTTGTCCCAATATGATCTATTTGGTCAAAGTCTGTCTCATACCTGAATGAATTGGTGACAAATTTCTTCCGAATAGGGTCTAGCACAGCCACTTCATTGTTGTATAGACCATTATAATAGTTCTTCAGCACATCAAATTGGTTGATGTAGTCCAACCCCATAATCTTCTGGTATTCGCGGACAGGGTTGTCGCCGTGCTTGTCATACTCTGGTAGGTTGAACTCACCGTAGTAGTATTGGCCAACTGTATCAGCGGACATCAACGAATCGATCGTCACGAAGCTGAACCCCTTTATATTCTCAAAGAATACAAAGTTAGAAGCTGGGTGGGATGATGACTTAGCTCGAGAAGCCAAATATCTAATAAACTTGAATGGATTGCACATTGGAGCGATAATGCTGTGCGATCCCTGTGTTGGCTCTATCGTCATCGTCTTATCAGTCTTAACTATTTTGAATCTATCCAGAGATGGCTTCAACACAGTCTCGTATATACCGGCAACCATGTCCGATATCGGTTGAGCATTATATGCAGTATCCAACGAAGCACTAGATGCAGTAATCATTTCACTGGACACCAAATGCAACACATATGTATCAGATCGAGTTTCGTACTTGCCTCTACTGTCTAGCTTGTAGATGCTGAATATTAGCTTCTTGTAAGCGTTAGGGTCAGCAGGAGTCTTGAACTTGATGTGGACTGTCTCATCCCCAGTTATAGGGAATCGCTCTATCAGCCCGATAGCATCGAGTAACGTTATGTCGGCTTTGATTGTGGGAGTATACAAATCTTCATATATATTAAATTCAACCATCAGGCGGCGGATGTCTACAAAACTCTTGCCCTGATGGTCAAACATCAACACGGTATCGAGGTCGATATCGGTTGGGGTATAACCGTTGTTAGGCATTAAATATTCCTTCAACCTGGCCGAGAATGAATCTCAAGTGCTTCTTGTCCAGGATACGTATGTCTCGCTTAGCGTCGTTCAGCGTTGTTTCGTAGTCATATGCCGATATAGATCGTCGGATCAATGCTGATGTGGTGTTGTATGTTGTCTCGTCTATGATCACTATTTGTTCTGATAGTATAGTGCCATCCGATAGCACTGAGTGGTCACGTATCACCTTCTCATAGTGGTGGACAGTTTGATTAGCTGTTGCTACGCTACCGTACTTCTCTCTGATGAATTGGATCAACCCATTGTACGACATTGGCCAATCAAATAGAGGATTCATCACATTATTAGTCACCAGTATGACCCAGTCAAGTGTCGGGTCATCGTAATACTTGGAAGCGATCACGTCCGGATATTCGCCGTCTTTGATCTGATAGTTGTAATACACAGCTGCCTTAGACTTGATGATCTCAGATATTTTGAATCGCAGCATGATGTTGGTAATCGTGGCCGAGTTGCCAGACTTGTCGATGTCGTATTGGATCTTCGGAAATGGTGCAAAGAAATGTGGCATTATCTGTTCTGCTTCTCGATTTCTTCTTTCGTCGTGATCGTTACTTCTTGGAACGTCATCGAAAGAGTTATGCTAACTGGGGCCTTCTCATCATCACCATTGTCGAAGTATGCTGGCTGGCCCTCACCATGGTAGTTGACTTCAAACCCCGTCAACACAGACGGAGCGATGTTGAACAAGTGCTTGGGATAATGGAAATCGATGTCGAATTGTTGCGGGTAATCGAAGAAGTGATTGGTTCCACCAGCGTATCCTGGCAGCATTCTATATTTGAATAGACGAATGATCTGCGTCAGCATATACGACTCAGCCTCTGTCTTTGGCATAAACTTGTATTCGAATGTGTGTGAGCGGAAGTCGACCCCAGAGAACAGCACTGCCATGTGTGGATTACGAGCGATACCGGCGCCATACAATGCACCCTTCAACCCCTGTTCTGCAGCCAGTGCAGCGATACCGCCAGCAGGACCGCCTATTGATGTTGCTAGGATAGCGCCAACATGAGCCTCAGCTCCTTGTGCTATCAAGTTCATCAATCCGCCAGTCAGCTCCGTACTATTCTTATCTCCGGTGAGCATCTTAACTCGATCAACGATTCGGTGGCCTGCTTGTTGCATGTCACCTATACCCAGATCTTGCCCAATGCCAGCACCGGCCACGCCGAACACTCCAATAGCCTCAGAACTATATCCGGCACTATAAGATGTGCCTAAGTTCATAGGTACAGGCAGGAATACTGTTTCTAGGATCTCTTTTCTGGAGAAATCTTCTTTGCGACCATACTTGTAATTTGCAACACTGAATGCTACCCAATGGTCGAGCGTCTCTAAATCACCTGGGAATGCATAAGCGGTCGTTGGCAGATCCTCCTCGAGAGCACTCAACTCACCTTCAGCTAATCGCTCACCCAGGATGCGATCTAATTCTTTTCCACTGGCCATTGTTGTCTTCTCTTGGTTTGATGATATATTTATAAATACTTTCATAGTCTATAACAATATATGATAAAATGCCTCCATACAAAGGGCGATATGCCCCAAAGAATCCTGGCAAATATGCTGGGGATACATCCAAAATTACCTACAGGAGTTCGTGGGAATTGATGTGTATGAATTATTTTGACAAGAACCCCAACATCAAGGTGTGGTCGAGCGAAGAAATCATTGTTCAATACGTATCACCTATCGATGGCAGAGTGCATAAGTACTATCCCGACTTTAAGATCAAAGCGATAAATAAACAGGGGGAGCTTGATACTATTCTGATAGAAGTCAAGCCATTAAAACAAACTAAGGCGCCCACCGTTCAGAAGCGAAAAACAAAGCGATACATCAATGAAGTAGTCACGTATGGCATCAACGAGGCCAAGTGGAAAGCTGCCCGTAAGTATTGCAAAGGCCGCGGTTGGACATTTGCAATCATCACTGAAAAGGAACTGAATCTCTAATGGCTATGCTGTTTTCAGATTTGCTACAGAAGGGTGCTCGCAAAGGGCATCTACCTGCTAAGAATAAGGGTTCTAGGGATTGGTTCCGCGGCCGCGCGCGGCGACTGCAGATGAATGGATCGCCGTTGCGGAACGAAGAGAATAAGGAGATGTTGACCAACAACCTCGAAGTTGGCAATATGTACATGTTCTACTACGACCCAAAGACTAAAGAGTCATTGCCGTATTATGATACATTCCCACTGATCTTCCCTATCGATGAGACATCAAAGGGATTCACTGGCATCAACATGCATTACCTACCTCCTCAGCTAAGAGCCAAACTGATGGACTCGTTGTATACACTGGCCTCTGATCGTAGATTTGATTCCAACACGCGATTAAACATTAGCTACAATGTGCTGAATAAGGCCGCACGTTATAAATACTTTCGACCATGCATCAAACAGTACTTGAAGAATCATGTTAAATCAAGGTTCTTGAAGGTTAATCCATCTGAGTGGGATGTGGCATTGTTCCTGAAGACTGAGCAGTTCCAGAAGGCTGGTACAGGCACAGTTTGGGCAGACAGCAGAAAGCAAATGAAGAAATGACATTCGACGTCCATAAATTCATAAATCAAGTCAGCAAAACTAATGGCATGGCTAAGAGCAGTCATTATATGGCTGTCATCACGCCTCCCTCAAAGGTAGATGCTGTTGATTTAGCCGTGGGCGCAGAAGATCTTGCATTCAGGGTCGAGAGCGTTGAGTGGCCTGGGCGAGCAGTCAACAACGTCACATATAGAGATATCGGCCCTGTACGTCGTATTGCGTTTGACTCCAACTATGTAGAGATGACGATGAGTGTGTTGTTGTCATCTGATTTCAGAGAAAAGGTATTCTTTGAGCGGTGGCAGGATCTAGCAATCGGCAATAGTCGTACTAAAGATGTTGGTCCAAACAACCCATCATCTGTCGCATATGCTACTGGCTACTACTCCGACTACATCGGCACAATTACTTTATACCAGTACGACGAGGCTGGTGAAATAACATACACAACCGATCTGCTAGAAGCATACCCACAGCTGGTATCGCCAGTAGCAGCATCATGGTCAGACACAGATTTCCAGAAAGCTAATATCACTGTCGCCTTCCACCGATGGAAGGATCGTGTTATCGAGCCTGGTAAGACAATCGACACTAAGCTACGAACAGGTAGCTGGTTCCGCACATCAGGTGCTGGTGGTGTCGTTAGCACGCTCGGTGGTGTTCTAACCGGCAACAACCTACGTCAAGCAACTCTAATTGGTGGTGCAGTAACTGCAGCATCCAGAGCCTCGAGTATATTCAATATAAGATAAGGATTCTTTATGTTACCCGTATTAACCGCCCCTGAATTTGAAGCGACAATTCCTTCTACCTCACAGCAAATCAAGTTTCGACCATTCCTCGTCAAAGAGGAGAAGATCCTGTATATGGCCATGGAAAGCGATGATCCAAAGGATATGCAGAAGGCGGTATCCAATATTCTAAGAGCTTGTATCATCGACGATATTGACGTCAATCGTCTGTCTTCGTTCGATATTGAGTACATGTTCCTGATGTTGCGCGCCAAATCAGTCGGCGAGGTAATCAAGATCAAAGTGCATCACAAAGACACTGAGGCCTGCCCTGAGATCAATGAAGTCGAAATCAATGTGGATGACGTTAAGATGCGGACAGATGAAGGCCACACTAAGAAGATCCAAATCACGGATGATATTGGCCTAGTGATGAAGTATCCATCGCTGAGCATGGACACTGAGTTGGTGCTGTCGGATAACATTGAGAATGTGATGCAGTTGGTTACTAGCTGCATTGAAACTGTATGGAATGGGGACGAGGTGATTGATCTGTTCGAGAAAGAAGATCTGCGCCGGTTTGTTGAGAGCTTCAACAAGGATCAATTCGCTAAGGTGATCGACTTCTTCAAGACGATGCCACGCCTATCCCACACAATCGATTATACGTGTAAAACATGCGGCAAAGAAGAGCAGATCGTGTTGGAGGGTCTGCAAAGTTTTTTTCAGTAGCCCTCAGTCATAACTCATTGGCCAACATATATCAGGTCAATTTTGCTCTAGTGCAACACCATAAATACTCTTTGACTGAGATAGAAAACTTAATTCCATTCGAACTAGAGATATACTTGACTCTACTTACGGATCATTTGGAACGTGAGTTTGACCGCAATCAAGAGGGTGAACAATAATGGCGCAGCCACGCGACGAATTCGGCAGATATGCTAGCTACAATGATGATCAGAAGAAGCTGCCCGATCTCAACAATGGCAATGATCAGATCATTGGCATACTAGAGTCGCACTCTGATTTTCTAGCGAAGCAGGACACCCACTTACGCCAGAGCATAGTCGAGAATAAGGCTGGATTCAACTACATGGCTAGCATCCTTGAGGATGTCAAACTGGTACTTGAAGAGCAGCTATTGCAGATCTCTGAAAGCAATCTAATCCAGATGCGCTTCATGGTGCCGCAGTACCATGAGCAGCGTAAGATGAATGCTGCTCTATTGGACAGAGATCAAAATGCTGGCCAGGACGCTGATGATATCGAAAGCCTACTGAAGGCAATCATTAAAGAAACGAGAGACACGAGAGAGTTCCTGGCCGCCGTTGTCAATAAAGAGGCGTTCGCAGCCGACGGATTAGCAGAGAAACCTACACTCAAAGACCCCAGCAAAGACATCAAAGGCAAGAAGCTGGACATCGGTGGTATTATGGGCAAGATGCCTGAGGTCAGTTTTGCCGGCCTGATTGTTCCTATCGTTGCTATGCTGTACGGTCTGGATGATGTTGTCCGTGGCATCAAGAACATGGTCGTTCCTCTGATCACTAAGGTGCTGCCTGCTCTATCAAGTATATTCCAACCACTAGCTAACCTAGTCAAAGCAATTCCATTGGTCGGCCGAACGATACCTGGCCTGAACCTGGTATTTGGTGTGATCGATTTCTTTGTCGGATTCGTCAAGGAATTTGCAGACAGCGGCAGCATATCTAAAGCACTTGAAATGGGTGTTCGACAAATCTTCCATGGCTTTATTACAGCTCCTCTTGATTGGTTGCGGGGTGCGTTAGCCTGGACATTGGATGAGTTCGGTGCCGACAAGATGGCTGGGTGGATGCGTAGCTTTTCATTCGAAGAAACGTTTGCTGACATGCGAGCTAAGATAGTCGACCGAGCCGGTATTCTGCTAAAGTCATTCGCCGATGACTTTGCTAATGTGTGGGATTGGGCTGTCGACAGCTACAGCAATAGCGATCTCGTCGATCGGCTCAAGCAGCGATATGATCTTATCCAGCTTGGTATACAGAGTATTGAGCGTGATGTGTTAAGCAGCATTGATACATTTGCCGGCTGGCTGGACAGTGTCAACTCATGGGCTGGTAGCATCGGTGCTTCATTCGGTAAATGGATGGACAAGGTTACTAGCATGGAGCTGCCGTCGTTCGAGAATCCGTTCGATGCCATATCAGAGAGAGTTCAGCAATGGCAACCAGGATTTGGTGCTGGCTGGATCAAAGACATACTGTCTGAAATATTTCCACCATCTGGAGGAATTGGTAACCCAACTACGGGTAACATCACCAAACCAGAACCAGTGGTCGAAGACGCCCAAGGCAACATCATTGGTGGAGCTGGGTCCGATACACTCGTTGGCGGCAGTGGCGCTGATCGTATAGTTCCTACTGGGCTAACTGCTCGTGGCATAATGGTCGATCGTGGTAGTTCTGAAGTCAATGCACTTCAGCGCAACAACAACGTGATCGTGTCAGCGCCTACCGTTGCACCGGTGATCAGTACGACGACTATTGCAAACCGAAGCCAGGTTATCATGCCACCTTCGCCCCGACCTGCAGAGCAATCGTTCAACTCAGTCAACGCCCTATTATACAGATAAAGGTAAAGCCCCAATTAAGGGGCCTTACACAATAGGTTCGACTGGTTTAGCCAGCCTGGTCTGCTAGTTCCTGGAACGCTTTCATTCCATCGTCATCGTCGTCAGACCAAGGCGGTGTTTCTTCGACCGCTGTTCCGGTAGCAGTTTCGTCTGCCATCGGTGAACTCTCAGGCGCCTGCATCTGATCTTCAACAGTCGTTGCAGGAGCGGCTGCTCCAGTGATCCGATTCAAACGAGCTTTGGCTTCGGCGAATGTCTTGAACTTGTCAGGTGCGATCAGCTCGCTAAGCGAGTACTGGCTTTCCCAAATCTTCTTCAACTCCTCGTCGTCTTCCGACACTGCAGAAGGTGCTTCGAACACGGAACTATTGTAGTTGCGATAGCCATCCAAGTTACGAATCTTCAAGCGAAGGTTTGCACCAGCCCAAAAGTCGAATGGGTTGATTGGCTCATCACCCTCAAACTCAGGCGCCATCGCATCTTGAACCTTGTCAAAGATTTTCTGACCGAACTTGTATTTGAACACTCGGCCTTCGTTTGACTTATCAGAAGGATCGGAAATGATTAGCACATTGGCAACATATTTCAGCTGACGTTTAGCACCAGGATTATCCTTACCCGTTCCCTGCACAACAGCCTTGTCTTCCGGCTTACCCGTTCCCCAAAGCTCTGTGTTGCGTGTGCACACAGGACAATCGGCTTCGATCGTTGTAGCACAAAGGTCGATATACCAACCACCCTTGCCTTTGAATGCATGCGAGAACATGCGTACCCAAGGAATCTCGTCACCGGGCGCAGCAGGCAAGAAACGAATAACGGCCGTGCCGTTGCCACTCTTGTCAACCTTGGGATACCATTCAGTGCCGTCATCGCCTCGAGGGCCTGACTTCATCTTTTCAGATTGTTCTACTAATGTGTTGAGGGATTTTTTGGACGCCTTTTTTAACTGTGCGAATGAATTCGACATGTAGCTCTCCTATTTTCTATATTTCTAATATGTTTAATATGTTTAATATAACTTGTTAATCATTGTAACTCATAACCACAAGTCTATTTATACTATAGTTAGCGCAAAACCCCAACTATAATATTCGCCACCTACTTTTCTATATCGTACACAGTAATGTGGTTCTTCCGGCTGGTGCCAAATGCTCGCGAAATGATTTTGTCAATGATCACCCAATCACCTCCGCCAAGGCCAGCCCCAATGCAGGGTATGCCGACTCTAGTAATATCTTTAGCCTCTGTAAACACGGCCAGCCGTTGCATACAATGATCCAGTGCGTCGTAGCTAACATATCGTTTTGTTTCATCGCGGCCGAAAAATTCCTGAGTGATGCAATTGGCAACAATCAAGTCGTCGGTCACCTGAGAGTAGATGTTGGTGCCAGTGTACAGCTGGTGGCCATTCAATACATACTCAGTGTGATAGTCATCATAGGCTCTGGGGTACTTTGCTCGTACAGCCTGGGCTACCCCAGACCCCATAACGCCTTGGGCGTTACATCCATGAGCAATGAGGCCATATGTGTGGTCTAGCAAGTTGCACGATTTTAGCACGTTAAGCATGTTGTTTTTCCTTGAAAAGATTATCGATCGATTTATCAATCAGCTCTTGCTTGACGATATCCTTGATTTTGTCTGGTGCCAGCTGAGTCATAAACGGCCGGTACTTGTAAACAAAATGCTTGAACGTAGTGCTCCATAAGGCATCCACATCATCAGGCCACTTACTCAAGAAGCCTAGCGCTCGGCTAAGCATTATCAAAGTGTCGATGTGTATTTGCTTCGAATACACCAAGAACAGTATACCTGGATCAGGCGCATCAATCAAGTTATGAATTGTCCAACCCTTCTGCTCCATCATGTTACGCAGGATGCCTAGATCCTTGGCGAACATATATGATGATGATTCTTGGCGGCCAGTCCACTCTTGATAGGCATCCATTCCATCACCATTGAAGCAGCTGTTGATCCACGGCACGGAGCCAAGATCAGCTGCTGCGTTGGCTGCCACAATGTTCCCAACATCTCTTGCACTATAGTTCTTCTGCAGTTTGATGAATAGAAACTTGTTGGTTATGTATGGCTTAGATGCACTCGTGGCGCGGCTTTTGAAGTGATACTTGAAGCAATCGTAGGATGGCGATGTAAAATGCAATCTGGCTGCGTTATACGCCATATATGCTTCAAGGCCGTTATTACTCACTTACAGGACTGTACGTCGCCTCAAACACATCTGGCTTGCATGGGTAGAATTCGCCTTTGATGCCTTTGATGACCCAGTCGCCTATCGACGTTATCATGTCGCCTTCTAAGGTGTCGATCACGATTTCTGGGGCGCCGTCTCGACTGTGTGATGCATACTTGCTGCATGTAACGAAATTAAATACGCGATCTTTGCTCTCAACTGTGAACTGCTCGGCTTCGATAACGACTGGCTTCTTGACAAACTTAGGCATCTTCTTCTTCCACTTCTTTTTTTCAACATATTTAATTTAGCGGCATCTTCCGCCAATTTGAGCTTAATACTCTTCGTTAGCAGCTTGGCGGCGTGCTCTACTTCGATATCGTTCTTGACGCAATGATCGACGATGGCATCCATATGGGAACAGCGTTTTTCTCTAACGTCGGCCTCAATCATCTTACTGAACTTAGAGGGTGTCATTACATTTATCATAGTATATCCTCCGGGTGTATCACCAGGCGCTCGGAGTGCGTGGTTGGGTAGGATCTGCCCACCGGGTCGCCTATGTCGTCAACTCGACAAATCATAACGGTGTTATCTGATCTAATAATCTCAGTCACCAATTTCATATCACATCCAGTGCTATTGCCAACACGCCTAATATGAGCAACTCGCTGATCAACGTGGATTACATTACCAAAAAAATCTGTGGGGCTAAACTCCATAATCACCCCCGACTGATTCTCTGACAATGTCGCTGGACAGTAGCTCAGGCCAGTACAATTCAACTGCCTGTGCACCGGCTGCCGCCGATTTGAATCTATGATACTCGCCTGGCTTGACTGCCATGAAGTCGCCTGGTCGTAACCAGGTCTCATCTACCAAATCATAATCGTTCTTCCACACTTCAATGATCAATAGACCTTCAAAGACAAAGAACCCATTAAACTTGTGTTCATGCTTGTGCTTGGAGCAATATGTGTTTGGCTCTACGTTAATGTGGTGGAATTCCACTACTGGGTTGTTCAATAGTTCGAACGTCTCACCCCATACTTTACCTGATTTCATCTGTGAGCTACCTTTGTATGATTTCTATAGAATACATGATCATTGATGATAACGGTACGCTTAAATTTGGCCTTCCATTTGGGTGAAACACCATTAGTGTGGTACCATAGCGCACCATCTGTAATATCGAATGACCTGTTCATCACTATAGTTGCTACATTGTGTGCGTGTCGAAAAGCTTTCAAGTCATTGATGTCATCCGCGCGGCCGTCACAAAACCAAGAGAACTGGCACTTGTGTTTGATTGGCATCTTGGTCTGTTTGTTGCGGACGGCTTCGTGTACCACATCGCATATGTTATTGGGGAAGCGCTCATCAGCAACTCGGTTCAATACAACATGAGCAACTGCTATCTGGCCGGCGATTGGTTGATTGCGTGCTTCGAAGTACAGGTTCTTGGCCATACAAAATTCGCTGCGGTTGATTCTTTTTGTATCCGATTTGGCTTGGCCTGAGAACATCGTCAGTGCAGCTACTGCAGCTAGAACACATACGCCCAGTCGAAGGATTTGTTGGTAATTCATTTTGTTTGCCATCCATATTCTAAAACTGTGTACATCATACATTGTTTGGCATCAAGGCGGACACAGTACTCAGCACCTACACCAACTGCCCGACCAAAAGCAACGGCGTCACTGGGTGCCGTAAAATCTACTAGCGGTTTGTTAACGCCATTAGACATGCTGTAATATTTTGGGTTTGACATTTGACCTCATAATGAAAGTAGGGAGCTTCTGTTGCCAGGCGCTCCCCAAGCCCCGCACTACAGCTTACGCTGCAATGGCAAGTACCGCATTATCGTTTGCGTTTAGTTCTGTCTTGCGTTAACCGAGCTTGCGCCGGACGACTCCGTTTACCTATTAGCTAACAGTCGATCCTATTTCGCCCCCATCATAAACAACTGCGGCATCCTGTTCCAGGCGAATACCCCTTTCCAGGAATTCGATACTCTCGATACGTTACTGGATTCCGCTAGGAACCTTTCTCGAATCCACGGCCCTCGAAAGCTTCATCATGCTCTCCTGCCCCGCTTCAGGGTATCTTATCTCTCTATGGTTTCATCCCATTTGGCTGGGATCAACGAACCACAGTTGCTTATGGTGGAGGCGCTGGGTACTGCCCCCAGGTCCTGTCTAGCGTTGAGTTTCACATCAACATCGTAAGTATACTTATAATACACCATTATTCATCCGCGGACAACATAATTCTCATATGATCTTGGGTCTTCTCGTCGAGGGGCGTCCCAGGACAGTGAGTATGAATAACTCTCAGGGCCCATTTCACAGGCCTCAGTTGATCGGACGCGGACATTTAACCCCCGCTTTTTAGCGAACTGTTCCAGCGGATAATTCAGTTGGTTACCTGGGTCTAGGTACGCACCACTGGGCTGTTTATAACTGCTGAAAACAACAACCTCGGTCTTACCAGCGGCTGCGGCCTCTTCCATCAACTTCGGAGCCATGCGGCGGATGCGGTTCATCGCCTTAACCGCATCCGCTTTTGCTTGCTTTAGCCTGGCAGATCTCTTTTCACGTACGATCTTCAGGTCGGCATCCTTCTTGGCGTCTGTTGTTTTCCGGAGTTCATCTGCAATTGTCATCATCGACCTCTTATATAACTGATCCAACACGATATGTATAACTGAGCTATTAGCAACGACACAAACAGGAACTTGTACCCATCTCCTCGCTGCATCTGCTTCGTTGTCCATCCGTATGATGATGGATCATACAATGATCTGCTGTAATGGATCCACAACAAAATTAGCCATCTATATGGCCAAAGCGTTGGAAGTTTATTATCTTTGAGTGTGTTACATTTTGTGTGAACGATTACCTTGTTCCATCCGACGTTATCACCACCTAAGGACGTCGGTACGTAGTGGTCCACGTTCGGTCGCTGCTTGAGGTCCTTCGTCTTGAAATCTAGTCGTTCGTGACATATAAAACATCTGTTATTCTGCAACTGTGCAATAAGTCTCGTAGTATGTTGGCTTGTAGTGCTCATCATGTATTTATATCAGAACGCAAAAAAGGGGCGCACAAGGCGCCCCTTCTTCGTCGGCCTGAAAGGTTATTTGCGGCCGGCCATGTCGACGACCAGAGGCTCGATGGTCAGACGGAGTGGCTGGGTGCTGTAAAGATATTTGCCCGACCACTGCATGTACTGACCTCCGGCGGTCCAGAAGTATACGTACGGG